>Ga0111539_10004563_pt1 | contig 18105 bp, 17 predicted proteins | sample RhiMethybrSRZTD1_FD_79667 | JGI IMG/M metagenome (GOLD analysis project Ga0111539, IMG submission 79667) | Populus rhizosphere microbial communities from Tennessee, USA - Rhizosphere MetaG P. TD hybrid SRZTD1 (version 2) (version 2) | ecosystem: Host-associated > Plants > Roots > Rhizosphere >... | reverse complement strand
CTGGACGAACTGAATGTCCACGTGCGTGTAGAGATAGTGGGTGGGGATGATGTCGAGCACCGCCGCGTGCGTCACCCTCTCGGCGTGATCGAGCGCCATCCGGTGCGTGACACGACCGCCGCGGTCCTGGCCGATGACCGGGAACTTGTCGAAGCCGAAGTGCTTCATCACCTCGACCTGATCGAGCGCCATCGCGCGCTTCGAGTAGTTCACGTGCATCTCGCCGTCGGGAGGCTTGCTGCTGTCGCCGTAGCCACGAAGATCGGAGACGACGACGGTACGCGTTGCGGCGAGCTTCGGTGCCACGAGCCGCCAGGAGATGTGCGATTGCGGCGCGCCATGGAGTAGCAGAATCGGCGGACCTGACCCGCCGATCACGCCGTTGATCTCGGCGCCGGTAGTCTTCACGCGAAATGGCTTGAAGCCGGGGAACCACTTCGTCGTATCCGCAGCGGGCCCCTGCGCGGACGCAGGGTTCGCGCTGAGGCTCGATGCGATACCGAGTGCGGTGACCTGCGTCATCCAGTCGCGGCGATTGATATCAGTCATGGCGAGGAATCGTAATGCAAAAGGCAAAAGGCAAAAGGCAAAAGACCGCAAGCCCCAGGCGCTAGGCCCTGGGCCCTGGGCTCTGGGCTCTGGGCTCTGGGCTCTGGGCTCTGGGCTCTGGGCTCTGGGCTAAGGGCTAAGGGCTAAGGGCTAAAGCCTAAAGCCTAAAGCCTAAAGCCGAGAGCCGAGAGCCAAAAGCCACATCACAGTGGCGCGATGCATCCTGCCCACGGCGTGGCGCGTTCGTAAGCGTCCGCCACGCGGAGCATCGTGGCTTCGTCGAACATCCGCCCGATGACCTGGACGCCGATCGGGAGTCGGGCCGCGCCCTCGGTGAATCCGCATGGCACGCTGACACCCGGGAGACCAGCCAGATTGACGCTCACCGTGAAGATGTCGGCGAGATACATCTGCAAGGGATCGTCGGTCTTCTCGCCCAGCTTGAACGGCGGAATCGGGCTCGTCGGCATGACGATGACCTCGGCCTGTTCGAGGGCGCGTGCGTAATCCTGGCGGAGCAGTGTCCGCACCTGTAGCGCCTTCAAATAGAACGCGTCGTAGTAGCCGGCGCTCAGGACGTAGGTGCCGAGCATGATGCGACGCTTGACCTCCGCGCCGAACCCCTCATCACGCGTCCGGCTGTACATCGTGGTCAGCGTCTCGTCCCTGGATGTCGCGGCACGATGGCCGTACTTCACGCCATCGTAACGCGCCAGGTTCGAGCTCGCCTCGGCGGTGCAAATCAGGTAATAGACCGGAATCGCGTAGCGCGCGTGAGGGAGGTCGACGTCGACGAGCGTCGCCCCTGCATCTCGCAGCACACTGAGCGCATCAGCAAACGCCCGCCGCACCGCATCGTCCACACCCTCGGCGACGAAGGCGCGCGGTACGCCGATGCGCACGCCGCGGACGTTGCCGGTCAGCGCCGAGGTGAAGTCAGGTACGGCTTCAGGCGACGAGGTCGAGTCCATCGGATCGTGGCCGGACAACGCCGATAGCGCGAGCGCCGCGTCACCGACGGTTCGGGTGAATGGGCCGATCTGGTCGAGGGATGAGGCGAACGCCAGCAGCCCATAGCGTGAGACGCGTCCGTAGGTGGGTTTCAGCCCGACGACGCCACAGAACGACGCCGGCTGCCGGATCGATCCGCCGGTATCCGATCCGAGCGCCAGCGGCACGCACTGCGCGGCGACGGCGGCAGCCGATCCGCCGCTGGACCCTCCAGGCGTGCGATCGGGCGCCCACGGATTGCGCACCGGTCCGTACGCCGAGTTCTCGTTCGACGATCCCATCGCGAACTCGTCACAGTTGGTCTTGCCGACGATGACGGCGCCTGCCGACTCGAGCTTGTCGACCACTGTCGCGCTGTACGGCGGATGAAAGGTGTCGAGAATCTTCGAGGAGGCGGTCGTCCGCACACCTTTGACGCAGAGGTTGTCCTTGAGCGCCACGGGAACGCCGGCCAGTGGCCCGAGCGTGGCGCCAGCCGCGCGCCGCTGATCGATCAGCGTGGCCTGCGCGATCGCGCGCTCGGCGACCACGTGATTGAAGGCGTTGAGCGTGGGATTCGTCTGATCGATTCGGGCAAGTGCCGCACGCGCGAACTCGACCGCGGACGCCTTGCCGGTGACGATCGCGTCCCGAATCTCCCGAGCTGTCGAGAACGCCGTCATCCGATGACCCGCGGCACGCGAAAGAGTCCCGCCTCTGGCGCGGCGTCGGGCGCGTTGGCCACCGCTTCGCTGACGTCCAGGCACGGCGTGGGTTCATCGGCTCGCTCGACGCCCTGCGCATTGACGTGCGCCGTGGCCTCGACCCCGGTTGTGTCGACCGCCTGCACCTGTTCGGCGTAGGCGAGGATGTTGGCGAGCTGTTTCGTGAAGAGCTGCTTCTCGTCCTGGGTCAGCTCGAGATTGGCGAGCCTGGCGATGCGCTCGACGTCTTCGACCGTGAGTGTGGACACACTGCGATGCTAATGCGTCGCAAGGTCAAAGGGCAAAGGTGTGTAGGATCCGTTCATGGCGTCGGTCAGACGCGCGTCGGTCGCCGGGACGTGGTATCCGGACAACCCGACGCGGCTGGTGTCGCATCTCGACGGCTATCTCGAACGGGCCCGGATCGACGACCCCGGTGGCCGGCTGCGCGCGATTGTCGTACCGCACGCGGGACTGATGTACTCCGGGCCGGTTGCCGCCTACGCCTACAACGTGGCCCGCCGTCATCAGCATTCGGCACTCGTGCTGGTCGGCCCATCGCACTTCATCCCGTTCCAGGGCGTCTCGATGTGGCCGGACGGCGAGTGGGAGACGCCGCTCGGGCCGGTGAAAGTGGACCGCGACCTCGCCAGCGCGGTGACCGCCGCCTCGTCGCAGATCGTCGATCTGCCTGCGGCGCACGGGCGCGAGCATTGTCTGGAAATGCAGATGCCGTTCATCGCCCACCTGTTGCCCGACGTGCCGATCGTCCCGATGGTGATGGGGCATCAGACACGCGACACCGCGTTCGCTCTGGGCGCCGCCATTGCGCAGGCCGTCGAGGCGTATGCCCCCGACGCGTTGCTCGTGGCGAGCAGCGACCTCTCGCACTACGAGGATGCCAACACGGCAGCAGCGCTCGATAGGCGCGTCATCGAGCACGTCGAGCGGCTCGACGCTGACGGTCTGATGCGCGCGCTCGACGTCGAACCGCGTCATGCCTGCGGCGGCGGACCGATGGTCGCCGTTCTCGACGCGGCGCGCCGGCTCGGCGCGCGCCATGCCCGGCTGCTACAGTATGCGGACTCCGGCGACGTGTCCGGTGACAAGTCGTCGGTGGTTGGCTACATGGCAGCGGCGATATGGTGATCTCCCCCGAAGACCAGCCTCGTCTCATTGCGACGGCTCGTCACGCTTTGGAGGCGCGCGTCCGACACCTCGCGATCCCTGACATCGACCGTACGCTAGCCCCTGATGTCCGTTGCGGTGCATTCGTCTCGATCTTTCACGCCGGCGAACTGCGCGGCTGTCTCGGACGACTGAACCCGGAGGAGCCGATCGCCCGCCTCGTCGCGCAGCTCGCCCAGGCCGTGGCGGACTCGGATCCCCGATTCGATCGCGTCACGCCACAGGAGCTCGCCGGCATCGACTTGGAAATCTCAGTCCTCACGCCCGAGCGCGAGATCCAATCGGTCGAGGAAATCGAAGTCGGCACGCACGGGTTGATTGTCGAGCAGGGGACGAGCCGCGGACTGCTGCTGCCGCAAGTGCCGGGCGAACACGGGTGGGACCGCGAGGCGTTCCTCGATCATGCCTGTCTCAAGGCTGGACTCGCCGCTGACGCTTGGCGGCGTGGTGCACGCCTCTTCGTCTTCGAAGCCCAGATCTTCGGCGAGCGTTCGAGTGGATAACGTCTGTCACACGCTCGTCGGCGCTGCGTGTGGCGCCGCCGGCCTGAATCGACGCACCCGCTTCGGCGCCGCGACCTTGATGATCTCGGCCAACATCCCCGACGTGGACGTGCTCGTATTTGCGAGCGGCTCGCCTTGGATCGAGTTCCGTCGCGGCTGGACGCACGGGATTCTGGCGCAGATCGTCCTGCCGGTCGCGTTGACGGGGTTCGTGTGGCTGTTCGATCGGTTCAGGCGCGCGCGAGGCTCGGAGGGCGAACGGGCCGCCTTCGCGTCAACCGCTTCGGCGCCCAGGCCGTTTCATTCCGGATGGACGTTGCTGCTTGCGTTCGTCGGCGTCTACTCGCATGTCTTCCTCGATTACCTGAACAACTACGGCGTGCGTCTCTTGGCGCCGATCAACTGGCAGTGGTTCTACGGCGACGCGATCTTCATCGTCGATCCGTGGATGTGGTTCATGCTGGCCGTGGGGATCTGGCTCGCGGGCTCACGGGGCCGGCCACGTCCGGCGCGCGTGGCGCTCGGCGCGATGAGCTGTTACATCGCCGTGATGTTGATATCAGGGTGGGCGGCGCGGGGCATTGTGGCCGAGAGCTGGAGGAGTGCGCACGGCACCGACCCGCGTGCGCTGATGGTCGGTCCCATACCGCTTTGGCCATTCAGCCGACAGGTCATCGTCGACGCCGGCGACCACTACGAGTACGGCACCTTCTCCTGGTCGGGACCGGCGGTCACGCTCGTTCCCGAGAAGATTCCGAAGAACGGCGACGCGCCTCAGGTCGCCGCCGCACGCCGCGACAACAACATCCGGGCGTTTCTCGTCTGGGCCCGCTTTCCGTTCTGGACCATCGAGCCGACGCCGTCCGGCACGCGCGTGACGGTGTCAGACATGCGCTTTCCGGGCAGAAACGGCTTTGCCGCCTCGACGATCGTGCCGCCCCTCGGGCCATAATTAAAGACTCATGCGCCGAGTGCTGCTGGTGTTCGGCGTGCTGGCGGTGGCTTCGATGCCGGCCCCCACGCACGCGTGGGGCTTCGAGGCTCACAAGTTCATCATGGAGCGGGCCATCGGCCTGCTGCCTGCCGAGATCCGCCCCTTCTTCGAGCAGTACAAGTCCACGCTGGTCGAGCGCGCGATCGATCCCGACACCTGGCAGGTGGCCGGCTTCAACGATCAGGAAGATCCCAATCACTTTCTCGATCTCGATTGGGAAGGGTACGGGAAGTATCCCTTTAGCGGGCTGCCGCGCGACTATACGGCAGCGGTTGCCAAGTTCGGCAAGAAGCGGATCGATGAGAACGGCACGGTGCCGTGGCGCGTCGAGGAGATGTACGGCAGTCTGCGCCGGGCGTTCGAGTCGTACGAACGTCGTGGCCCGTTCGGGCGGAACGACGTCATCTTCTTTTCCGCATGGCTCACGCACTACGTGAGCGACGCCCACGTGCCATTTCATGCGGTGCTCAACTACGACGGGCAGTTGACCGGCCAGCACGGCATTCACTCGCGCTTCGAGGCGTATCTGTTCGAACGCTATCGCGATCAGTGGACGATCGCACCAAAGCCGGTCGCGCCGATCACGAATCCGCGCGACTACATCTTCGACGTCGTGCTGCAGGGCACGCAGCTCGTTCCCCCGATCCTCAAGGCCGATCTCGACGCCATTGGCGGGCGCGACGAATACGACGATGCCTATTACGCGGCGTTCTTCAAAGCCAACCGCGCGGTGGTCGAACGCCGCTTGAATGAATCGATCGCCGCCTCGGCGGCGATGATTGCCGGCGCGTGGGAAGCAGCGGGGAAGCCGGCCGTTCCGGTCAATGCGCGGCCGACGACGCAGCGCCGGCGGCGATGAGTCTATGTAGTGTCCGGCTTCAGCCGGACTTGGGCGGCGGCGTACTAGACCCTGTCACCGTCTTCGCGACAGCCTCGGCCTTCTCCCTCACCTTCTGCAACCATCGCCGTGCCCACGCGAACTCGAGCCCGAGGATGCCGAGGCCCGCGGGGATCACGATGAACGCCGGCCCCGGCAACGCAATCATGGCAATGCCGATCGCCAGGACAGTGAACCCGACTACCGAGACTGCGATCCGTCGAGCCAGGCGATATGCGATGTTGGGCATGATGGATGAGGGGGGCGGTCTCTCGGCAGGCTTCTGTCATGATGACATACGGCGAGCCGTCGGAGCGGTTCGCGTACAATCTCGGCTCAGGTGAAACTGCGCGAACTCGCAGAGCGGCTCGACTGCCGGTTGGAAGGTGACGGCGACGTCGAGATCCGCCGGGTCGCGGGCATTCAGACGGCCGAAGCCGGGGACGTCACGTTCCTCGCCAATCCCAAATACGAGAAGGCCCTGCGCACGACACGTGCCTCTGCCGTGATCCTCAAGGACGATGCGCCAGCGGCGCCGTGCGGGATGCTGCGCGCGAAAGATCCATACCTGGCGTTCGCGCGTGCCGTCGGCCTGTTTGCGCCGGTGTCGCGTCCGGCACCAGGTGTTCATATGTCGGCCTCGGTCGCGGCCGACGCGCAGATCGGCGTAGACGTCTCGCTTGGGCCGTTCGTCGCCGTTGGCGAGGGGGCCTCGATCGGCGACCGGACGATCGTCTTTCCTAACGTCACCATCGGTCCCGGTACTCGCATCGGGTCTGACTGTGTGATTCATTCCAACGTCTCGATCCGCGAGCGTGTGACGCTGGGCGATCGCGTTGTGTTGCAGAACGGCGTCGTGATCGGCGGCGATGGCTACGGGTTCGTCCGGCGAGGCGACGGCACCCACGAAAAGATCCCGCAGGTCGCCACCGTCATCATCGAAGACGATGTGGAGCTGGGGGCGAATACGACGGTCGATCGTCCCGCGGTCGGGGAAACGCGCATCAAGGCGGGCACGAAGATCGACAACCTCGTGCAGGTTGGCCACGGTGTCACCATCGGCCGCAATGTGCTGCTGGCCGCTCAGGTCGGGATCGCCGGCAGTACCGACGTTCAAGATGATGTGGTGTTCGGCGGGCAGGTGGGCGTCGGCGGCCACCTGACGATCGGGCGGGGCGCCGTGGCGGTGGGACAGTCGGGCGTCACCAACTCGCTCGAGCCGCGCGCCATGGTGGCCGGCTATCCGGCCATCGACAGCCGTGACTGGCGAAAGGCGTCGGTGCTCTTCAAGCGTCTGCCCGAGCTCAAACGCCGCATCGAGGCGCTGGAAGCGCGCATCGCGCGATTGCTTTCGTCGAGCGCCGAGTCCACGGAAAGGTCCTCAGAGTGAAACAGTTCGTGCGATTTTTCCAGAGCGCCCTCGTGGCGCTGGCGGTCGTCGTGTGTGCCACCGCGGCAGCCGCGCAGACATCAGACGACCAAGAGCCACCATCGGCACACGTCCAGCTGTTGCCACGCTCGACGTTCCTCCTCTCCGCCGAGCACATCTCGGGAGAGGACGTGATGTTCGTGTGGGATATGAACTTCGGCGGCGCGCTCGACGTGATCGACTACGGCAGGGGCCGCGCCACATTTCTCGCCAACTACCAGGCGATTCTCGGCGACGAGATCCGTCACTTCGATCCGAACCAGGGTAACTACATCCTGAGTGGAACGGCATCGCTACGCACGCGCGGTGTTGAAGTCGCCGGCGTCTTCTATCACCAGTCGCGGCATCTGGCCGATCGCGACAACCGTGTCGCCGTCGCGTGGAACATGGCGGGCGTGCGGCTCGAACGAGCGGTCACGACCGGGCGTGCGCACATCGATGGCCGGGTTGACGTGCGCGGTGTCGTCGCCAGAGCCTTCGTGGACTACACCTGGGAGATCGAAGGAGCGGTGCGCAGCGACGTGCAGATCCGGCCAACAGTGGCCGTCCTCTTCGCCGGCACGCTGCGGCGTCTCGGCGTGGACGACTCGCAAAATCGCGGGGACCAAACCGGGTTTCGTGGTGAAACCGGCGTGCGTTTCGAGGGACGGCGAGGAGCCATGGAGTTCTTTCTCGCCGCGGAGCAGCGCATCGATCCCTCGCCGCTGCAGTTCGGGACCGCGAGATGGGTGAGCGTCGGCTTCCGCCTACTGAGCCGCTAACCTCTGGGATACTAGTGGTATGTCCTTCGTGAATCGAGACGGGCCGCTCGGTTGTCGCGGCCGGAAGACCGACCTCGGAGGCTCGTGGTGGCTATTACTCCTGCACCCTATGCGGACCACAAATATGGGTTTCTGCCGCGTGCCGCGACTCGCGGCGATCGCCGCCGGGCTCGCCGTGTTCGCGTGGTCGCCGCTCGACGCTGCGGTGAGGCCGCCCAAACTTCAGTATCAGATCTCGACGCTGCCCAACGGGCTGCGCGTCATCCTGTCCGAGGATCACTCGACGCCGATCGTGCACGTCTCGGTCTGGTATCACGTGGGATCGAAGAACGAGCGCGCCGGACACACCGGGTTCGCGCATCTCTTCGAGCACATGATGTTCAAGGGCTCCAAGAACGTCGAGCCCGATTCGCACACGTCGATCATCGCGAGCGTCGGCGGACGCAGCAACGCCTACACCACTGAAGACGAGACCGTGTTCTGGCAGACCCTGCCGGCGCATTACCTGCCGCTCGCGTTGTGGCTCGAAGCGGACCGCATGGCGACGCTGCGCGTGGATGACGAAGCCTTCCGGCGCGAGCGTGAGGTCGTGAAGGAAGAGCGGCGAATGCGCGTCGAGAATCAGCCGTACGGCCGGTTGTCGGAAATCATCTACGACCACGCGTTCACGAATCACCCGTACAAGCACCCGACGATCGGCACCATGGCCGACCTCGAAGCCGCGTCGATCACTGACGTCCGCGACTTCCACAGCATGTACTACGTGCCCGAGAACGCCACGATCACGGTCGTCGGCGATTTCGATTCGCTGCAGGCGCTGCAGATGATGACGCAGTACTTCGCGCGCGTGCCGAAGGGGACGAAGCCGGTGCCGCGCGACATTCCGAAAGAGCCGCAGCAGACGAAGGAGCGCCGCGCGGTCGTCGAGGAGTCGTGGCCGCTGCCTGCGGTCGTCGTCGCCTATCACGTGACGTATGACGGGCACCCCGATGCCTACCCGCTGCACATCACCGCGAAGATCATGTCCGACGGGCAGAGCGCGAGGATTCCGCTCGAGCTGATGTACAAGAAGCGGCTCGCGCTGACCGCGTTTGGCAGCGGCAACATCACCGAGGATCCGAATCTGTTCTATGCCGTGGCGATCGTGCAGCCAGGCCAGACGCCGCAGGCCGCCGAGCAGGCGCTCATTGCCGAATTCGACAAACTGACGAAAGAGCCGGTGCTCGCCAACGAACTGCAGCGGGCCAAGAACCAGTTCGCGCGCGACTACATCGTCAGTCGCGAGTCGAACGAGGACAAGGCACGGCACCTGGCGCACTCGGCGGTGATCCACAACGACATCGCCGCCGCCGACGGTGAGTTCGACATCTTCATGAACGTGACGCAGGCCGACGTGTTGCGCGTCGCCAAGACCTACTTCACGCCCAACAATCGCGTCGTCCTCCATATCCTTCCCAAAACTGGAGGCTCCCGATGACGCACCGTTTGGGAGTTGGACCTTGGAAGTGGTTGGGAGTTGGGCCTTGGAAGTGGTTGGGAGTTGGGAGTTGGGTGTTGGGAGTTGTCATGTGCGCATCCATGGCGAACGCACAATCCAGCAACTGGCCGAGTGAGTCGGCGCCGCGGCCGCTGGCGCCGAAGGAATTCAGGTTCCCGCCCTACGAGATCCGCACGCTGCCGAACGGCATGCAGGTGATGGTGATCCTGCACCACGAGCAGCCGGCGGTCACCATGCGACTGCTGGCCCGCGCTGGTGCGGCGCAGGACCCGGAAGGCAAGCGCGGCATCGCCGAGCTCGTCGCCCATCTGCTCGACCAGGGCACCACCACGCGATCGGCGCAGCAGATTGCCGAACAGATCGACTTCATCGGCGGCGCGATCGGCACGGGCTCAGGCACCGATCTGACCTACGTCAACGGCGTCGTGATGAAGGACTCGTTTGCCTTCGGGATGGATCTGCTCGGCGACATCGTCCGGAATCCGGCGTTTTCGCCAGAGGAGATCGAGCGGCAGCGCGAGCGAGCGATCTCGTCGCTACAGGTGAGCGATCAGGACCCGGACTACGTTGCGTCGGTGCTGTTCGATCGTCTCGTCTACGGCTTCCATCCGTACGGGATGCCCGGGAGCGGTACGCCCGAGACGCTGATGAACATCACGCAGGACGACCTGCGGCAGTTCCACCGGCAGTACTTCGTGCCCAACAACATGATCCTCGCGATCGTCGGCGACGTCACCGGCGAGGACGCGTTCGCCCAGGCCGAGCGTGTGTTCGGCAAATGGACGCGCGGCGAGGTGCCGCCGTGGAAGCCCATCGATCCGCCGTCGCCGACGCGCCGGCTGGTCATCGTGGACAAGCCGGACCTGGTGCAGACGGAGATCCGCGTCGGACAGCTATCGATTCCGCGCAAACACGTGGACTACCTTGCCTGGGACCTGGCCGTGAAGATCCTCGGTGGCGAGGGCGCAAACCGGTTGCACCGCGTGCTGAGATCGGAGCGCGGCCTCACCTATGGCGCCGAGGCCAACAGTCAATCCATGAAGCAGGCCGGCGATTTCGTGGCCGAGACGAATACGCGGACCGAGACCACCGGTGAAGCGCTGCGGCTCACGGTCGAGGAGTTCGCCAAGCTGCCGCGGCAGCGTGTCTATGAACGCGAGCTCGCCGACGCTCAGGCCTATCTGGCCGGCAGTTTCCCCCTGACAATCGAAACGCCGAACGACATCGCGACAATCGTGCTCAACGCGATGTTCTATGAGCTGCCGCTCGAGGAGATCAGCACGTTCCGTGAACGAGTGCTGGCGATCACGCCCGACGACATCCAGCGGGTCGCCCGCCAGTACATCAAGCCCGACCGTCTGTCGATCGTGCTGGTCGGCAACGCGCAGGGCTTCGTGTCGCAGTTGCGCGCGGTGGGCTTCACCGACTTCGAGATCATCCCCATCGAACAGCTCGATCTCATGTCCGCGACGTTGAAGAAAGAGCCGCCGCGGCGCGTTGCCGTCACTCCGGACGGTTCACCCCGTCCCTGATCACATCGGCGCGTCGATGCGAATCATGATCTCCTGTGGCGAGGCGTCAGGCGATCTATATGCCGCCGCGCTTACCGCTGAGTTGTACGCACGTCAGCCGGATGCGGAGATCTTCGGCTTCGGCGGCCAGCGTCTGAGCTCCGCCGGCGGGCATCTCATCGGCGACTTTGGCGGACTGTCGGTCACCGGCCTCACCGAAGCGATCCGCGTCGTCCCGCGTTCGTTCGCGATGCTGCGGCGTCTGGTCGATGCGGCACGAGAGTCGCGTCCGCATGTGTTCGTGGCCATCGACTCGCCGGACTTCAATTTCAGACTCCTGTCCGCGCTGCGACGTCTTGGTATTCCGATCGTCTATTACGTGAGCCCACAGCTGTGGGCGTGGCGCCCCGGCCGCATGGAGACGATGAAGACGTACGTGGACCGAGTGCTCGTGATCTTTCCGTTCGAGGAAGCGCTCTACCGAGACGCGGGTGTCAACGTGCAGTTCGTCGGACATCCGCTGGTGGATCTCGCCAAATCGGGTCAGCCTCGCGAAGCCTTCCTCATCGAGCGCGGTCTGGTGCCAACGGCGCCCACCGTGGCGTTGCTCCCGGGCAGCCGCAAGAACGAATTGGACCGCACGGTGCCGGTCATGGCCCAGGCGATTCCGTTGATTCGCGCCCGCGTCCCCAACGCGCAGTTCGTCGTCGCGTGTGCGCCTGCCATGCCCGATTCGCTGTTCGCGCCGCTCGTCGCCGACGACCTCGATGCCGACGTTGTCCTGGTGCGCGATCGAGCCGACGACGTGCTCGCCGCGTCTGATGTGGTGATCACCGCCTCGGGCACGGCGACGATTCAGTGCACGCTGCACGAGAAGCCGATGGTGGTTGTCTACCGGCTGTCGCCATTGACCTATCGGCTCGTGAAGCCGTTCGGGCATGTGGACATGTATGCGATGCCGAATCTCGTCGCCGGCAGCCGAATCGTGCCGGAGTTGATTCAGTCCGACTTCACGGCGGAGCGTACGGCGGCCGAAGCGTTGAAGTTCCTCACCGATCGCGATCTGTACGAGCGCACACGTCAGGCGCTGATCAACGTGCGCCGGCAGTTGGGGCCACCCGGAGCCAGCGCGCGAGCCGCGCAGGCGGTGCTCGAGGTGGCGCATGGCTCGATCTCAGCAAGGGGCTCGAATGACTAACAGGAAAATGTGGAATGCGGCGTTCATGGTCGGAGTCATCGGCGCCGTCGTCGGCGCGATGAGCGCGGCATCGCTCTCGGCGATGGTCGTCGTGCCAGCCGAGTTGTCGGAGATGGTGACGGCGTCGGAACTCGTCGTGCACGGGCGAGTGGTCGAGATGCGCCCGCAGATCGTCGGCGATCGCCGAACAATCGAAACGGTGGTGACGCTGGCCGTGATTGATGCGATCAAGGGCCGGCCGGGTACGACTGTGTACTTTCGCGTGCCCGGCGGTCAGATCGGACGCTATCGCCGGTTCATGGTCGGTGCGCCGGAGTTCGCGGCCGGAGACGAAGTCGTGCTGTTTCTCAAGGGCCGTCCGCCCGCGGTGCCGTTCCCGTTCGGATTGAGCCAGGGCGTGTATCGCGTCGTGCGCGACCGCGATGGCCGGAGCCTCGTGACCCCGCCGGTCGTGTCGGAGGCAGCGGGCCGTGTGGTGCGCGGCGACGTCTCGAGACGTCCCCTTGAACTCTCGGCGTTCACGCGCAACGTTCGAGCGATTGCGGAGCGCCAGCCGTGAGGCGCGCGCTCACGCTGCTCGTGATGATTGTCTCGCTGACGGCGCAGCCTGCCGAGGCCTATCTCCATCTGACGTCTTCGACGGGGTCGACGCAGACTCCGCTCAAATGGAACCAGACACGGGTGCGTTGGTTTGCCACTGACCGCGGCGTGGCCGGCGTCACCGCCGGGCAATTCCAGACCGCCGTGGCCGCTGGCTTCGCGACCTGGGAGGCCGTGCCGACTGCGTCCGTCGCGTTTCAGTTCGTCGGCTTCACGTCGGCGGCGCCCTTCGATGACGACGGGATCTCGACCTTTGGATTCGACGCGCAGCCCGACCTCGATCGCGTGCTCGGCGCCACGTCCTTCGTGGTCGATCGGCTCACCGGCGAGATTGTCGAATCAGACGTCTTCTTCAATTCGATCTTCACGTGGTCCACGGCAGCGGCCGGGGACGCCAGCCGTTTCGATCTGCAGTCGGTCGCGACGCACGAGATCGGGCACTTCGTCGGGCTCGGTCACTCGGCGATTGGCGAGACGGAGATCCGTCCCGACGGTGGACGACGCGTGATCGCGTCTGGCGCCGTGATGTTTCCCATCTCGTTGGGCCGCGGCACCACGGCCGATCGCACGCTGCAGCCCGATGACATCGCCGGCGTCTCCGACCTCTATCCCGATGACGATTTCGACGATACCACCGGTGCCATCAGCGGCCGCGTGGTGCGAAACGGGACCGGCGTAATCGGCGCCCATGTCATCGCCTTCAACCCGAAGACCGGTGTGATCATCGGCGGCTTCTCAATCGGAGCGGGCGGGACATTTCAGATCGCCGGCCTGACGCCGGGCGCGCATGTGATTCGCGTCGAGCCGTTGGACGATGCCGACATCGACAGTTTCTTCTCACCGAACGGCATCGATGTCGATTTTCAAGTGACGCTATTGCCACGGCTCATCGTCGCGCCGGCAGGCGGCGCGAGCGATCGCTTCGACGTCTCGGTGCGGCCGAAGTGACTGTGCGCGCATCGCTGATCGCCGTTCTCGTGCTGCTGGCCGCCGCCACGGCCCGCGCACAGACGGATCCGCCGCTCCATCATCTGCAGTTAGGGGCGGGCGTTGGATTCTTTGGCGGCGCGGCGTTGGGCGATGCCGACGCCAATCTGCGCACGAGCGGGACCGATCCCTACCGGCTGTTTGCCACGGCGACCCAGCAGGCCGGGACGATTGCCCTCGACCTGCACGCCGCCATTGACCTCACGCGTCGCGTTGGACTCGAGGCGCACACGCTGTTTGCACGTCCTGATGTGCGCACGAGTATCACGAACGACGTCGAGAGCGCGCCATCGGTGGACGCGGTCGAGCGCCTGGATCAGTACCTGATCGACGGTGGCGTCGTCATCAGGCTGAACGAGCTTCGTATGGAAGGCTGGGTGCCGTTGGTCACCGCTGGCGCCGGTTACCTGCGGCAACTACACGAAGGCTTGACCTTGAGCGAACACGGCCACCTGTTCTACTTTGGCGGCGGCGTGCGGCGGGTGCTGCGGCTGCGCCCAAAAGGGTTCTTCCGTGGCCTCGGCGCACGCGGCGACGTTCGACTCAACATTCTGTCTGGCGGCGTCACTGTCGAAGACAACAGGCGCAATCACTTCTCGGGGAGCGCGAGCGTGTTCGTGGTCTTCTAGTCCAGGTCAAAGGGCAAAGGTCAAAAGTCAAAGGCGAAGCTCTAGGTGTAGGGGTAGGTATCCGCGCGGTGCATGGCGGTGATCAGACCGGTCCGAACCCTACCGATCGGGCCAAGCGCGGGAGCAAGCGCCATCTGATTTGCGACGGGCGAGGCGTGCCGCTCGCCGTTCGTCTTACCGGCGCGAATCGGAACGACTCGCAAGAAGCCCTAGCGTTGGTCGATGCGATTCCCCCGCTGCACGGCGAACGGGGACGACCCCGACAGCGGCCGGACCGTGTGCTCGGGGATCGCGGCTACGATGCGGCTGCCATTCGGCGTGGCCTTCGAACTCGCCACATCCACCCTTGCTGGCCAGGCCCGCACCGAGCATGGGAGTGGCCTGGGTCGCTGGCGCTGGGTCGTGGAGCGCACCTTCGCCTGGCTCAGTCAGTTTCGCCGCCTACGGGTGCGGTATGACAAGCGGGCCGACATCCACGAGGCGTTCCTGTCGCTCGGGTGCGCGCTGATTTGTTGGCAATCGCTGCGCAAGACATGGAGAACCGCCTGAGGCGACGCCCTCTTTCTCCTGCGTTCATCCCAAATCGCCGTTGATGCTGCGAAGATCGCGTCCCTGCGCAGTTTGGAGCCTCAGGGGGCCTTGGCCGGGGCATCGGTCTACCCTTCGCCGTTAAGCAGGAGTAATCCAGTTTCAACTCAGGGCCTGCCCGTATAATCCACGTAAACGGCTATGGCCTTTACCCCAGGTACTCGTCTCGGCCCTTATGAAATTCTTTCTTCGCTTGGCGCCGGCGGGATGGGCGAGGTGTATCGCGCGCGGGACGGCACGCTCCAGCGCGACGTCGCTCTCAAGATTCTTCCAGAATCCTTTGCCACGGACCCCGAGCGGCTTGCGCGTTTTAGACGCGAAGCGCAGGTTCTCGCCTCCCTGAATCACCCCCACATCGGCGCTATCTATGGGTTCGAAGAATCGACCGGCACGCACGCGCTGGTGCTCGAACTCGTCGAGGGACCCACACTGGCTGATCGGATCGCACAGGGTGCGGTTCCAGTCGACGATGCGCTGCCAATCGCGAGGCAGATCGCGGAGGCCTTGGAGGCGGCCCACGAGCAGGGGATCATCCATCGCGATCTGAAGCCCGCGAATATTAAGCTGCGGCCGGACGGCACGGTGAAGGTGCTCGACTTCGGCCTGGCGAAGCTCACCGCGCCGACGAGCCCGGCTGGCTCCGCCGCGAGCGTGAGCCTCTCGCCGACCATCACGTCTCCGGCGATGATGACCGGCGTCGGTGTTCTGCTCGGCACGGCCGCCTACATGTCGCCCGAGCAAGCGAAGGGGCGCGAGGCCGACAAGCGCAGCGACATCTGGGCGTTCGGCGCTGTGTTGTACGAGATGCTCACGGGCCGCCGGGCGTTCGAGGGTGAGGACCTCTCGGACACGTTCGCGAACGTGCTGAAGGGCGATCCGGACTGGTCGCGAATGCCGGAGGACACGCCGTCACAGATCCGGACGCTCCTGCGTCGAAGCTTGGAGAAGGACCGGAAGCGACGGCTGTCTGACATCGCTGACGCGCGGCTAGAAATTGAAGACGCCTCCGGAATGCCGACACCGAAGGCGCATCTGTCCGCGCCGGCGCGCTTCCATGCGCCGTTCTGGTGGAAGGTCTTGCCTCTCGGCACGATGATGGTCGGACTTGCCGCAGGGTATAGCGCTTGGATGCTTCGACCGATCTCACAGCCTTCCGTCACACGTTTTGTAGACGTGGCGGCGGAGGGGATCGTTTTACCGAACCCCAACTTTTCTGCGATCGCGTTGGCACCGGACGGGGAATCCGCGGCCTTCCTCGCTGATAGCGGCGTGTTTCTGCGCAAGTTCGATCGCCTTGTGCCCGAACCGGTTTTTGATACGGGGGACGGCGTGCCGTCGAGAGGTCTGTTCTTTTCCCCCGATGGTCAGTGGATTGGCTTCTGGCTGAGAGGGTATCTCCGGAAAGTACCGGTGAGCGGCGGGGCCCCCGTCGTCGTGTGCGCGCTCGCGACGACGCCGCTGGGCGCCACATGGGGTGCCGACAACACTATCCTTTTCGGCGGGAGCGACGGCATCTGGGGCGTGTCAGGCGATGGCGGCACTCCTCAGCGCGTCATTACACTCCGTGCCGGGCAGCGTGCGTATGGCCCGCAACTGTTACCCGACGGTCGCACAGTCCTGTTCACGCTCGCAGAGACGACGGATTGGAACGACGCACAGATCGTTGTGCAGTCGCTTGAAGGTGGGGTGCCCCGACCCGTTCTGCGCGGGGGTACGGACGGCCGCTACATAGCGACCGGCCACCTCGTATACGCACTTGCCGGCAAATTGCTCGCTGCGCCTTTCGACATGTCATCCCTCCGTGTCACCGGCGGCTCCAGGCCGGTTTTGGGCGATATCGTCTTGCAGGGCACCGGCACGGGTGCCGCGCAGTTCGCGATCTCGTCCTCGGGGACGCTCGCGTACATGCAACCGCCAACCACTTTCGCCGCCGCGCTCCGCACCTTGGCGTGGGTCGATCGGCAGGGTCGCGAAGAAGTCATCACGGCGCCGGGGAGGCCATACGTTTACGCGCGGCTGGCGCCCGACAGCAGCAGCATCGCGCTTGACGTGGCTGACGATAACCGCGACATCTATTTGTGGCGGCTCCCCCTAGGGCCGCTCGAACGTGTGACGTCGGATCCCGCCAGCGACCGCCAGCCGGTTTGGACGCCGAACAGTCAATACCTCATCTACGGCTCTGACCGAAACGGTCCGTCGAATCTGTTCTCACAACGGCCGACGGCAGCTGCCACTCCGGAACAGCTGACGAGCAGCACCGTGTCGATATTTCCGCACACGATGTCACGGGACGGCAGGCATCTGATCGCACGCCAGAACACAATCGGAGAAAGCGGAGTTGATCTCGTGATGTTGGACGTCGGCAACCCTCCGTCAGGCCGAGCGACCCCGACACCGCTCGTGCAGACCTCCGCTTCTGAGTTCAACGCAGAGATCTCGCCCGACGAACGGTGGCTCGCGTATCAGTCCACCAGCGTCGGAAATGACGCCTTTGAGGTGTACGTCCGACCCTTTCCAGACGTGAACCGTGATGTGCGACCGGTGTCGACCAGCGGCGGGACCGAACCCCTGTGGTCGCGCGATGGCAACGAACTCTTTTATCGCGCTCCGAATGGAGCCATCATGAGCGTGCGGGTTCCGAAAGGCGGCACCACCTGGACGACTGCTCCGCCCGTGCAGATTATCGGCGGGGCGAATTATGCGCTGGGCAGACGCGGCGACCTTTCACAATACCCCTACCGGACGTACGACGTGTCAGCGGATGGGCGGCGGTTCCTCATGATCAAGAATTCCAAATCGGGAGAGGAGAGTTCCGCTGAACGCATCGTCTACGTGCAGAACTGGTTCGAGGAACTGAAGCGGCTCGTGCCGACGAACTGACATTTGGCACCGCCGCGCCGCCCTCACTTGGCCCTCGCGATTACTCCTGCTTGGTCGCCTAGTGTTGACCAATCCGCCAGAATGCCCCAACGAGTGCCGATTCGGTTTTGTTACAGGCTCTAAGAGTCCCTCGTTGTTCACCGCCGTCCGACCCGTCCCGAGACACCGAGTTAGCGGTCGATAAGGTCAATCGAGCGTACCATTCTGTCGCCGACGGCG
>Ga0111539_10004559_pt1 | contig 18112 bp, 26 predicted proteins | sample RhiMethybrSRZTD1_FD_79667 | JGI IMG/M metagenome (GOLD analysis project Ga0111539, IMG submission 79667) | Populus rhizosphere microbial communities from Tennessee, USA - Rhizosphere MetaG P. TD hybrid SRZTD1 (version 2) (version 2) | ecosystem: Host-associated > Plants > Roots > Rhizosphere >... | reverse complement strand
CAGAGCTGAATGCCCAAGAGTCCATAGAGTTTCATCGCCGCCCGGTGGGAGACCCGGCTTTTCCCGCTGCGCATCCGAGCGATCGTTTCCTTGGTGTAGCCGAGGGTCTGGCTCAGGACGGTTGGTTTGAGACCGAGCTGAGCCGAGAGGTCCTTAAATTCCTGGGCGGTCATGCGTGCCCTTTCCAGGGCACGGAAGGGACGTGACCGCCCGTTCCGTGCCCTGTGGTCGTGTGATGGTGCGTTAATCCATGCGGTGGACGACGGTCATCGTGGCGCCGGTGGGGCTCACAATGGTGAGGAGCACCGCCGCGTATTTTTCCAGGACGGTCAGCGTGGAATCACCGTACTCATCGTTAGATGATTCCTGTTCGACGCAGCATGCGAGACTCGGATCGGTGAGCACGCCCTCCGAGGCTGCCGCCTGAAACCTCGCAACTCTGAGCGCATAAATATCCTTGGCCGTGGGTTTGGTGCGCTCGCGGTCCTCCCAGGTGTCACCAACGAGGGGTGGCACCGCATAGCCCTCGGGGATATGGGCCTGGAGATACTCATCGGAGGCGATGGTGGCCCAGCTCGGATGCTGCTCCTCCAGAAGGAGCTGCGCGCGTTCGCTGCCGTGGGTAGTCGTCCAGGTGCGGAGGCGCTGCAGCGCGGCGGCCTCATCCGCCTCACGCTGTGCCCGGCGACGCTCGATGGCGTGCTGATCAACGGTGCTGAGGCGCGCGGCGAGGGTATCGAATGTCTCACGAGCGGGGCATTGAGGGAGAGATCCCACTCCACGGGTAGTAATGAATTGGCCTGGTTGATACCGATAGAGTCCGATGGTATCAACGGAGAATGGTTCGGCGCTGCCGCGGGCCTCGCACGCCTCGACGTGTGCCGTCAGGGCCGGAAGCGCGGCCTGCACGCGCGCGATCAAGGCGGCCTCTTCTTGGGCTTTGGCCTCGCGTGCGGCGGCGGCCTGTTCTGCCCGCAGCGCCCGAATGGCCAGACGCGCCTGGAGGCAGTTGATGATGGCGTCTGGGGTGGCTGCAGCGATGGACGGCCAGGGCTCATCGCCGTGGCGGTAAAGGCCGTCGACCATCGAGGTCAGCCGGGTGACGCCATGCTCCTCTGGGCAGGTGACGAGTTCTCGGCGGAGATCGATGGGCAGCGTGGCAGGATCAAATTCGAGGGATTGTGGGCCATAATGGTCATGGCCGGCGAGCAGGGCGGCGGTGCGGTCGACGGTGAGTTGGAGCTTCATGATGATCCCTTTCTCTCATGCCCCTCGGCGGGGCGGGTGGTGCGCCAGTCTGTCGCCTCCTCGGCGGAGGCAGGGCGTCTGGCGCTGGGGAATCCCTTGCACATTATTGGTATGGGATGTTCTGCAGTGCCTCCTTCCGGGCGTGAGGCTCATCAGGCCAGTCGTGGCGCTGGGCCGTTTCCCACCACTGCTCTAAGGCAGGGAGCAAGGTCTCTGGCACCTGCGCCGTATAGTGATAATCGCCGGGGTCATAGGCCCCAGAGAGCCGGCGCAGGTGGGCGCCTTGCGCCTTTGGGTGGAGTCCAAAGCTGGTCAGAATCTCAGACAAGGTAGGCCCGCGCGGGCCACCACAGGGATCACGCCACTGGCGTTGATAGCGAAATCCCTTGATATCGATGGAGATTTCGTCTCCACCGAACAGCCAAAATATCTTGGCGGTGGGCATGATCCTTCCTCCACTATCCCAGGATTGACGGCAGGGTCCGAAATTGAACGAACGTAAACTTCCCGTCGTCCTGGCGCCTGGTGGTACTCACCACGAGCGGGCACCACGGGCCAGGGGTGCAAGGGTCGGACCATTCAACGAGGAACGCGGCCGTAAACGAGGCCTCACCCATGAGATGGACCGCGTTCGCTTCATGGGCCTGATCGTTGGGGCCGTAGATGATGCTTTTGGCTCGCTCAACGAAGGATTTCGCCACCTGGAACACCTCGGCCTCATCGGCCGCGGGGTCAATGGTTGGATGCGGGAGGTCGACCACGCGACCGTAGGTTTTGGTCGCGGCGTCCATCTGCTCCGCTGACCATCGTGTTGAGGGGTGGTTGGTGAGGTTGACTAACATGGGCGTCTCCTTTGAGAGTTGTTTGTGGGTGCCATGGGTGTTTCTGTTAGTATTCAATCTACACCACTTGATGTATTTTGTCAATGGTTTTTATGATCAATTATCAAATAATCTTCACGGAAGCGAATTCGTCAACATCATCATAGCGGCGGCCCGTTTCGCGAATACGGGTGGTGCCGCACACGGGGCAATGGTCAACGATATGACGAATCGACCCGGTGGTGCCATGTTGATAATAGAAGAGCGTTCCTTCCTTGAGACATTCGAGCTGAATCAGGGCCATGAGGGGGTTCCTTTCAGGGTTAGAATGATAATGCCGCAAATCGGGCTTTCCAGGCCTGCCAGCCCCACGGCATGGGGAGCACCCGTAACACGCGGCGCTGCTGGGTACGCGGGGAGATGGGCTGGTGGGTCCACTCGACCACAGACCACGTCTGGTGGCAGCGGTTGCAGGAATAGGTGTGGCGCTTCGTGTGATCGTGCCGAAGCTGCCGATGCGCCGGACCCATCCATTTCCACTTGGGTTGATGCCAGAGCCAGCAGCGGAGGCGCTTGGGGGACATAGGGCTCCTCTGAGGGGGAGGCCGACGCCTCCCCTGGGGGTTAGTGGGTGAGGAAATGGTCAGGCCCCCAGGGCATCGTGCCGCCTGGGGGCAAAGTCGTGAGGGAGTTAGCTGTTGTTGAAAATATCATGGATACTGTACTCATGCGCCTGGATCACCGGGTCCACGGTGGCCGACCATTCGGTCACCGTGGCCCGGTGATCTGCCGTGAAGGCGCCTTGCGCGGCGAAGCATCTGGCCGCGTGGTGCAAGATCACGATGAGGTCTTGACAATCCTGATAGGTGATGTCTGACCCATCCTCGTGCTCATACGCGATATCAATGGTGAGTTTCAGGTGACGTGCCATGGGTTATGCCTCCTGTGGGCAAGCCCTGTGTTAAGCGTCGATATCATTGAGATACTGTTTCTTCCACTCTCCTCTCACGGATGCGAGAGGGGTATGGACTCCCGCGCCATATGGGGCTTCCCATGCCGCCAGGGCGCGGTGTCGGAGTGAGGCGTCCGTGTCACGAACAAATGTTGGGGCGGTCAACTCCCAGGCCCCACACCGACAGGTCGCGTGCAGGTCACGCAGCGAGCGAATGATGAGGCGATGCGGGGATTCTCGGAGCCCGGAGGCTTCGAGCGTCGCGGCACCGCAATCACTCAGGGTATGGGTGCCGTCGGGCTGATGCACGAGGGGCGCATCCTCGCGGACACGGGGAAATCTCGATTGACAGCTGGGGCAGGTGAGCATGGGGTTAGGCCTCCTCGTCCAGGGTGCGATATTCGGCCAGGAGTGATTGTTGGACCTCGATGAGGGCGTTCAGGCGAGCCTGGTGTTGGGCCAGGGCTTGCGGGAAGAGGCCGTCGACCACGTAATAATTGCGGGGGTTGGGGGCGCCGTGCTGCAGCGCCTCCAGGGCGGCGGAGACCGCACGATAGGCCGTAGAGAGCTGTGCGGTGAGCGTCTCGCGGGTATCGCCATTGCGGTGCACGATAGGCGTGATGAGATCAGGCATGGGGTGAATCCTCCTGGGTAGTGGTGGGTTGCTGTGCATTGCCTACGATTCAATATACGCCATATAATGATATTGTCAAGGATAATCTCAAGGTTTATTTTCATCTGGGATATAATACCGGGTTGGGCGGGTCTCGCCCAGTGCGTAAATCGTGAGGCCATAGTGCTGCGCTTCACTCAGATAGTTCCGGGCGGATTTGGGGCTGATATGCCGGGTCCGACCCTGTGGATCGATGGTGCGAAAGGCCGCGGCGATTTCTGTAATGGTGTGTGGCCGTTCCATGAGCAACCGCTTGAGCTTTTCATATCGTCTGGGGAGCGGCTTGGGTGTCTCTGACACGTGAATGATCGGCATCATGATGTCCTTTCCTCGATGGATATTCGTGGGACGGTCGATGGCCTCCTCTTGAATATACGCCATATCATGATAGTGTCAATGATATTTATAGGGCCAACAGATCATGGGTCACCACGCCGATGCGTGCAGACGCGGCTTGACGTGGGGGCGGGATTCTGTCATTTATGTAAAGAATAATCATGACATAGGTATTTCATGGAGGCAGAAGCCCGATGGCCTGGCCGATTCGGACGAGTTATGCGGAGTTGAAACCGGCGTCATGGTTTCTGGCGCACCCCATGAATGTCGCGATCCATCCCCAAGTGCAACAAGATTACCTGGCGGGGAGTCTCGACGAGCTCGGATGGGTGAAGCCGGTCATTGTGAACCGACGTACCGATCCGGCCTGGGGGGCTGAGCAAGGGGTCGAAACGCTACTCGATGGGCATGCGCGCATTCGTGAAGCGCTGCGGGCAGGTGATGAGACGCCGGTCCCGCTAGATTGGTGTGATCTCTCACCGGCATTAGAGCCGATCGCGTTGATGATTCTCGATCAGATGGTGACGTACCGGGTACTCGATCGCGAGCAACTCGCGCGATTAGCCCAGGAGACGAAACCGGAACACGCGGTATTGCAGCAGATGTGTGCGCGGATGTGTGAAGAGAATAACATCATCCGGAACCATCATGGACGAGAGCAGCAGGCACCCGAGGAGTTCCCCGCCTATGGTGAGGAGATTGAGACATCGTATCAGTGTCCTAAATGTGCCTATAGCTGGAGTGGTAAACCGAAGTGATTCTTGGTGTTGGGACGAATCGTAATTATCATCCGCGATGGCAATCACCCGATCTTCCTGCTCCGACACTTGTAACGTCTCCAGATCCAGATGGGTGGGCATGGATGGGTTTATCTCGGAGATGGTGACATGATGTCCCGTGTCCGGCTGGAGCTGCCTTGTCCGACGGTGCCAACCCATGGACGTCATGTGATGAGCGAGCAAAAGCCACCCTATGGCGTCCCGCGCATGTCTGAGATTGCGGCAATCTCCGCGAATGGCTTGACCGTCATTTCAACGTTTAGTGGGTGTGGGGGTTCATGCCTCGGTTTCAAGCTCCAAGGATTCCAAGTCCTCTGGGCCAATGAATTTGTCCCGGCCGCGCAAGAGACCTATCGTCTCAATCATCCTGAGACGATCCTGAATACGCAGGATATTCGTACCATTCAGCCGGCCATGATTCTCCACGCGATTGGGAGATCGGTAGGCGAGATTGATGTCTTGGAAGGCTCTCCTCCGTGTGCGAGCTTTAGTACCGCGGGGAAGCGACAGCAGAACTGGGGGAAAGTCAAGGCCTATTCGGATACGGTCCAGCGGTCGGATGATCTGTTTTTTGAATATACGCGGCTGCTCCAGGGCCTCCAGCCGAAAGTCTTTGTGGCCGAAAATGTTTCAGGGCTGATCAAAGGGATCGCCAAAGGCTATTTCAAGGCCATTCTTGCGGCACTCAAGGCCTGTGGCTATATCGTTGAAGCGCGATTGCTCGATGCCCAATGGCTTGGGGTCCCCCAGATGCGGCAACGTATTATCTTTCTCGGCGTGCGCCAGGATTTAGTCGAGACCTATGGCATTATGCCGGTATTTCCGAAGCCGCTCTCCTATCGCTATAGTGTACGCGATGTGCTCCCAGAGATCATGGGCATTGAAGAGGCGAATGGCTATGCCAAGCATCGATTGTATGGGACAGGACAGCCGATAGATACCATTCAGGCACAGCGACCGATCTCGGTCGCTGTAAGCCGTGCGGATCGCGATAAACTCGGTGCCTTCGGCCATGAGGGTGATGACACGGATATACCCGAGCCGACGGTTCTCAGTGATAGCATCGGGACACACGGGATCGAACCAGAAACGGATATCAGCCAGTATGCGATTGGACGCGCCTGGGGTGTCCTGCAGCCGGGTGAACAGAGCGAGAAATATTTTCAGCTGGTACGTCCAGCGCTTGGTAGGCCTTGTCCGACGGTGACTCAGCGCGGGGGTGATCCGACGGTCGCGAGTGTGACGCATCCGACGGAACGCCGCAAATTTACCATTGCGGAACTCAAGCGGATTTGTGCCTTTCCCGATGATTTCCGGCTGACGGGAACGTATGCCCAACAATGGGAACGATTAGGCCGTGCGGTGCCGCCGGTCATGATGAGCCATGTCGCTCGGGTAATCCGTGATGACATTTTGTTGAAACTTCCGAGGACTTGAATATCTATGGATACGCTTATCCGTCACGATACCGGCTACGCGCCTGCGAAGTGGACCTTTGATGATAAGGTGACCGCCGTCTTCGATAACATGCTGGAGCGGAGTATCCCCCAGTATCCGGTGATGCGAGATGCCTGCTTTGCCCTGGCCTGTCGCTATCGCCAGCCGCAGACGGCGATTCTGGATCTCGGCTGTAGTCGGGGTGAAGCGCTCGCCCGATTAATCGATAAATTTGGCGCGCATAATCGCTATGTCGGTATTGATGCAAGTCTTCCGATGGTCGAAGCGTGCCGGACGCGATTCAAGGGCCTTATTGACGTGAGTGTTGCAGAGATTCGTCATGCCGATCTTCGGACGAATTTCCCGCCGATTCAGGCGAGTGTTATCCTCTCGATCCTGACGATCCAATTCATTGCGCTCGAATATCGTGCGGCCATTCTCAAGCACGTCTATGATGAACTCCTCCCGTATGGGGCGTTTCTATTCGTTGAGAAGATCCTTGGAGCTTCACATGATCTTGATACGGCGATGGTGACGGAATACTATGCCCTGAAGCGGGCCAATGGCTATAGCCAAGAAGAGATTGACCGGAAGCGCTTGAGTCTTGAAGGCGTCATGACGCCGGTGACGGCCAAATGGAATGAAGATTTGCTTCGCAATGCGGGATTTCAGGAGATCGATTGTTTCTGGCGCTGGCAGAACTTCGCGGGGTGGGTGGCGATCAAGCGCTAACCTATCATTGACAGATACCTATCATATGAAATGTACAGCGCATAAAAGTCGCACGAAAGCGCCCTGTGATGCCTGGGCTATGCATGGACGGACGAAATGTCGGGTCCATGGCGGGAAAACTCCATTGGGTCCAGGTTCTCCGCATTACAAGACGGGACGCTATAGCCAATTTCTCCCCTCCCGGATGGCTGCCGATTACCAAGCCGCCAAAGATGACCCCAAGCTGCTCGAATTACGTGAAAATATCGCCACCGTGGATGCCCGTATTGTGGATATTCTGAAGCGCGTCGATACCGGCGAAGCGGGGGCCGTGTGGCGAGAGGCGCAAAGCGCCATGGCCAAATTTCGTCTGGAGCAAGCCAAGAACAACGTCGATGGCATGATGCTCGCGATTACCCAGGCCGAGCGTTTGATTAGTCAAGGCGCGGGCGATTATGCCGCCTGGTCCGAGGTGAGCCACCTCATGGAGCAGCGGCGACGACTCGTTGACAGCGAACAAAAGCGTCTTGCGACGGCCCATGAAATGCTCACGGCGGAAGAGTCGATGCTCTTGTTGACGCATGTTGTCACCACGATTCAGCGCCATGTGACCGATAAGCGCATTCTTGGCGCGATTGCGGCGGATATTCAGGGGACGCTCCTGATGCGGAAACGCGGTGAAACGTATGAATAGCGTGGGCACGTCGCGCCCGTCACGCTATGACTGGTGGTTGGCTGAACTCAGTAAACAATTGAACCCGTTAACCGTGGATGCGCGCGAGACGGCGCGGCCAACGAATTGGCGTGAGTGGCTGACCACCTGTTTCCCCTTCTATTTTACGGCACCCTTCGCCGCGCATCATACGGATTTCTGGGAGCATGTCTGGGCGATTAAACCAGAGGTGCGCCCGAAACCGATGATTGCCGTCTGGAGTCGTGGCGGGGGTAAATCCTCATCGCTGGAGCCTGCGGTCATTGGGCTTGGGGTGCATGGTGGACGGCAATATGCGCTCTATGTCTCGGCCTCACAAGATCAAGCGGATAAGCATGTCGAATCGATTGCCACCATTCTCGAATCACCTGAATTTGCAGCCCAGCATCCGACATTTGCCGATCGCCTCGTGGGGAAATATGGCCATAGCAAAGGCTGGCGGCGGAGTCGGTTGACCACACGCGCGGGGTTTACGATTGATGCCGCAGGGCTCGATAAAGCCGTCCGCGGGATCAAAAGGGAAGGCATCCGTCCGGACGTCATATGCTTTGACGACTTAGACGATGTGCTTGATAGTCCAGGGACGATCCAGCGCAAGATCACGACACTGACGCGCAGTATTCTGCCGGCGGGCTCGACCGATGTGGCGATTCTCGGCGTGCAAAATCTGATTCATCAGGACTCCATTTTTGCACGATTTGTGGATGGGCGAGCCGATTTCCTCACCGACCGCCTCGTCAATGGCCCCATTCCTGCTATTGAGGGGCTGACGTATGAGCAGCGGCAAGGGAAATACTGGATTACCGGAGGCACTGCCACGTGGGACGGTCAATCGTTGGAGCAGTGCCAAGCCTTGCTCGGTGATATTGGCCTCACCTCGTTTCTGATTGAATGCCAACACGATGTCGATGAAAGCCGTGGTGGGCCCTATGAGCAATTTCTCTTCCAGTATTGCGAGTGGGCCGATCTCCCTCCACTGCAGCGCGTCGTGGTCTGGGTTGACCCAGCCGTGACGAATACGGATAAGAGTGATTGCCAGGGCATCCAGGCTGATGGGCTGGGCGTCGATGACAAGCTCTACCGGCTCTATAGTTGGGAGGGGCGTACGTCCCCGAAAGAGGCGCTCCGCCATGCCGTGCTCAAGGGCGTTGAGCTCCATGCCGAGCATGTCGGCGTAGAAACCGATCAAGGTGGTGATCTGTGGGCTGATGAGTATCGCCAAGTCGTGCAGGAGCTGTGGGATGAAGCCCTCTTAACCACGGAGCCTCCGGTGTTTGTCTCGGATAAAGCCGGGGCTGGGCATGGCCCCAAGGCGCATCGGCAAGCACTCATGCTCTCGGCCTATGAGCGGGGCAGTATTGTCCATGTCCGTGGCACGCATATGACGCTAGAGCGTGCCCTAAAGCGCTTTGGACTTCGCAAACCTTATGACCTTGCGGATGCCGCCTATTGGTCCTGGCATGAACTCCAAGGCCCTCCGGCCCAAGATGTGAATCCCCACGAGATGCAACGAATTTGGCGTGAGGCACAGACCTTCCAACCGCGGCCAGAACCTGAGTCCGTCTATCGCCGCAGCTTCTTCCGGCGAGGAGGCTAGATGCCGGTTCCCCTGCAATGTGCGCTCTGCCTGGGGATGCTCGCGTATGCGGGGCTCGCAGGGTTTTCCTTCTGGACGATGTTCAACATCGGCGATCTCCGTAAGCAAGACCATGTGACATGGCCGATCAAGGTGCTCTATTGGCATGGCGTGGGCGTCATGCTCGTCTGTATCTTGGTGGTCGCGCTCGCGGGCGCACTCACGGTGCTGCGGGTGGCGTGGCGGGTGACGCTATGATCATTTACGCGCGACGGGTGACAATGCTCACGCTGAAGGACCGGAAGGGCCGCGATCGGCTGCATGCCGCGTATACCGATCTGGTCTCAGAGCTCAGTGAGGGTCTCAGGCAATATGGCCTCTATGACCCAGTCGTCTGGGGTGGCCGCTGGCACGAGCGCTTTGACGAAGCCGAATGCCTGCGGCAGTTGAGTCTCTGGGAGGATTGGCACCGGGCGGATGCCCAGGGCAATCTCTCGCAGATCACGGCGGATGGCTATGCGTGGCTCTCGGCCATGACGGGGCAAGACCTCAGCGCCCAGCAGTCGCATGGCATCTACACGCGCGAGGTACCGCAACCGTTGATGGGTCTGACCCCTGGCCCAAGGAGTGCTTGATGAATTGGTTTAACGCAGGGCTGGTGTCGCATGGCGTGCGATTGACGGAAGCCGGACCGCTGTTGGGGCCTGATCCGGATTGGGCCGGGGATAACTTTAATCCGGCACGGGCGTATCGGAGTCTAACCAGCCAGGGGGATCGCAGCCTGGAGCCATTGGAGCAGGACCGCATGTTTGAGATTGCGGCCTGGCAATATGATAGCAATCCGCTAGCACACCGGATTATTGAACTCTTGGTGGATTTCGTCGTGGGCGAAGGCTTCACGTATAAGGCCGGGAATGACGCGCTCCAAGAGGTGTTGGATGAGTTTTGGAATGATCCCATCAATGCCTGGCCGATTAAGCAATTTAAGCGGGTGCGCCAACTGTTTTTATTCGGGGAAGCCACCTGGCCGGCCTTCGTGCGCGCATCCGATGGGCGCGTGCGCTTAGGGTATATCGATCCCGCCAATATCAAGCGCGTGACCACCGACCCCAATAATGCCGAAATCTTGACCACGGTCCAGCTCAAATCCCGCCAGGGCGTGGAACCCCCGCCGATTCCGATCATTCGCCGGGATGAAGCCGAGCGCTCTTCGACCCAGGGCTTGCTGGTGGGCCAACGAACGTTGGGTGAGGATGGCCCGGTGGGGACCTTCTTCTTCGCCATTAATAACCTCAGCAATGCCGCCAGGGGCCGCTCGGACCTGCTCTGTTCCTTTGATTGGCTCGACCTCTATGACAAGTTTCTCTTTGGACAAGCCGAGCGAGCGACCTACTACACCGATATGCTCTGGGATGTGACGCTTGATGATATGAGCGAGGATCAAATCAAGGGGTGGTTAACCCGCAATACCATTCCTCGCGGCAGTAGCATGCGAGCCCATAACCAGAAGGTGCATTGGCAAGCGATTGCGCCAGACCTGCATGCGACGGATGTGAGCGAGCAAGCCCGTACCATGCGGATGCAAACCATGATTTCCAATGGATTTCCAGAAGCATGGATTTTTACGGGAGCCGACACGAATCGATCGACGCTCGACGCCCAGGGCCTCCCGGTTCTGAAGTCACTGAGTAAGCGCCAAAAAGAAGTCAAGGCGATGGTGCAGTACATCCTCGAATTCGTCCGCGATTGTGCCATTCAGGCGGGACGATTACCCCGTGACATGGATGACGAGACACGCAAGATCACCGTGGAAGCCTCGGAAGTCAGTACACCCGATCTGGCGCAAGCCGCGTCTACCCTCAAGGATGTCACGGCCGCGGCGTTGGTGGGCGAGCAGCAACACTACTTTACCAAGGCCGAAGCCGCCATGCTCTGTCGGCGCGTCGGGGGTGAACTCGGGGTGGAATTGCCACCACTCCCCGAAGGATTGCCTGAGGAAGCCCAGGAGATTCCCGAGGAGCCGGAGCCTGAGACGGTGGCTGATGAACCGATACCGCTTCCCCTCACACGGGCCCAAGCCATCGCGCAAGGGGGAGGGCAACCACGAGCGGGTCTGAATGGCCGCGACCGGGTGGGGACTGGGCGGGAGCCACGGAATGGCCGGTAACATCCAGGTTCGTGAAGCCCTCACACCCCAGGAGCGCTATGCGCGAGAACTCGATCGATTACTCGCCCAGGTCGACCGCCTCGAAGAAGCGGCCGTCAGACGCATCGTAGCCCTGCTGACCGATGCCAGGCGGCAGATCATTGCCACACTGGCCGAGGTGCCTGAGGGGGCCTATCTCGCGTCCTATCTGCCCCGGCTCCAGGCGGAAGTCGAACAGACGATGGCGCGGTATGTCGAGCGCTATGGCCGGCAATTCACCCTGGACGTCGGGCAATTCTGGGACATGGGGGTTCAGGTGGTCGATGCACCGTTGACGGCTGTGGGATTAACACAGGTCATGACGCAACTCCCCGCCCTCGAGCCACGCTATCTTGACATCTTGCAAGGCTACCGGGCCAGCTTAATTACGGGGGTGTCTGATCAAGCCATCAGTCGCATCACCACGGAGTTGCAGCTGGGGGTCTTAGGCGGCAAAACGCCATTTCAGATTCAACGCGCGATTGCCGAGATCTTGCGCACGCAACCCGATGCGGCGGGGGTCTATGGCACCATTGCCGCACGCGCGGAGGGCGTGACGCGGACGGAACTCAACCGAACCTTCAGCCTGGCCACCCAGAGTCGTCAGGAACAGATGCAACAGCGCGTGGCGCAAGTATTTCCCGAGGCGAAGCCGCGCAAGCAATGGCTCAATGCGGGTGATGCGCGCGTGCGACCCGCCCATCGGCGTCCAGCGTTACTCGCGCAGCGGCCCTTGATGGATGGTGACTTCACGCTGATGGACGAAGATGGCACCGTATACAAGGCGAAAGGCCCGCATGATGCGCGGCTCCCGGCACGTCTGAGTGTCAGATGCCGCTGCAGAAGCGTGGCTGACATCGATTCGCTGATGGCCGTACTGGGGTAGGTCCAAGAGTTAACAGAACCTCGCTTATGAGAGCCTAGACCGATGATTGACGCCGATGTCACGAAGGAGGAGCGATGAGCGCATGCCTCGTGTGTTAGCATGCCAAACGCGCGGAGATCATGGCGTCCTTGGCCCGTGGACGTTCCGTAGGGCTCGTGGCGTACTATTTTCGTCTTGATAAGATGGCCTTAGTCCGCCATTGCCAGCATGAGCCGATCGCCGCAATCATTGACTCTCAGAATGATGGCGAGTCGCCTCTGCCAGAAACCGAGACAGCAGAAGGGGTGACGCACCGTGAAGCGCGGAGACATTGGCTAGGAGAATCATTGGCCGGGACTCCCGATGAATTGCCTGCGGTGGATGAGACGGTCTTAGGCGAAGCCAATCTCCAGGATACGGCCGAGCGGCACTTCCGCACGGGATGGAAGCTGATGAATGATCCTCGCCGTGCCAAGAATCTGGTGTGGCTGCAAGAGCAATTGCGGGAAGTCAGCTATGAGGTCTCCTACGAATGACCCCTGTCGTCTATGCAGAGATTCTTGAGTTGTGGCAATCAGGCAAGGGCACTGGCGATCTGTATTGCCTGCCCAAGCCCCCCTATCGCCCCATGGTAATGACCTACATGGACGAGACGCATTGCCAGGTGGCCGAGTCTCCGCCACGGCCGTCACGCCCACCCCGGCGCTTGACGCGGGAGGCGTTTGAGGTGTTGGGTTATGTGCGCTACGAAGAAGACATGGGAGCTGAGTAACCGATGGTCCGGCGATTCGTCCTGCAGGCGCCCTTGGCGCCGCTCGATCCCGCCTGGCTGACGCTGACCGCGGCGGCTGAGGGGGACACCTGGGCCACGTGGGCCATGCCAGGCGACTTTGTGTTGGAGGGGACCCAGGTGGTGTATGTCGTCGATGACGCGGACCTGACGCCTGAGCAACAAACCCTGGTGCAGAGGAGTCTTGCCTAATGGCCTCAGAGCGTCGGTGCGCCACGTCGGCGCCGGCAGGGCATCTCCACATTGAGGTCGCAGCCCTCGGGTCACGGACCAGTCTGCGCCTCGATGATGAACCGTTGCTCTCGATCCAACGATTGGTCATTGTGACCGCAGCTGGTGAACGGACGCAGGTCGTCCTCGATCCGCCCAAACGATTTGACTATCCGATCTTCTGCGAGGTGATGGATGCGTCGAGCGTGATTGGCACACCGGTGGGGCAGTATGTCTTAGTGTCGCAACCGCTCTTTGCGCGCATGGAACACGCTTGGCGAATATATCAGACCATGCAACACGTTTCCCCATCGTCACGATAACCCGAGGGAGGGACGTCCATGAGCGAGTGCTGGTCCTGCTATTGGGGATGGCCGGCGGGAGTCGCCCAGATTTATCAGCAGGCGGTGGAGGCGCTCAACGGCCGTGAAGCGCCCCTGCAATATGGCCCAGGCCATGTCGTGTGGGGAGATGAGAATTTCGAGCTGGCCGAGAGCTGCCTTGACGAGTTTGAGACGTGGCGGGCGACCTATCAGACGGGAGCCGAGGCGGACTGGGATGCCGAAGACCTGGCCATCGTGCATCAGTCACTCACAGCGCTGGCAGCGGTGCCACTGGCCGAGCGGTGTGTTGCACCGGAGGCCTATGCTGGGGTCTCGCCTGAAGCCTTTCCGCCGCCGCCAGGGGTGGTCATGATCCACGTGTGAATCATGGCTCAATCGAATATTCTCCTTGACATTCTTGTAGTTATGTCGCTTAACTATAAGGAATACCCATCTGAGCCCCAGCGCGATTGAGATTCCACCCGAATTACGCCTCGTGGGCTTGCATCCCGCCGAGCAGCGGCTCCTCGCGCTGATTCGGGCCTTCGGCTATGGCAAGATTGAACTCAAGATTGTCAATGGGCATCCGGCGCAAATTGAAGTGGCGGTGTATCAGGTGAAGTTGTTGTAGGCGATCACATCCGGTTCATCCCCGAGAAGAAACCTTTAGGGGAGTTGGCTCCAAGGCGGAGCTGGCTCCCCTTTTCGCGTTTCAGGAGCGCATGATGGCAGAGCCAGAACACACCGAAGAAACCCACGAAGAGCACCATGAAATCCATCACACCGAGCATACGGAAGAAACGCCTGCTGATGATAAAGACGACAAAGAAGACGAGGCCGTGGAGGCGTAGTCATGCCCTATAAGACGGTCAAAGAATTACCAGCAAGTACGAAGGATATGCCAGCGCATGCCAAACGTATTTGGATGGCTGCGTTTAATAGTGCATCGAAGCAATATGATACCGAGGAAAAAGCGTTTGCCATCGCGTTTTCAGCGGTGAAGAAGCTGTATGAAAAAGGGCCGGATGGCAAATGGCATCGGATTAAAGAGTCTGAGCCAAATGAAATCGAGCTTGATGCCGCCGCGCAAGCCTGGGTTGATGCCACGGTCGCGGCCCTGACGGCGGTAGACCCGGTGCCCCTTACCGAACAATACGACATGCCTGAACCCGTCAGAGCCCACCACGAAGAGTGCTACAAAGAGGCCATTTACTCCGCCTTGAACCTGCTCGGCCGACGTGAGCTAGAGATGACGTCTAGCGAACGGGACGCGCTCACCAGCCTGATTAATCGCTTGGTACCGAAGATTGGCGCCGCGCAGGAGATGGATGAGTCGGTACGGTTGGATACGATTCAAGAGGCCATTGAAGCGCTGATGATTGAGGCTGACTTGACCGAGGCGGGGCAAAAACACCGCAACGAAGATTACGAGTTGTTTGATCAAGCGCTTGAGCTATTGAAGCGGCTTCGCGGGCAAAGCCCCAAGGAAGTCCAAGCAGAGCAAGCGCAGAAGGCCGCGGATGACGCGGCGAATGACCCCACCACGCAAATGCTTGATGGCTATCATGGAGCGCCGGCAGAAGCCATCGCCATGACCGAAAGTGCCTCACCCGAGACGTTCCGTGAAGCCGTGGAGATTCTGCAGGAAGCCGGACAGCCTGGCTCAGGAAAAGAATGGGCCGTGCGCATTATCCAGGCCGGCACCTCGAAAAATGGCCGCACCTATCCGCTCGCCGTGCTGGCCCAAGCCGCGCCACTCTTTGACGGGGCGAAAGTCTATACCTATGATCGGCTGCTCAAGGGTAAAGAAATCTTTGACCATCTCAGCGAGGATGAGGTCAAAGCCAATCCCCAAGGCTATGCCAAGGATTTAGTCGGCTACCTGAAAGCCCCACGTATGGAAGGCTCTAGCCTCATGGGTACGCTGGTCCTCTTTAAATCGGGTCAATGGCTTGGGGAGAATCTGCAAGACGCCATGCAGCGGGGGTTGCCGGTGCCATTTGGGTTATCGATTGATGCTGGCGGTGAAGCCCATACAGTCGAATCCGGGGGACAGAAGACACTCCATGTGGATGCCATTACAGCTGTGCGCAGTGTCGATGTGGTGACGCATCCGGCGGCCGGTGGGGCGATTCTCCGATTGGTGGCGAGTCATCATCCGGAGGCCGACAGCACGGGCCAGTATCTTCCCCTCCTGCAAGCGCTGCGTGAAGAGATGGCTGAGACCACGGCCGACCTCCAGATGAGTGAGCTACTGGGCGATTTAGAGATTCATGGTAGTCCGCGGCGTCAGATCATGGCGCTGTTGCGTGAGAGCCGACGGCCCCCACGACCGTAGTGCCTTGCGCTCGTCAGCGGAGCGCCTCATTGCCAGTCGCTGACCGGTCCTCGATGGATGAGGATAGTCCCACATGCCGACGATTGAAGAGATGTTGGCCGCCATGCAGGCCGAACAAACCGCGTTGCGGAATCAGATGCTCATGAGTGAGCGGCTCCGGGAAAGTAGCCTACCGCTCGACACCCAACGGGCGCTCAAGAAATCCTTCAAAGATGTCGCCTTCGACTTGGATAAGCTCGAAGACGCCATTGCGGAAGCGGAGAAGTCCCTGAAGGAATCGGCAAAAGCGCAAACGTCTGAGGAAGAGACCACACTCCCGGCCGTCCGGGGCACCGGCTATGACTACCAGAAGATCAAAGACCGTTGGAACGTCTTCCGGGAAGGCCAGTTGCTTGGCAATTTCGGCACCAAAGCGGAAGCCGATGGCGCGGTCGCACGGGATCAGCGCACCCGTGAAGCCTCCTCGCAAGAAGCGCAGCGCAGTGCCGATGAGAAGTACGCCGTGCAGCTCAAATTGGTCGAGTGCAAGCTGCTCTTGAAAGAACGGCTGCAAGGGTCGGGGTTACCCCTGGGGGCGCAAGACAATCTTGAGAAGCGCTTCTTTGGGCGCGTGTTTGACGAAGCCGAACTGCAAGAAGCGATTAACGATACGTGGGACATGCTGAGCCCCTTGATTGGTACGGGGAACGTGGTCATGCCGGGGCAAGAGCGGGCGATTCGTCAGGCGCGGGTCACCGAGGACGAGTTTAGCAAGAAGTGTGCGGCATTGGATGGGTTCTGGGCCGGCGAGAATCAGAAGGGTGCCGATGGGTCGCCCATCCCACGCTTCCGGTCCTTGCAAGACGCCTACGAACAATTCACGGGACGACGCTGGGATCCCCTGCTCGTGATGCGCGAGATGCAGATGCCCGTCGAAGGCAGCCGCTACGACTCGCATATGCGCTATGGCGAGCAAGCCGGACGGTTGACTGAGGCCATTGCGACGACGACCTGGGCGCAGATTATGGGGGATTCCGTGACGCGGCGAGTCTTGGCCGAGTATCGGATTCCCGAATTGCAGCTCTGGCGCCAGCTCGCGTCCGAGATTAGTACGATTAATGATTTCCGGCTGCAACGTCGTCTCCGGTTTGGCGGCTATGGGGTGCTGCCCGTGGTGCCGGAAGGGATCAGCTACACGCCATTGCCCACGCCGGATGATGAAGAGGCGGCTTACCGGCTGTCGAAGCGTGGGGGTCTTGAAACGATCACCATGGAGGCCATGGCCAACGACGATATGCAGGTCATTCGTCGGATTCCACAGCGCCTCGGGCGGGCCGCGGCCCAAACGCTCTTTCGAGGCTTCTTTGACGTGCTCGATACCAATGCGGCGCTGGCATTTGATACCGATACCACGGCGCTGTTTACGACGGGGCATGCCAATCTCCTCGTGAATAACCCGCTCAATGCGGATGGCCTCGACGCCGCCATTCAGGCCCTTGGCGGGCAAGCGGCCTTCGGGAATAGCGTGGAACTCTTGGGATTGACCCCACGCTTCCTGGTGCATCCACGACAACTCTGGCGGGCGGCGGGCAAACTCACAGAAACGACCCGTGGCGAACCCTTTACCACGGATAACGATGCCAACCTGTTCCAGCGCTTTGGGATGGTCCCAATTCAGGTTCCGTATTGGACCAATGGGAACCGCTGGTATCTGTTTGCAGACCCCAGAGATATTCCACTCTTTGAAGTGGGATTTTTCCGTGGCGCCGAAGACCCGGAGATCTTCGTCTCAGATCAAGAGAACGTCAGCGGATCAGCCATGATGGACGCTGATAAAATAACATATAAAATTAGACATATTTGGGGTATAGGGGTGTTGGACTACCGAGGAATCGTCGCCTCCACATCCGCGGCGGCATTGACCATTTAACCATCACCTCATGCGCGCCACGCCAAGGGCGGACAGTACCAAGAACCAGCATGGCGCAGGAGAGATGCATGTACGAAGATATCGCAGGGATTCGCACCAAAGAGACCTGGGGCACGCTGGGCACGTTGGGCGCGGCGAGCACGACCGAAGTGCAAGTGACCCGCGTGATGATGATGAAGCCCTTTACGCTGGTCGGTGTCGGCATCATGGCGGCGACCACCAATCCCGCGGGCCAAACGACACGGCT
>Ga0111539_10004558_pt1 | contig 18114 bp, 18 predicted proteins | sample RhiMethybrSRZTD1_FD_79667 | JGI IMG/M metagenome (GOLD analysis project Ga0111539, IMG submission 79667) | Populus rhizosphere microbial communities from Tennessee, USA - Rhizosphere MetaG P. TD hybrid SRZTD1 (version 2) (version 2) | ecosystem: Host-associated > Plants > Roots > Rhizosphere >... | reverse complement strand
TCGAGCGGCTCGGCTGGCACGATGCTCCGCATGACTGGAGATTCGCGACCAATCCCGGAATCACGGGGTTATCCCAGCTGTTTGCCCGGCCGACCTTGCGTTCCACACGAAGACTGGACCGCCTGTACCTGCACCGCCAGAATCTGCTGCTGGACCTGCGGCTCATTGCGCTATCGTTCGCCGTGAATCTCGCAGGCAAGCGCAGTATTCGACACTGGGTGAGGGGTCATGCATATCGCCGCGTGCAAGCTGAGTGGAGTCGCGTTCGTTAGCTTGCTGGCCGCTTGCGCCGCGGCGCCTGGCCCATCGCCCACGCCGTTCGAAGGCACGTGGATCCCAAACGTCGCAGAGTCGAAGCTGCCGCCGGGACAGGTGATCCCCGATGACATGCGCGGCGTCGTCAAGGACGATGGCCGCCTTCTGCAGACGACTCAGACGTTCACCGGCGGCATGGGGCTGAAAGCCCGGTACGTCTGGAATTCAGTCTGCGACGGTCGGGCGAGCGAAGTGCAGGGGGTCGATCCCGCGGGCTTCGTTTCGATGAGTTGCGAGCGCAACGCCGATGGCTCGATCGTCGACAAGCTGACGGACAAGTCGGGCTACAGCCACGTCGAGACCTGCAGGATCACGCCGGACGGGCGCAAGCAGATCTGCAACGGCGTCGCTCGCCTGCCCGACCAGACCGAACATCCATTCGTCTACGTCTTCGATCGCGAGTGAGCCGCCGGCGCATACTTTGGTGCGTTCCGCAGCCTGGATAGCCGATTGGACAATAAACCCCGTGAGTCAATCCGGGGATTGTCGTGCGCTATATATATGTATACGGCCTGATGGCCATTTGCGCTGCCGCGCAGGCTGGTAATTACCGGCCGCCGCGCCTGGCGGACGGCCAGATCGATCTGCAGGGCGTGTGGTCGCACAAGAACATCACGCCGCTCGAGCGTCCCGCCGAGCTCAAGTCGTTCGTGATCTCGCGCGAAGAGGCCGCGCAGCTGCAAGCGCGACTTCTCGCGAAGACCAACGATCTGTCGAGACCGGGCGAGCCCGCGGAGTATTTCTGGGAGCGCGGCGTCGAGGCGATCCGCGGCGAGTATCGTAGCTCGCTGATCACCGATCCCGCCGACGGCAAGATTCCGGCGAACGATCATTTCAAGGCGCTGGCGAAGACGACAGGCGCTGCGGTCCTGACTGCGTTCGACGGACCGGAAGCACGGCCCGGCTCCGAGCGTTGCCTGGCGGCCATCAGTGCAGCGCCGCCGGTTACGGTCGTGCCGGCGGCCGACCTGAGACAGTTCGTACAGACGCCGCATTCCATCGTCATTGCTTCGGAGGAGTTGCACGAGGCACGCGTGGTTCGCATGAACGCGAAGCACGTGCCGGCTGCAGTCGTTTCGTGGCTGGGCGACTCCATTGGCTGGTGGGAAGGCGAGACGCTGGTGATCGAGACGAAATACTTCGCTGCGACCAGCGCCGCTCGCGGCGGCCCGGGAAGCCTGTTCTTCGTCGGGCCGGACACGACAGTCACGGAGCGCATCACCCGGGTGTCGGCGGACGAGCTCCGCTACGTCTTCACGGTGGAAGACCCGACGTACTACACGCAGCCCTGGAAAGGCGAGACGCGCTTCGGCCGTTCCAGCGACCAGATGCTCGAATACGCGTGCCATGAGGGCAACTACTCGCTGGGTAACGCGCTCATGTCCGCGCGCGCCCTGGAGAGCGCGGCCGTCGCGAAGGAATAGCAACCCTGACGCACGATGGCAGGTTCTGGCGCGATCATGCTCAGGAAGGCATGATCGCCCGGAGTGGGGAGCCATCCGATGAAGGCCATCGGGCTGAAGATCAAGTCGGGCTTTGCGATTGCGGCCATCGTGGAGCGGGGCGCAGACGGTTCCGTCATCGAAGCCGTGCGCAAGGTCCCGCTGGCCAGCGAGGACCTGCCGCAGTCGCGCTTTCCCTATCACCCGACCATCGAGCTACCCGAACGACAGGGCGCCGCGCTTTCCGACAAAGCGGTCAAGGAAGTGCGCCGGGTCGCTGCGCAGGAGATGCGCAAGGTCCTGGAAGAATTCGACGGCATCGAGCGTGCCGCCCTGATCGTCGGCAGCGTGATCGATCCCGATGCACTGGGCAATCCGCACGTCCGCGTGCACGCTCTTGAGGGCAAGCTGTTCCGCGAAGTGGTCGCCGAGGCATTGAAGACGCGCGGCATCGATTGCGGCGTGCTGGTCGAGCGCGACGCCTACGCGAAAGCCGCGCCCACGCTGGCGTCCACCGAGCCCAAGCTGCGCGCAGAAATTGCAGCCCTCGGTCACGGCCGCATCAAGCCCTGGCGCGCCGAAGAAAAGCTCGCCACCCTCGCAGCCCTTTGGTCCATGGTGCCGGGAGAGAAAAAGAGGGGAAACTGAGCGGCGCAGCATTCTGGGAGGCACCATGAACAAGCTTGCCATTGCGGCCGCAGTCGCCGCCTCGATGCTCGCCGCACCTGGCGCGCGGGCGCAGGAGCACGATCAGCACGAGCACGCCGCGGCGCTCGGCGACGTCAACTTCCCGGTCTCGTGCAACGCCGAGGCGCAGGCGCACTTCAATACGGCCGCGGCGCTGCTGTACTCCTTCTACTGGGAGAAGGTCGATGCAGCCGTCGCAGCCGTGCTGCAGGCGGATCCGAGCTGTGCGATGGCGCATTGGGCGAAGGCGATCGCAAGTCTCGACAACCCGCTCGGCTCGCCGCCGACGCCGAAACAGGAGCAGGAAGGTTGGGCCGCGGTCGAGAAGGCGAAGCAGCTCGGCGGCAAGACGCAGCGCGAGCGCGACTACATCGCAGCGGTCGAGCTCGTCTTCAAGGATCATGCGACGGTGCCGTTCAAGACGCGCGCCGCGAGCTACGAGAAGGCGCTGGAGCAGCTCTACACGCGCTATCCGCAGGACTCGGAAGCAGCCGTGCTCTACGCATACTGGTTGCAGGTCACTGCAGATCGCAACGACCTGACCCATGCGAAGCAGCTGCAGAGCGCGCACATCCTGGAGAAAGTCGCTGTGACGCAGCCGCGCCATCCGGGCGTCGTGCACTTCCTGATCCACGCTTACGACTTCCCATCGATCGCGGAGCACGGCATCGACGCCGCGCGGCGCTACGCGGCGATTGCGCCCGATTCGCCGCATGCATTGCACATGCCCTCGCACATCTTCTCGCGCGTGGGCTATTGGCAGGACTCGATCGACACGAATCGCCGCTCGCGCGCCGCCGCCACGGCCGATCGCGATCGCTATCACGCGCTCGACTATCTCACCTACGCGTCGTTGCAACTGGGACGCGATGCGGACGCGCGCAAATGGGTCGAGTTCGTCGAGTCCAACGAGACGTTCAACGAGCAAACGCGGCAGATCGCATACGCCGCTGCAGTGATCCCCGCGCGCTTCGCTCTCGAGCGCGGCGAGTGGGCGAAGGCGGCGCAGCTCACTCTGCATCCGAGACAAACGGCCTTCGACTGGAATCCGCACCCCGAAGGCGAGGCCGCCAACGCGTACGCGCGCGGGCTGGGCGCAGCGCGTATGGGCAATGCGCAGGCGGCAAAGTCTGAGACGGCGCGCCTGGGCAAGCTGCGGCAGGCCATGGTCGCGCAGAAGAAGGACTACTGGATCGAGCAGGCGGACATTCAGGTCGACACGATCAATGCCTGGATCGCGCGCGCAGAAGGCCGCAACGAGGATGCCGTGACGCTGATGACCGCGGCGGCCGATCGCGAAGACAAGACCGAAGAGCACATCATGATGCCGGGCCGCGTCATTCCAGTCCGGGAAATGCTCGGTGAGCTGCTGCTGGATCTCGAGCAGCCGCAGGCAGCCCTCGTGGCATTCGAGGAATCGCTGCGTAACGATCCGAACCGCTTCCGCAACGTTTACGGCGCGGCGCGCGCCGCTGAGCTGGCAGGCCAGCGCGACCAGGCGCGAACCTACTATGCAAAGCTGCTCGAGCAAGTCGGCTCCGATGCATCGGGTCGCGACGAAATCAGCCGGGCGAGGGCGTTCGTAGCGAAGCTCTGAAGGGATTGCCTGCCACACAGGGCCGAGCGCATCATCCGCGCCATGGAGACCTGGAGCGAGTTCGCGACCTATGGGGACGCGGCGTCCGCCGAAGTGATCGTCGGTCTGTTGCGCTCCGAGAACGTCCCCGCACGCATCGTCTCCGATGCGCCCATGCCGGGCCTGATGCACGGATTCTGCATCATGGTTCCCGCCGCAATGTTGCGCCGGGCGGAGTGGATTCTGTCCCAGGCTCAGCTCACCGACGCCGAGCTTTCCTATTACGCGACCGGTCAGCTCGGCGACAGCAACTCGCCGCGCTAGGCCTTGCGCGCCTCGGCGAACTCCCGCAGATCGCGCCGCTGAATCGCAGCAGCCATCAGTTCCGGAAACTTGTCCGGCGTGCACGCGAACGCCGGCACGCCGAGCGTCGCGAGCTGTGCGGCGAGCTCGGCGTTGTAGGCCGGCGCCCCTTCGTCGCTCAGTGCAAGCAAAGTCACGAACTGCGCGCCCGATGCAGTAATCGCAGCCGCGCGCTTCATGAACTCCGTTTCGACCCCGCCCTCGTAGAGGTCGCTGATCAGCACGAAGATGGTGTCCTGGGGCGAGCGGATGAGCTGCTGGCAATAGCCGACTGCGCGATTGAGGTCGGTGCCGCCGCCGAGGCGCGTGGAGAACAGCAGGTCGATCGGGTCGTCGAGCCGATCCGTCAGGTCGACGACCGCGGTGTCGAACACGACCAGCGAAGTCGTAACCGCCGGGAGTGTCGCGAGCACCGCGCCGAAGATCGCCGAGTAAACGACGCTCGCTGCCATCGAGCCGCTCTGGTCGATGCACAGCACGATGTGGCGCATCGATTGGCGCCGCCGGCCGAAGCCGATGCGTACCTCGGGCACGATCGTCCGATACTGCGGTTGGTAGTGCTTGAGGTTCGCGCGGATCGTGCGCGGCCAATCGATATCGCGGTACTTCGGCCGGCGGTTGCGCGCCGAACGGTTCAGCGCACCGTTCACGGCCTGGCGCGTCGGCTCGCTGATCTTCGTCATCAACGCCTCGACGACTTTGCGAACCACCGCGCGCGCCGTGTCGCGGGTTTTCGCTGGAATCGCGCCCGACATCGCGATGAGATCCGCGACGAGATGCACGTCCGGCTGCAACGAAGCGAGCATCTCGGGCTCCATCAGCAGGCGCGTCATGTCGAGCCGTTCGATGGCGTCGCGCTGCATGACCTGTACGACGCTCGACGGGAAGTACTCGCGGATGTCGCCGAGCCAGCGCGAGACGTTCGGCGCGGAGCTGCCGAGCGAGCCGCGTCGATCCGAGTCGTACAGGGCCTGCAGCGCTCGATCCATCTGGGCGTCGACGCCTTTGAGATTGAAGCCGACGCCGTCGGCTTCCTCGCCGCCGAGCACCAGGCGCCAGCGCCGTGCTGCTTGCTGGTCGTCGATCATGCGTCGAGCCCCCAGATGCGCTTCAGCAGAGTCAGACTGGCGCGGGCGGCAGTCTCGTCGAAGTCGCTGGTCGTGGCGTCACCGCCGGACGTCGCAGATCGCGACTGCAGCCGCTCGCCGATCTGCCGTCGCTCGGGCGCGGGAAATTGTGCGAACGTCCTGCGCAACAGCGGCAGGACCTGAATGAAGTGATCGTCGCTTGCTTCGCGCAGCCAGCCATCGATCAGCCCGCGCAGCGGGTCGTCGTGGATCAGGATCGCGCCGCTACCCGACAACAATCCCTCGATCCATGCTGCTGCGGCCGTCGGCGGATTGCCCGGCGACAGACAGCGCGCGAACGTGCGCGAGAGCTCTTCGAAGGGAATCTTCGAGACGTCGTACAGCAACCGATGCGCATAGCCTGCGAGCAGCGGATGCGCGCTGTCGCTCTCCGCAACACGTCGCACGGCTTCGTGCCAACCTTGCGTAAATGTCTCGTTGCCGAGTGCGGCGAGCGAGCGATCCGCTTCGATCAACTGACGCCAGAGCGCCTCAGCTGCATCGTCGTCGATGTTGCTCGCGGCGGGGCTGATACCGACGAAGATGCGCGGCACGAGTCCGCCGAGAATCTCCGCGACCAGGGAGACGTCGGTATCGCGGACATTGCCATAGCGATGCACATTGACCAGCGGCGGTAACGCCTGCAACAGCTGCAGGACGTCGGCTGCGAGCGCAGCCCGATTCTCGATCGCCGATACCAGGACGCCGATCGCGTCGGCCAGGTCCGCGAACAAAGCGTCTTCGAGCAGTGCGATGAGTGCTGCGAGCGCGACAGTGCCACTGGCGCTGCGCTCGGCGATCAACGTCGCGGCGGCCTGCTGGACGGTGTGACCGTAACGACTCGCGTCGATGAGCGGGATCTTGAACTCCGGCTGCCAGCGCAGCTGCCAGATCTCGTGGAAGGTGCCGCGGCCGCCGCTGTGGGTCGCCGGCAGCCCCCAGTCGACGCCGATCAATCGCAGGCGTCGCAGCAGGCAACTGCGCTCGCGGTCCATGGCTTCGCGCAGATCGAGATCGAGCGTCTTCTCTTCGAGCTTCGGCGGCAGGCGCAGGCGCTTCTGCAGAGCTGCAAGATCCTGCTGCAGCGGCGCGGCGGGGAATTCCTCGGGCACTTTGCCGAGGCGATCGCCGAAGTGCCAGCGCCGCGCGATGAGATTCAGGTTCGTGGCGTCACCGGCGCCGAGCACCGACACCGCAGCGTCGTTGTACTCCACGAGCCCTGGAACCGGGCGCTCGCGTACGGAGGCGAGCGCATCCGCAAGACGACATGCTTCGATGACGTGTGCGGACGAGACCGGCACGTCGTCGTCGCGGAGCAGCCGGGCCGCGCGCGTGATCCACTCTGGGCCGATCGCCGTGCGCTTTTCCCACAACAGCTCGTACCAGACGGGCGATTCGACGCCTGCGCCATAGCCGGAACGATACGAAAGTCGTTCGTACGACCACGGTGTCCACGCAGCTGCAGTCTTGACCTTGGGCAGCGACTTCAGCAACGCGTCGTCGGCCTTCGCGGTCGGCATCGTTGCAAGAGCGGGCGTGTGCCAGGCGCCGCACACGACCGCGATCTTTGCGTGTCCCTCTGCGATCGCTGCGCGAATGCATTTGCGCATGTGAGCTTCGCGTTGCTGTTCGACGAGCGGCGGCGGCTCGGCGATTGCGGTGCGCAACGCCGACATCATTTCGTGCGTGGCCTTGAACACGTCGAGGTCCTGACCGGCGCGCGACTCGACCAGGTGATCCCACCAGCGCTCGACGTCGCTGTAACCGGCGGCCAGCGCCATCGGCGCGAGCGGATCACCACGCTGCTCGTCGATCTCATCTTCACCGGTCGCAGTTCCGCCGCCTGCCGCGCCCAAGCGCATCGATTGCGGCAGGTCGATGAAGCGAACCGGCAGTTTGTTCGCCAGCGCGAACTGAATGGCGCGCCACTCCGGCGAATACCGCGCGAACGGATACAGCACGGCGCTCTTCGGCAATTGCGGCACGTAGATGAGCAGCGCCACCGGCGGCTCGAGCTGCGGATGCGCCGCGAGCTGCAGCAGGTCATTCGCGTCCGGCGGGCCTTCGATCAGGATCGCGTCGGGCCGCAGCGTCTGCAGCGCGTGCTCCAGGCTCCGGGCCGAGCCGGGCCCGTGATGACGGATGCCGAAGTAGTGGACTTCGCTCACGTCACAGCAGTTCGCGACAAGCGCGATAGAGATCTTTCCAGCCGTCGCGCTCCTTCACGACAGTCTCCAGGTACTCGCGCCATGCGACGGTGTCCTGCACCGGATCCTTGACGACCGCGCCGATCAGGCCCGAGGCGACGTCGGCGGCGCGCAGGGTGCCGTCGCCGAAATGACCGGCGAGCGCCATACCGTTGCTGACGACGCTGATCGCCTCGGCCGTCGACAGCGTGCCGGTCGGCGACTTGAGCTTCGACTTGCCGTCCTCGGTCTTGCCGTCGCGCAGCTCGCGAAACACCGTGACGATGCGGCGGATCTCGGCAAGGGCGGGGGGCTCCGCCGGCAGGTCGAGCGCGCGGCCGATCGATTCCACGCGCATCTGTACGATCGAGACTTCCTCGTCGAGCGTTTCCGGCGTGGGCAGCACGACCGTGTTGAAGCGCCGCTTCAGGGCGCTCGACATGTCGTTGACGCCGCGGTCCTTGTTGTTGGCCGTTCCGATCATGTTGAAGCCGCGTTGCGCGCGCGTTTCCGTGCCGAGCTCGTGGATCGGCAGCGTCTTCTCGGACAGCAGCGAGATGAGCGTGTCCTGGACGTCCGCCGGCACGCGCGTCAGCTCTTCGAGCCGCACGAGCGCACCCTTCTCCATTGCATGCATGACCGGACTCGCGACGAGCGCTTCGCGAGTCGGGCCTTTGGCGAGCAACAGCGCATAGTTCCAGCTGTAGCGCATTGCTTCCTCGCCCGTGCCGGCCGTGCCTTGCACGAGCAGCGTAGAGTTGCCGCTGATCGCCGCAGCCAGGTGCTCGCTGACCCAGCTCTTCGCGGTTCCCGGCAGGCCCAGCAGCAACAGTGCGCGATCCGTGGCGAGCGTCGCGACGGCAATCTCCATGAGCCGCTTCTGCCCGACGTACTTCGGCGTGATCTGCGCGCCGTTGTCGAGCTTGCCACCCATCAGATAGGTGACGACTGCCCAGGGCGAGAGCCGCCAGTTCGGCGGTTTCTGGCGCTTGTCGTCCTGCGCCAGCGCCGCCAGCTCGTCGGCGAACTCGCGCTCGGCGGGCTCGCGCAGGGTGGTCTGCTGCTTGGGTGAGGATGCGGTCACGTGAGCTCCTTTCTCATCGCTGCACGGAATTGCACGATGTCGTCGAATTGCTCGAGCGCGTTGCGCCAGGCCGAGCTGTCAGCGCCGGCCAGCATGCCCGGCAGAGTCGCGCTCGCGGTCAGGACGTCGCAACGCCGACCCCAGGTGTCGAGCATGTTGCGCGGGTGTGAGTACTGTTGCGAATCGCCGGCGATGCGCTTGCCTAGCGTCCTGAGTGCGAATGCCGTCGCGCCGGCGCTCCAGGGCAGGTCGTAGTTCATCGTCAGATGGAGCATCGCGTCGAAGTCGTGCTCGCTGAGCTTGCGCATTTGCGCCTCGAACATCTCGCTGCGTCTCTCTGTCGGCAACGCGAACACCAGGCGTGCGACGGCCTGTGCGATCACCGGGATCTCGTTCGCGCTCTTCAGCCATGCGTCGCACAGCGCGCCGATGAATTCGGCTTCTGGAAAGCGTGTCGCCGCGAGACTCAGCGCCGACAGCAGCTCGGATGCATGATCGGTTGCAACTGCCGCTTCGACGAATGTGGGCGCGTCGCAGCCGAAGCGCTCGCACCAGTGGCGCGGCGGTACCAGCTCGACCATCTGCTCCAGCCAGAAGGCGCGCTCGCCGACTTTTCGTTGCGCCGGCGGTTTCGCTTCGAGGCCATCGCGGACTGCCGCCTTGTCGAGCGCCGTCGGCAGCTGCACGAGCAGTTTGCGATTGCGTAAACGGGCCAGCAGTCCGCTCTTCGCTTCCTCCATGACGATCAAGCCTCCGAGTCGCGCGAGATTCCGCTGCGCATGGGCCGACGCGGGAAGGCGGGCGAGACACTCGGCAGCTGCCTGGCGCACGCCTTTGCGCTTGTCATCGAGCGCTGCTTCGAGGAACGGCTCATCGTCCGCGGACAATCCGATTTGCAGCGCGCCGAGGAACGACTCGCGTGCATCGGGAGGATCTGTGGCCCATGTCGATTCCAGCCACTCGCGACCGCGCGCCGGATCTCGCTCGCGCATGGCTGCAAGCTCGGCGCGGCGCTCGATGAGCGTGCCTTCCTGCCAACGATCCCGCGACGGCACGGCGACGATCGGCGCCACCGACCACTCCGGATGCTGGGAGGCAAGCCATGCAGCTGCGGGGCCGAGCACTTCCGGGAAAGCGTTGCGAAGTTTCGGTGCAACGCCGTCGAGCACGACGGGCAGCCAATGCGTCGGCAGCGTCTTGCGCGCAGCGCGTGCGAGCTCGAACCACTCTTGCAGCAGTTCACGTTGCTCGCCGCCGATCATTCGGGCGAGTCTCCAGGAGGCTGCTTCGGATGCCCCCTCCGTATCCTCCCCCGCAAGGCGGGGGAGGGCCAGGGTGGGGGCAGCCTCGCCGGTCAGCGCGGCCGAGCGAAACCCCGCGACATTCCAAACCCACGTGGCTACAGCCGCCCGCAGCAACAGTGCTTCGGGCGAATTGCTTTCGTTCGCAGCCCCGGCCAGCGATGCTTCGGGCCAGAGTGTCTCCTTCGGCAGGGGTGCGCGGCGCGTGCCGAGGGTCGCGATCGCTGCCAGACGTTCCCAGCTGGTGAGAGGCGTCGCCATCGTCACGCAACCTTCGACAGCACGGCGAGATCGCCGAGGCGCGCGACCATGAAGAGATCCCGCGAGCGCTGCACAGTGTGAGGCTCGAACGCCGCTCCGTCCCATTCGCCGAACATAGTCAGCGGCTCCCCGGCCGCGAGCGCGAACAGATTCCAGTGATGCCGAAAGCTGCGATTCACCGGAACGCGCCGGCCGCTCGCGTCGTGCAGAGACAGGCGCTCGCCGTCGAGGCGCGGCTGAACGGGGCCGAGCACGAACGGATGTCTGTCGAGCCACGGATTGGCGGACACGAGTTGCGCGTAGCGGGATTGCATCGTTGCCACGTCGCATCCTGCGGGAAGTCTTCGGACGCCCACACCCTGGCCCTCCCCCGCTTGCGGGGGAGGGTAGGGAGGGGGCATCCGCACCTTTTCGAGTGCACGCAACTGCGGACACCCGTCGAAAAACACCAGCTCCGCATCGATCGCCTGCCCGACGATGAATGTCGCCGGCAGCGGCTGGTTGCCGACTGCGAACTCGAGGATCAGTGCGAAGCGGTTCGTCGCATCGCCGTGCAGCCAGGTGAACTGCGTGCGGAGATTCTCATCCTCCGTCTGACGCCGCGCGACGACCGACCAGACGTCACGCACACCTTCGCGCTGCCGCAGCTCGTCCTGATCCTGGGTCCAGCCTATGCGCGTGCGCACTTCCGCGGCGAGATCCGGCGGGAGCTCTGCGAGCTTGCCGTACGCTTCGATCAACAATTGCAGGCGTGCGAGGCCGGCGAGCAGCTCCGACTGCCAATCCGTGCTGGCGATCGCACGATCGCCAAGGTCGCGCACGCGTCGCGCGAGGCCGGGCGCCTGAGCATCGACGAGCCGCGCCGCCATCTGCGACCACACGGCCGAGCCTTGTCCGCGCACAGCGGCGAGTCCTTGTCCGACGATGTCGGCAATCCAAGTTTGCAGCTGCTCCAGGCCGGAGCCGATGCGGTTCTCGCGCTTCTCGATGCGCTTCGCTTTCGCTTGCGGATCCGGCTCGGCGCTTGCGCCGCCCTGTGCTTCGCGTTGCTGTTTCGCTTCGGCGCGCTTGGCGCGGTTGCCCGCCCATTCGTCAACGAACTCCGGTGGCGTGCCTGCGGGCACCGAGCCGTCTGCCATCAGCAGCAGCAGCGCGAGCGTGTGCTTGCAGGGCAGCTTGCGACTCGGGCAGCTGCACTTGTACGCCACGTCGATGTGGTCGACGCGCACCTGGTACGGATTCGCGCCGCTTCCCTGGCATTCGCCCCACAGCAGCCGCTCGTTGCGGCCGAGATTGACCCACTTCGAGGCCTTGGCGGTGCTCTGCGCCGTCTTGAGGGCCGCGGCGTCGGGCGCGAGTTGTTCGATGCTCTGTGCCGACCAGTTCGCCATGGGACGGCAGTGTAAGGCAGGCGATTCAGGTTGCCACAATTCGTCATAAGATGAGTGTCATGTTCCTTCGCGCACTGTTCGCTTTCCTTGTGCTGCCCGGCGTCGTGGCGTTCGCCGCTCCCATGTGGTACCTCGTGACGCGCTCGCGCACGGAGCTGCTATTTCCCTGGTCTTTGTTGCCGCTGCTGGTCGGCTGCGTTGGCCTGCTCTGGTGTGTGCGCGAGTTCTACGTCTCCGGTAGGGGCACGCTCGCACCGTGGTCGCCGCCCCAGCATCTGGTCACGACCGGGCTGTACCGCTACTCACGCAATCCGATGTACGTGTCGGTGCTGCTGATTCTGCTCGGCTGGGCCACCGGGTTCGGTGCGTGGCGCGGGCTGCGCATCTATTTGGGATTTGTCGCCGTCGCCTTCTACGCGCGTGTCGTTTTGTTCGAAGAGCCGTGGCTGGCTCGCACGCACGGAGTCGCGTGGGATGACTACGCGCGAAGCGTGCGACGCTGGCTATGAGAGGCGTATCATCGCGCGCATGGTCACCGCTTCGTTGCGTGCGGCGGTCCGGTTCGTCTGCATCGCCAACCTCGGTTACTTCTTCGTCGAGTTCGGCGTAGCGCTCGCGATCTCGTCGGTCGCACTGTTCGCCGACAGCATCGATTTTCTCGAAGACGCGTCGGTCAATTTGCTGATCCTCCTTGCGCTCGGCTGGTCGATGCTCGCCCGCGCGCGCGTCGGCATGGTGCTCGCCGGGTTGCTGCTGGTCCCGGGCCTTGCGACGTTGTGGATGGCGTGGAACAAGTTCCTGTCGCCGGTGCCGCCGGCTGCAGTGTCGCTGTCGCTGACGGCGCTCGGCGCGATGGCAGTGAACTTCGTCTGTTCGCTCGTACTCGCGCGGTATCGCGAGCACGGCGGCAGTCTGGCGAAGGCTGCTTTTCTGTCCGCGCGCAACGATGTCATCGCGAATGCGGCGATCATCGTCGCCGGCGTGCTCACGGCGTATTTCAGCTCGGCCTGGCCCGATCTCGTCACGGGTATCGGGATCGCGGCGCTGAACGCCGGAGCGGCGCGCGAGGTGTGGGAAGCGGCGAGGAACGAACATCGCGAGGCGAGTGCATGAGCGACATCGACCAGTACATCGAGCAATTTCCGCCCGACGTTCAGGAGATCCTGCAGAAGATCAGGACGACCGTCGCGAGGGCAGTACCGAAAGCGGAGGAGAAGATCAGCTATCGGATCCCGGCGTTCATGCTCGACGGGATCGTGATCTATTTCGCCGCGTTCAAGAAGCACATCGGCGTGTTTCCGCCGGTGCGCGACCCGAAGCTGAAGAAAGAAGTTGCACGCTACGCCGGCCCGAAAGGAAATCTGCAGTTCCCGCTGAACGAGCGTATCCCGTACGCATTGATCGGTCGCATCGCGAAAGCCCATGCGAAAGCCAACGCCGCCAGGGCCGCTGCGAAGAGGAAGAAGAAGTCAGCGAAGTGACGCAGTCCTCCAGCGCCACAGCCGTCGACGGCCAGAAAGTGTTCGAGGGCGGCGCGTCACTCGGTCGGGCCCTGGTTTTCGGCCTGGTCTGGACCTCCTACATGTACCGGTCGCGACGCGTCGCGGCGACGTTCATTCGCGACGACGCTACGCGAGCGCCGCTGCCACCCGCGCCGGCCGCTCTGCCCAGTCAGACTGCCAGCTGATCTGCCTCGCCGCGACGAGCGCACGCAGATCCTGCACGGCAAGCTTAGCCACCAGAGGGCAGTCGAGCACTCGCGCGACGGCGCGATACTTTTCCAGCTCACGCTCCGCGTCCTCGGGCTCTCCCGCCAGCTCGAGATTATTGACCCTGCGGATGAGTGCCTGAACGAGCGGGCAGCCGCTGCGATCGTGAGCCGGCGTCTCGTGTCCGCGAAACACACAAGTTGCGACGGTCTGCTGACTGAAGTGGCGTGACATGGCTCAGGCTCCGTGGGCAGTCGGATTCGTGCCGGCGACGATGACGAACTCGCCGGGGATGCGGTAACCCTGTACGCACCGCCAGGGTTCGATTGCATGCTTGTAGCGTTCGCGTGCTTCAGCGCGCACTTCGTCGTCGAAGCGCGACCAGGCAAGTGCGACGGGTCCGCCGATGAACGCGGCATCGCAGGCCGTTTCGGCGTCATCGTATTTCAGGGCGCTTGCAACGCGTCGCTGCCGGACATCGCGAAACCCGGCGTCCTCGCACAGATTCAGCAGCGCGTTGGGCTCGCCGAGCGAGAAGAACAACGGGCAGACGTCGCTGTCGACCTCCGCTTCGACAATCGGGAACACCGGCGACCAGCCGCAGTTCGCGCGCTTGCCCCAGACTGCGATCGCGACGCGGCCGCCTGGCTTCAGCACACGCCGCCACTCGCGTACTGCACGCTTCGCGTCGGGCACGTACATCAGGCCGAGCGAGCACAGGACTACATCGAACGACGCATCTGGCAGGTTGAGTGTCTCCGCATCCATGCGCTTGAACGTGACGTTCGACGCGCGCTGTTCGGCGGCCCGCTGGCGTGCAACTTCGACCATCTGGCCTGACAAGTCCGTACCGAGCACACTGCCGCTCGCTCCGACGAGTTCGCCTGCAGCCAGCGTCGCAAGACCGGTGCCGCAAGCCAGGTCCAGCACCTGTTGTCCCGGTTCGATCGCTGCCAGCTCCAGCATCCAGTTGCGCGCGGGCGCGAGCTGCTCCTGCCACAGGGGATCGTAGTCGTTGCTGGCCAGGTCCCAGCCGTAGCGCTGCACGCGTCGCTGAAGCTTTGCATCCATGCTGCGCAGTGTGCTTCGCTCGTGTCACGTGCGTCCTGTCCGCACGTCGCCAAGGTCTGACCGAGCGTCCGGCTCAGCGGAACTCGAGCCGCGCCAGCGCCTGGTCGATGCGCCGACGCACGGCGTCGGGGCGCATCGGAAAGGCCCGGAAAAAAGCGTCGCGACTCAACGAGGCATTGCGCTCGCGCACGTTGGCCGACCAGATGGCCGCGCGCGCTGTGTCGCCGGCCAGCTCGTGGGCTGCAGCTGCGATCATCGCAATCAGCACGTGTGCGCCGGGCGAGCGGGCGCCGCGCTCGGCCCAATGCGCGGCTTCCGCATCTTCGTTCAGAACCATATGAGTGAACGAGCGCGTGGCCAGCATCGCGTAGTGCAACGGATCGAGCGGGCTCAGGCGCATCGCCAGATCGACGTGCTCCCGGCCTGCGCCCGCCTGTCCTGCAAGCGCTTCGGTCCACGCGCGTGCGTAGATGCCCTGCGCATAGTGCGGGCTGATGTCGGTCGCGCGCTCCAGCCAGCCGAGGCTGGTCTCCAGGTTGCCTTCGAGCCAATACGTGCGGCCCATCGTGAAGTTGACGAACGGATCCAGCGGATCGAGCTCCAGCCCGCGCTCCGCGGAGCGCCGGGCCTGCGCGACGGCGCCGTCGAGGTCGCTCGTGTAGTGCATGAACGCAGTCTGGAAGTGCACGAACGACACCGCCGCATGCGCGCGTGCGAACGTCGGCTCGAGCACCACTGCGCGCTGGAACAAGTCGGCGGCGACGTCGTTGTCGCGGCGATTGAAGCGATACAGGTGCTGCAGGCCCAGATGATAGGCCGACCAGGCGTCGAGATTTTCGACGGCGGACAGCCGCGCGATGCCCGCTTCGTGCATCGGAATGCGGATCTCCAGCGCCATCAGCACTTGCGAGCGAATCTGCTCGCGCATCGCATGCACGTCGTCGACGCGTCCGGCAAAGCGCTCCGCCCAGACGATTGCGCCGTTCTCGGTGTCGACGAGATTGACCATGACTACCAGCCGGTCAGCCGAGGTCTCCAGCGTGCCCCACAGGCAGTAGCGCACGTTGAGCAGACGCCCGATGTCACCGAAGTCTGCCTCTGGCGCACGCAGACGGAACGAGGAGCCCCGTGCGGTGACGAGCAGCCAGCGCAATCGCGCCAAGTCCGTGATGAGCTCATCCGGCAAGGCGTTCGCGAGCGGAGCGTAGCGTTGGTCGCTGCCGATGAAGCGGAACGGCAGCACCGCGAGCGACGGCCGCAGCATGCGATCGGCGCGATTCACCATCTCGCGCAGCCCTTCGGTCTTCGGCGCGGTCACGATGGGAGCACCCTGCACGCAGCGGGCTTGTCCTACGAAGCGATAGCCCTGGCCGTGCAGCGTCTTGATGAGTTGCTGCGCCCGGCCATCGTCGCCCAGCGCCTGGCGTGCCGACTTCACGCGGCTCGCGATCGCGGCATCGGACACGATCCGGCCGTCCCACACCTTCTCGATGATTTCGTCCCGCGAGACCAGGCGCTCGCTGTTCTCGACCAGCAGCGCCAGCAGCGCGAAGACCTGCGGCTCGACATGCACGACGCCGCCGGCCGCGCGCAACTCGGCCGCGGCAAGGTCCAGCTCGAATTGCCCGAAGGTGTAGATCATCCCCGGCAAGGATAGCCAGCTTTCTCCATGATTTCTCCAGACGGTCTGCAAGCATCGGCGCTGCGCCCGTGCGACCGTCCGCTGTCCAACGACGCGTGTATGTACTCATAACCGAGAAGGAAGCGATATGAAAGTGAATCTCAAGCCCACGTTGACGGTGCTGGCCGCCGCGATTTCGTGCGCGTTGCCGCTGGTCGCCGGTGCGACCGATCAGGCCGCCACCGATACGCACTACTCGAGGAACTTCCAGCCGGTCGTGGAGCGGGTGCGCCAGGCCGTGCTGGGCCTGCCGAAGTCCGAGCTCGCGAAGTACGGCGCGATTCTCAAGACGCCGTGCGTGACGGGCCCTGAGTTCGGCGCGATGGGCGTCCACCTGATCAACGCGGAGAACGTCGACGGCGTCGTGAACGTCGACAAGCCCGAGGCGCTGATCTACGAGCCGCAGGCGAACGGCAAGCTGCGCATCGTCGGCGTCGAGTACATCGTGCCGAAGCAAGCCTGGGACGCTGCGAATCCCGCGCAGCCCGGCCTGCCGTCGCCGACGCCGGCGCTGCTCGGACACCTGCTCAACTTCGTTGACTCGCCGAACCGCTACGGCATCGAAGGCGGCTTCTTCGAGATCCACGTGTGGGCGTTCGAGGACAACCGGCTGGGTGCGTTGACGGACTGGAATCCAGGCGTGACGTGCGAGAAACAGCGTCTGCCGGCCAACTGATCGGCTGACGAGGTGGTATTGCGATGAGGCCTCGCAAGGCCTGTGATCGGGTCGCGGAGTCCACCTCCGCGGCCCGGTCTTTCGTTCGAGGCCTGTGCCGGCCGTCCGGGATTGCTGTCCGAGCATCCGCTCCTGCCGGCCGCCACTAGGCGGAAGGCCCGGACGCGCCCACAATCGCGCCAGATGAACCGGGGAGAGTGAATCATGTCGGCACAATATGTCGCGGATGCCCTGGAGCGCGTCGAGATCGTGCTGCGCCGGCGCCCGGACATGGGACTGCATGACGACTCGCCGGCCACAGCCCGCTGGCGCGGCAGCACGCGAATCGTCACCAGTCACGATAACGGCATCGAAGTCGCGACCGACATGCCCGGCGAGCTGGGGGGTACCGGCGACCAGGTGACCCCGGGCTGGCTGATGCGCGCCGGCCTTGCAGCCTGCACCGCGACGCGGATCGCGATGGGCGCCGCCGCAGCCGGCATCGAGCTCACCCGATTGGAGCTGCGCGCGAGCAGTCGATCCGATACGCGCGGCATGCTCGGCATGACCGAACCCGATGGCAGTCGCATCAGCGCTGGACCGAGCGACGTGGAGCTGCACGTGACGATCGCCGCGCACGGCGTCCCGGCCGAGAAGCTGCGGGCGCTGGTCGAAGAGAGCCATCGCTGCTCGCCCGTGCCATGCGCACTCCAGGAAGAGACGCCGGTCGGGTTGCACATCGAAGTCGCCGCCAGCTGATGGACGCTTTGTCGCAAACGTTGAAGGTCGTGCACCTGGTCGGCGCGATCTTCATCAATGCCCGGTTCACTGCGCCGTGGTGCTATCTCTCGCAGCGCGCCGATTCGATCGCCTCGCTGCTCGAGCCCGGCGCCGAGCGCGTCGTGATTTTTCACCTGATTACCGAAGGCGAGTGCTACGTCGAGATCGACGGCCAGCCGCCGATGAAGCTCATCGCCGGCGACGCGATCCTCTTTCCGCAAGGCGATGCGCACATCATGACCTCGCAGCCCGGCTTGCCGCCCGCGAAGGGCTCGCGACTCGATGCCGTGCTGGCGCGCCGTCCGCGACTTCTGACGTTCGGCGGCGGCGGTGCGACGACCCGTCTGCTCTGCGGCTATCTCGCGTGCGAGGCGCGGCTCGCGAAGATGTTGCTCGCGGGACTGCCGTCGATCGTGCGCGTCAACGTGCGCGGCTCGAATGCCGGCGCCTGGCTGGAGAGCTCGGTCCGCTATGCACTCGCGGAG
>Ga0111539_10004553_pt1 | contig 18127 bp, 13 predicted proteins | sample RhiMethybrSRZTD1_FD_79667 | JGI IMG/M metagenome (GOLD analysis project Ga0111539, IMG submission 79667) | Populus rhizosphere microbial communities from Tennessee, USA - Rhizosphere MetaG P. TD hybrid SRZTD1 (version 2) (version 2) | ecosystem: Host-associated > Plants > Roots > Rhizosphere >... | reverse complement strand
CTACGCAGACGATGCGGCGCCGCTCCTCCCCAAGGGCACGATCCTGCATCTGGTGGGTTGGTACGACAACACGAAGAGCAACAAGTCGAATCCGGATCCGGATCAGTGGGTCGGCTATGGCGATCGCACGGTGGACGAGATGGGTCACGCGTGGTTGAACATCACCTACTTCAACGACGATGAATTCAAGGCGGAGGTTGCGAAACGCGATGCGTTGACGTCAAGTCAAACGCAGCAACAGTAGTCGCCTCGCGTTCCACGACTCAAGGAGCTTCAACAATGAGCGCAATGCGGATCGCTGTCGCTGGGCTGGCCGCGACAGTCGTCGCTGGCGGCGTGCTCGTGGCCGCCGCCCAGCAGCCGGCGCGAGGAAACGCGCCGACCCCCGGCGGAGCGGTGCCCCAGGGCGGAACCGGACAGACGCCGAGCCAGCTGCCGTTGTCGCAAACGGTGCGCGATCGGGGCACGAGCGTCACCGGATCGTTCGAAGGCTGGTATCACGGTAAGGACGACAGCGACTACGCGTTTCTCGGATACTTCAATCGCAACACGAAACAGGAACTCGACATTCCCGTCGGTCCAAACAATCGCATCGAACCAGGAGGACCGGATCAAGGCCAGCCGACACATTTCCTAACCGGACGTCAACGTGGCGTCTTCGCGATCAAACTCCCGAAAGATCTCGGGAGCAAGAAGCTCGTGTGGACGATAGTCTCAAACGGATTCACCAACACGATTACGGTGCAGACCTACCCGACCTACATCATTGAACCGTACATGAACTCGACGACGAAGGCTGTACCGCCCGTCTTGAGATTCGATCCGAGCGGCCCCACTTTCAGTGGACCACCGCAGGGCTTTGCCGCGGCGTACTCGGCGGCTGTCACGACGCCGCTGACGCTCACCACCTATCTCACGGGCAATCAGGGTCGCGGTGGCGGCGGCGCGGCTGGAGGCGGACGTGGACGAGGAGCGTCGAGCGCGCCGCCTGGCGCCGAGCCATCGGCGACCGGCGCCGCCCCCGCTTCGGCCGACGGCACGGCGGCTCAATCGTCGCCATCGTCTCAGCCGTCTCCACCGGGCCGTGGGGGCGCGGGCAGGGGTGGACGCGGCGGAGCGGGGAACGCTGGTGCGGCCGCGGGCGCTGCGGGACTCGCGGGTCGGGGGAGCAGTGGAGGGGCGGTCTGGACCAAATATCGCGGTCCCGGGGTCGTGACGTTTGCCGCCATTCCCAGGCAAGCTGACGAGCCGGCGGCTGCCGACGGCAAAGCTCAGACGAGGGCAACGTTCGATGCGCCGGGGGACTACGTGCTTCGGGTGCAGGCAGGCAGCACCAATGGCGAGCAGTGTTGCTGGACCAATGCGCACGTGAAGGTCACCGTGCAGCCCGCCGCAGGTTCCAAGTAGCCTTTCGTTTGTAGCGCACGACGTCAGTCCTGCAACGCAGTGTCCGACTCCTTGACGGGCCGGGCAAGGGGACACTACGTGCAGTGATTGTGTACAGCCGGCTCGTTTTAGCTTGCCTCACGTGCCGAGCGGTCTCCGCCACGGAGTTCCTGCTCCGCCATCAGCCAGTGGTCGATATCGTGTCCGTGCTGACCGCCGGCCTCCACGAACAGTTGATAGGCTCGCTCGGCGATCGCTTGCAACGTCGTCTGCAGAATGACCTTGCGCGGGAACGAGAGCGCGGCAGGAGCCTGACGAGCACGTCGAGCCGTCGCATTGGACTTGGCTGATTTGGTTGTCGGGGGAGTCTTGGCTTTGGGCATCGTTTACCTTCTTGTCGCGAACGGGAGCAAGATTCCCGCCAGTTGACGTTCGATCTCGGTCACACGGGAATGCGCCGTAAACTGCGATTCGCGATCGGTTGCGAACGAGAGTCGGTCTCGGAACCGACATCGATGTCGCCGGCGTGTGAAGGTCATGCAAAACCGTAGGCTTGTTGTTCCGTTCCTCACCTGCGACACTGAGTCGATTGTGAGCCCAATAGTTGGAGCCGCACGAACATATAGCCTGACTTATGCCCATAGCCTCCGAAGACGTTCTCGTCGCGTACGGCGACCTCGCCGTGAAGATCGGTTTGAATCTGCGCGCCGGCCAGCGGTTGCTGATCATCGGGCCGCTGGCCAACGGCGGCGTATCCCTCGATGCCGCGCCTCTTGTCCGCCACATCGCGGCGAGCGCGTATCGTGCGGGTGCACAACTCGTTGAGGCCACGTGGGGCGACGAGGCTTTGCAGCTGGTTCGTTTCAACCATGCACCGCGTGATTCCTTCGGCCAGTACTCAGCCTGGTTCCCGAAGGCGCTCGTCGAGCACGTGGAAGCGGGCCATGCTGTGCTCTCGGTCTACGCCAACAATCCCGATCAGCTGAAGCAGCAGCCCCCGGATCTGATTGGCGCACTTCAACTCGCGACCGCCCAGAGCGTCCGTCCCTTCAGGGACCTGATCTCGCGTAATGCCACGAACTGGACGGTTGTGGCAGGGGCGGAGGCGGGGTGGGCGTCGAAAGTGTTTCCGAACCTGCCGCCTGTGGAGCAGATGGCCCGGTTGTGGGAGGCGATCATTCGACTCTGCCGTCTGGATCGACCCGATCCGGTCGCGGCGTGGCACGAACACCTTGAAGCGCTCGTGTGGCGGCGGGACTTCTTGAACCGCAAGCGGTACGACGCGCTCAAGTACCGCGGGCCGGGAACGGAATTGACGCTTGGTTTGCCTGCCGGTCACATCTGGGTGAGCGGTCAGTCGACCAGCCGCCAGGGCATCCTCTTCGCTCCCAACGTGCCCACTGAGGAAGTATTTACGATGGCGCACAAAGATCGCGTCGACGGCACGGTCCGGTCCACGAAGCCTTTGAGCTATGGCGGCACGCTCATCGAGGACTTCAGCCTCCGCTTCGCCGAGGGGCGGGTGGTGGACATGAAGGCGGCGCGCGGGGAACACATGCTCCGCCAGCTGATTGGCACAGACGAGGGTGGTGCGCGGCTCGGCGAAGTCGCCCTCGTGCCGCAGAACTCGCCGGTGGCGCAATCAGGTCTCCTGTTCTACAACACGCTCTTCGACGAGAACGCCGCGAGTCACGTGGCGCTCGGCTCCGCCTATCGCTTCACGATCGAGGGTGGCGAGACCATGACCGATGAGGAATTCGCGCTCGCAGGCGGCAACCGCAGCGCCGTGCACTCAGACTTCATGATCGGATCCGCGGAGCTGGACATCGACGGCGTGCTTCCCGACGGCCGATCTGAGCCGCTGATGCGCCGAGGCGAGTGGGCCGAAAGCGTGAAGAAGTGACGGAGTCGTCCGTTTCCGGCGGTGTCTAACGGTCCAGCAGCAGTCGGCCGCGGACAAACGGCTCGACTTGGGCTACTGGAGGTGCCATGCGACATCACAGTGCCGCCGAACGTAAATCCCAATCCGGCGTGGACCTCAACGTCACGCCGCTCATCGACGTCCTTCTCGTCCTGCTCGTGATTTTCATGGCGACTGTTCAGCTGAAGGATCAGGGCATCGATGCGAATCTGCCGCCCGACACCCGCAGCCCCGACATCGTCGCGCTACCCGCGCAGATCATGCTCGAGTACACCGCGGACCGTCGTCTCACCGTGAATCATCAGGACATTGCGCTTCCAGATCTCGAACGCCGCCTGCGTGAGATCTATGCTCCCAGGAACGACAAGACCATCTTCATCGCGGGAGCTGCGTCCTTGCCGTACGGCGCGATCGTGGAAGTGATGGATGCCGCGAAGGGCGCGGGAGTCCAGCGCCTCGGTATCATCACCGAGGGGATGCGTCGAAGCGCACAGGACTAACGTCCTGCGCTACTTCACCGAGAACAGCCAGATCGCGCCGCCTTCCGGCACCTCCGGGAAGTCGCCCGGCGACAGGGCATTCAGCCGCGCCTGCATGCCGCGCGAGTCCACGCCCCACCCGGACATCACGGCGACGTACTGCTTGCCGTCCAACGTAAATGAAGAAGGCTGGCCGAGCACGCCGGAACTGGTGGGGAACTCCCACAACAGTTTGCCGCTGGCCGCGTCGAACGCATGGAACTTGCGATCGTTGGTGCCGCCGCTGAAAACGACGCCGCCGCCAGTGGCCAGCATCGGGCCCCAGTTGGCGGACTTCTGGTATTTGTGCGTCCACACGCGCTGGCCCGTATCAACATTCCACGCCTGCACTTCGCCGATGTGATCCGCGTTGGGCACCATCGTCATCGTGGTTGAGGCGCCCGTATAGGCACGGCCCGGTGTGTAGGTCATCGGCTGCCCGGTCGAGCTGCCACACAGGTTTTCGTTTGCGGGAATGTAGATCATCCGCGTCTTCGGACTGAACGCAATCGGCGGCCAGTCCTTGCCACCCCAGAGCGAAGGGCAGAACTCGGCGCGCTTCCCGGTTCCGGGCTTGTGATCGAGGTCGATGTCGGGTCGGCCGGTTTTCGGATCGAGGCTCTTGAAGACGTTCTGGTTCACGAACGGCTTGCCTTCGACGAACTTGATCGGGCCGTCAGTGCGTTCGAGAAACCAGAGATACCCGTCGCGAGCCACGTCGATCAGCCCCTTCACGGTCCGGCCGTTGCGCTGATAGTCCACGAGAATCGGGGGCGAGACCTCGTCCCAGTCCCAGGATTCGTTCGGGTTGTACTGGAAGTGTCCCTTGATTTTCCCGGTGGCGACATCGATCGCGATCGTCGACGCGGTGTAGAGATTGTCGCCAGGTCGCCGATCGCCCATCCATGGCCCGCCGTTGCCAGTTCCCCAGAACGCCAGATTCGTCTCGGGATCGTAGTTGCCGGTCACCCACACCGATCCGCCACCGGTCTTCCACTCGTCACCTTTCGGCCACGTCTCGCTGCCCGGCTCTCCCGGTGCTGGAACGGTGAAGGCTTTCCATAGCTCCTTGCCGGTCTCGGCGTCGTACCCGGCCACGAAGCCGCGCACACCGAGCTCGCCCCCCGAAACGCCCACCATCACTTTGCCGTCGGCCACCAGCGGTGCCAGCGACATGTAGTAGCCGAGCTTGTTGTCCTCGACCTTTGTCGTCCACACTTCGCGGCCGGTCTTCGCGTCGAGGGCCACGAGCACGGCTTCGGCAGCTGCGAAATAGACGCGGTCACCGTACAAGGCCACGCCACGGCTGGTGTTGTGTGCCTGGATGAGATCCGACGGCAGCGGCCGTCTGTAGCGCCAGAGCAACTGGCCGCTCTTGACGTCCACGGCAATGACTTGGTTGCTCGGTGTCGAGACGAACATGACGCTGCCATTCACAAGGGGGGCAGCCTGATGCCCGCTGGTCAGGCCGGTCGCGAAGCTCCACTCCGGCTGCAGGCGAGCGACGTTCGCCGGCGTGATCTGATCGAGCGGGCTGTAACCCCAGCCGTCGTAGGTCCGCCGGATCATCAGCCACTCGCCATCGCCCGGCTTCTTCAGCCGCGCGGCGTCAACCGGCTTGTAGTTTTGCAGGGCCGCCGGAACGGGGGGCGCGGGTGGTCCCCCCTGTCGCTGCGCCGACTGTGCGACGGCGGTGAGGGCGAGCGCCGCAACAGCGCCAATCGCGAGAGGACGACGACGGTTCAGACGCAGCATGAATGCCTCCCTTGGATTACGCGGCCTCCAAGTGGCCTTGATTGTAGACCTCCTCGGCTCCGATCGACCCCACAAGTCACAATTCTGTCAACTGTTTGCAATGCTTCTCCAACATCCTAAACGTCCAACGCACGGGAGCCGCGAACTCCGGTGCGACGGAAACGGAAGCTCGTCCTTGATGTCTGGCCGGCGGTCTGGCTGATCGTGATCGGCGTGGCGGTCTATGCCAACGGATTATCCGGGCCCTTCATCTTCGACGATCACGAATCGATCGTCGGCAACCCCAACATCCTTCACCTGCAGCCTTTGAGCTCGGCGTTCTCGGCTCCGGTTGACACGCCAGGCGCTGGACGTCCGCTGGTCAGTGTTTCATTCGCGCTCAATTACGCGATTGGCGGCTTGTCTCCGCGTGGATATCACATGTGGAACCTGGCCGTTCATCTTCTCAACGGACTGCTGCTCTTCGGAGTGGTCCGTCGGACTCTCGAACGCAACGCCCCGAGCGATCGGTCCGAACACGCCACGATGGTGGCGTTCGCGTCTGCGCTCATCTGGCTCGTTCATCCGCTGCAGACGGAAGTCGTCGACTATGTCACGCAGCGAACCGAGTCGATGATGGCGTTCTTCTACCTGCTCACGATCTACGGCGCGGCGCGGGCTATGGAAGATGGCCCGGGTTCTCGACGCTGGTCGCTCCTCGCGATCGTGGCCTGCGCGTGCGGCATGGCCTGCAAGGAGTCGATGGTCACGGCACCGCTGATGGTGCTCCTCTATGACTGGGTGTTTGGAGCCGGAACCCTGGTTCTGGCCTTGCGGATGCGGCGCTTTCTCTACGCGGGGCTGGCGACGACGTGGGCAGTTCTGATCGCGTTGAATGCCTCCAATCCTCGAGGACACAGTGCCGGATTGCTTTCCGAGATCGCCCCCTGGACCTATCTCATGAATCAGCCACCGGTGATCGTGAGATATCTCGAGCTGAGCCTCTGGCCGAACAGTCTCGTGCTCGACTACGGCCAGCCTGGAGCAGTCTCTCTGGGTGCGGTCATTCCGTCGGCGGCTCTGATCCTTGCTCTCGTGTTGGCGACTGGCGTCCTCTGGCGCCGGTCCCGCGCCGTTGCCTTCCTTGGGGTCTGGTTCTTTCTCACGCTGGCACCGACCTCCAGTCTCATACCGATCGCGACTGAGGTCGGGGCCGAAAGAAGAATGTATCTACCGCTGGCCGCCGTCGTCGTCCTGCTGGTGACGGCAGCCGTCAGCGGCATGCGACGCCTGACGCAGACATCAGATGCACAATGGCCGCGCCCCCTTTTCGCCGCGGCTCTTCTGATCGCCTGTGTCGTCTTGGGCGCATTAACCATCCGGCGCAACGCCGAATACCACAACCCCGTGACGCTCTGGCAAACGGTGGTCGACCGCCGCCCTCAAGCGCGAGCGCGGTACTCCCTGGCGATCGAGCTGGGGAGGGTAGGCCGTCGGCTCGAGGCAGCGAATCTGCTGGAGTTGGCCGCTATCGGCTATCCGAAGGCGCACTATGCGCTCGGCGTCTTGGAAGAGGAGGACGGCCGGCACGCAGAGGCAGTCGACGACTTGCGGGAATATGTGCGGTTGAAGCCGTTAGATGCCGATGTGATTGCGGCCTTCGATCTGATCGGTCAGGCGCTGTCCAAGGAAGAGAAGTTCGATGAAGCCATCGCGGCATTCCAGCGGGCGTTGTCGATGCAACCTCGCAACGCCGCTGCTCGGACCGGCATGGCCGACACTTTCATGCGCGCCGGACTTGCCTCGGTGGCCGCCGACCGGATGCCGGACGCCGTACATGCGTTCGCGAAGGCTGTCGCGATTGACCCCGGCGATCCTGCGAAGCAGGAAAATCTCGGTCACGCCTTGGCCGCGCTCGGACGACTCGACGAGGCGGTGACCCACTATCGAGAGGCGCTTGCGCGAGCCCCCGCAAAAGCGACGCTCCATAGCGCGCTCGGAGCCGTCCTGCTTGCTCAAGGCAAGAGCGGCGAGGCAATGACGTGCTTTCAGCGCGCGCTCGAGATCGCGCCAACCGACGATCGGGTGCGGATGGATGTGGCCATCGCCTTGCGGCGGTTTGGCTTTTCGAGGTCGTGAGGTCCGAGGCCTACTCAACGTCAACGAACTTGTAGCCGATGCCCCAGGCGGTCAGGATGAGTTCAGGATCCTGTGCGTCCTTTTCGATCTTCTTGCGAAGCCGGCTGACGACGGTATCGACGGTTCGCTCCGTGACGTAGGTGTCGCCAGTCCAGACCTTGGCCATCAGAGCGGCCCGGCTGAACACGATGCCTGGGCGGGCCGCGAGCAGGTACACGAGATCGAACTCCTGCTTCGTCAGTTCCACCGGCTGGCCTCGCACATGCGCCTGGCGGCGATCGGCGTCGAGAGTTAGATCGCGGGAACGCACATGGCGGGAAGTGTCAGGCAGGCCGGCATCAGCCCGATGTGCGCGGCGAATCAACGCATTGGCGCGGGCGGTCAGCTCCCGGACGCCGAACGGCTTCGTGACGTAGTCGTCCGCGCCGCTTTCAAAGCCCAGCACCTTGTCGGACTCCGAGTGTTTGGCCGTGAGCATGAGGATGGGTGTCTGCGCGTTGGCGCCCTCTGATCGGATGGCCCGGCAGAGGGTGATTCCATCAAGCCCGGGCAGCAGGACGTCAAGCAGGATCAGGTCGAAGCGGGTGCTCCTGGTGAGCTCGAGCACGCGCCTCGAGTCGCCGAGGTCGGTGACGTCGAATCCCGCCATCGACAGGTGGAGGCGAATGAGGTCGCGAATGCTCGCATCATCTTCAATGACGAGGACCAGTGGTTTGAGCGGGTATCCAGTCGGGTGCGTCATCGGCGTACGGCGGCGTCCCTCGTAGATACGCCATAGGTCTCCCGGGCTTTGACACCGGTTTCACACAAAAGGCTGGACACTCCTAGTCGACGACCGACATGTTGAGAAACCATGGCGCGCGTACAGCAAGAGTTTGACGTTTGCGCGCACCGAACGGTCGGGTGTTCGTTAATGGGACGATCTGAATGGCCGGTAAGTCATGAAGCTCCAGAGGAACCGCTCGAGATCTCCATGTCGTAGGCCCTGGATCACGTAACTCGGCTCACCAGATCGCACGCACGCCGGCAAAGCCTTGAATGCGTTCGTCCTTCGTGACAAGCGGCGCGGATTCGAGCACGGCGGTCGCCACGATGAGACGATCCGCCGGATCGCCCGGGAAGCTGGCCGGCAGCTCGGCCGCCTTGACGGCAACAGCGGGTGTGATGGGCATGAGTTCGACGTGCGGCAGGGCAAGGGTGTCGTGTATCCAATCGAGTGTGGGGCGATCGAACCGGATCCGCCCGCGAGCCGCGAGCACTGACACCTCGAGACAGCAGATCGACGGGATGCCGATCGTCCGGGCACGGTCGACCGCCCGCCGCGCCGCTTTTCCGAGACGCGCCGGATCGCTCACCCACCAGATCCACGTGTGTGTGTCGAGGATGGTCACCGGTCAACGTTCCAGGAATCCAGGACCGGTCCGACGATATCGCCGAGGACGGTGACGCTCTTCAAGAGTGGCCGCGGGCGACTGCCTTTCGAAATCGGGACCACTTCGGCCACTGGTCGACCCCGCTTGGTCACGACGTACGCCTCGCCGGTCTCCGCGACCCGGTTGAGCAGCGAGAGGCATTCGGCTTTGAACTTCCCCGCGGCGATCGTCCGCTTCTTCTTCATGGTCACAATGATATGACCATTTATGGCATGGATTCAATAGAGGTCAGAGGTCAGAGGTCAGAGGTCGGAGGTTAGAGGTTAGGGGGAGGGTTAGAACAGCACGTAGCAGACGATGGCGCCGACGAGCGACATTGATAGGCCCCACGCGAGCAGCTTGTTGAACAGTCGGCGTGTGTCTTCGCCTACCGGTGCCCCGGCGATGCAGAGCGCGCCGATCGTGGAGAGCGGCGAGACGTCGACGAGATGGCCGCCGACGTTCATCGACATGGCGATTGCGAACGGGTCGACGCCCCCGACCTGCTGCGCGAGGCCGGGCACCATCGGCAGGAACGCCGGCAGCACGACGCCGGACGTGCTGCTGTAGACCGACACCAGGCCCGTCAGGAGCGCGACTTCACCGCTGATCAGGCCGCTGGTGGCGACCCGCGCCAGGTACGACACGATCAGGTCGATCCCCTCAGCCTTTTCCAGCACGGCGATCAAGACGGTGACGCCGCTCACCATCACGATCACGTTCCAGGGCATGCGCTTGATGGCCTCGCGATCGTCGCCGCACCGGAGCAATACGAGCACGACGGACGCCGCGAACGCGCCCAGGCCGACGTTGACGTTGAACAGGATGACGGCCGCGATGAGCAAGGTAATGGCCGCAAGCGTCACGATGTGCCGCGACTCGAGCGGCTCGTGGCCCGCGATCGCCTCGACCGCGCCAGCCGCGCCGGGTTTGGGGGCCGCGGCGAACAGCTTCAACCCCCCGAAGAGGAAATAGCCGCCGAACGCCACCAGAGCGTGCGCGAAGAGGTTGTACAGGTAGGTCTCGGTTTCAAATCCAGGCATGCCGATGCGCGTCATCAGGCCGTTGACGATGATGCCGGTTGGCGCGAAGGGCGAGAGTGATCCGGCGTTGGCGCCGTTGCCGACCATGATGGCCATCAGAAAGAGCGGGATGCCGACGCGGCCCGCCGTGGCCATCGCCATCGGCGCGACGAGGGCGGCGGTGGCGATGTTGCCAGGGCCGATCGATGCGAGGCCCGCCGCCAGACAGAAGAACATGACCGGAATGACGCCGCGGTTGCCGCGGCAGCCGAGCACGGCGCGGTGGGCGAGCCGGTCGAGCGTGCCGTTGCACTGAGCGATCGTAAAGAGGAGCGTGACACCGGCGAGGGTCAGGAAAAGCTGGCTTGGAAAACCGCCCATCACGGTGTTGACCGGCATGCCGCCGATATAGATGCCCACGATCCAGGCGAGCGCCACCGCGAGCACGCCCACGTTCAGGCTGGTCACGCAGCTGACGACGATCGCGAGGACGAGCGCGGCGACGGACCAGGCAGCGAGGCTCATGCAGACTCCCGTAGGCCCGACCTTCAGGTCGGGCGCTCTCACACACGCCCGTAGGCTAGACCTTCAGGTCGGGCGCCCACACACACGCTCGGAGGCCCGACCTTCAGGTCGGGCGCGTCAACAACGAACCCACCAACTCCGCCGAGTGAACCGCGGTGACGCCGGTGAAATCCTCGACCTGCGTCCGGCACGAGACGCCGTCTGCGACAACCACGGCTCCTGGCTGACGGTTTCTGACCGCTGGGAGCAGTTTGCGTTCGGCGATAGTACGCGAGATCTCGAAGTGATTACGCCCGTATCCCCACGAACCGGCCATGCCACAGCAACCCGCGTCGAGATCGACCACGGAGGCCCCCGGGATCCGGGACAGGAGCGCCTTTGCTGGCCCCACGAGGCCGAGCGCCTTCTGATGACAGTGGCCGTGCAGCAAGATCGTCGACGGCCCGGCGTGCAGATGCAGTGTCGCGGGGTTGGCCTGCAACCGCTGCTCGACGAGCTCTTCGAAGAGGACGGATCGCTCGGCTACCTGCTGCGCCTTTCGTCGCATATCTCCTCTCAGGAGGGCAGGGGCGTCCTCACGAATCGCGGACAGGCAGCTCGGCTCGAAAAAGACCAGTGGTCGACCGCGCGCGGCAAACGGATAGATGCGGTCTGTATTGGCCGCAGCCAGCTCGCGGGCCTGTTGCAGGAAACCCTGCGACATCAGTGGCCGCCCGCAACAGACGTTGGGCGCCAGAGCCACGCGCGAGCCCATGGCCGACAGCACGTCTGCGCCGGCCAGTCCGACGCGCGGGTGATAGTAGTTCGTGAACGTGTCATTGAACAGCAGCACGTCCGCCTGCTCGGCCGGGGCGCCAACGCGATGGTTCACGAAGGCGGTTTCGAACGTCTCGCGCGACCACTTCGGCGGGTTGCGGCGGCAATCAATGCCCAGCACCTGTTCATTCATCCATCGAACCGGAGCGCTCCTGGCGATCCAGTTCGAGACCGGCGCGAAACGGCTGCCCCAGCGCGACAGCTCATGGACGCGCCCGAGCACGCGCGCGTGAAGTGATCTGCCGTGCCGCGTCGAGTAGTCGGCGAGGAATTCGCTCTTGAAGCGAGCCATGTCGACTCCGACCGGACATTCCGCCGTGCACGCGCGACATTCCAGGCACAGGTCGAGCACGCCGCGGACGTCCTCGTCACTCAAGCCCGTGCTCGATTCACCGAGCCGGCCCGCCATCGCCAGCCGCAGCACGTTCGCCCGTCCGCGCGTGGAGTGCGCTTCCTCTCGCGTCGCCATGTACGACGGGCACATCGTCCCCTCGAGGGTTTTGCGACAGGCGCCGAGACCGCTGCACATGTCCACGGCGCCGCCCATGCCGCCGTAGGCGTCATAGTCGAACCACGTGTCGGGTTTCGGGGTGCGATAACCGGCGCCATAACGGAAATTCGCGGTGATCGGGGCGGCATCGACAATCTTGCCGGGATTGAGGATGCCTTGCGGGTCGAACGTCCGTTTGATGGTTCGGAACGCGTCGTAGAGCACCGGCCCGAACATCTTTCGCATGAAGGGGCTGCGGACGAGCCCGTCGCCGTGCTCACCCGACAGTGCGCCGCCGAACTCGAGCACGAGATCGGCGATGTCATTCGCGATCGCCTCGAACTGGCGAACACCGTCGTCGGTCTTCAGGTTGACCACCGGACGGACGTGCAGGCATCCCACCGACGCATGCGCGTACACGCCAGCCGTCGTGCCGTGCCGCCGGACAATCGCGAGGAACCGTTCGATGTAGTTACGCAGGTTCTCTGGCGCCACCGCCGTGTCCTCGACGAAAGAGATCGATTTGGCGTCGTCCTTCATCGCCATGGAGAGTCCAAGCGCGGCTTCTCGGAGTGACCAGATCTTGGCTTGCAGGGCCGGGTCGAGCGCACGCGTGTACCGATCTCCCAGCCGTCTCGCGGCGAGATCGCGCTCGAGCGCCTCGAGCATGTCTGGCAGCGCCTCAGCACGATCCGCATAGAACTCGACGCACAGCAGCGCGCCCGGATCGCCGTCGATGAAGCTGCGGCGCAGGCGATCGAGCAACTCGTTCTGCTTCGTGTGGTCCAGGATGAACCGATCCATCACTTCGATGGCCGCGGGCTTGTGCTTCAGAATCGCCGGGGTTGCCTCGAGCGCCTCCAACAGGTCGGCAAACTGAATGGCCAGCACGGCTTTCGATTGCGGCAATCGGACGAGCGCGATTTTCGCCTCGAGCACGACCGCGAGCGTCCCCTCGGAGCCGACAATGAGCTTCGACAGGTTGAACCCGCGCTCGCCAATCGAACTCTCCACGAAGCTATCGAGGTTGTAGCCGCCGACGCGGCGAAGGATCTTGGGATATCGACGTTCAATCTCGTCAGCATGTAGTCGCGCCGCCCGCCGCACTTCGCGGTAACAGGCTGCCTCGAGCGAGTTGCCGGTGCAGGCGGCCTCGAGCTCCGAAGCGGAGAGCGGGCGGAGATGGGCCAGCGATCCGTCGGCGAGCACGACCTGTAGCTCGAGCACGTGATCGATCGTTTTCCCATACAGCACCGATCGCGCACCGCTCGAGTTGTTCGCGATCATGCCGCCGATGGTGGCGCGGCTCGCCGTGGAGATGTCTGGTGCGAATCGGAGGCCGTGCGGGCGCAGGGCCGCATTGAGCTCGTCGAGCACGATACCCGGCTCGACACGAGCCCACCGCTCACTGGCATTCACCTCGATTAGTCGGTTGAGATACTTGGACGTATCGAGCTGGAGTCCAGTGCCGATCGCCTGACCCGCTTGCGATGTCCCACCGCCACGCATGGTCAAGGGGCACTGGAGTTCGTGACAGGCTTGGACGACCCGGGTGACGTCGTCTCGTGAGCGGGGGACGACGACCCCAATCGGCTCGATGCGGTAGACGCTGGCGTCTGTCGAGTAGAGCGCCCGCGAGACCTTGTCGAAGCGGACCTCCCCCTCGATCTGGCTCTCCAGAGCCCGACGAAGTTGTTCGACCTGCACCCGCTCGACTCCCGCCTGGGGTACGGGCTGGCCAGGTTGGATGTCGACGAATGCCATTGCTGTTGATTGCGCTGATAATAGCCCACATGAGCGGCCGTCATTTTCTGCAGACCCCGGGACCCACGAATGTGCCCGATCGCGTGCTTCACGCCATCGGCCAGCCGACGATCGATCACCGAAGCGCGGAGTTCGCTGAGCTCTGCAGGGAAGTGCTCGAGGGCTTGAAGACCGTCTTCAACACCGCGGGCAGAGTGGTGATCTTTCCGTCTTCCGGCACGGGAGCGTGGGAGGCCTCCCTCGTCAATACCCTGTCGCCTGGAGACAAGGTGCTGGCGTTCGAAACCGGCGAGTTCGCGCGGTTGTGGGCAGAGGTGGCGACGCGACTCGGTCTGGAAGCGGAAGTGGTGCCAGGTGACTGGACCAGGGGCGTCGATCCAGGAACGGTCGAAGCGATCCTGTCGGACGATCGGGACCGCCGAGTTCGCGCCGTCCTTGTCGTGCACAACGAAACCTCGACCGGCGTCACCAGCCGCGTCGCCGACATCCGGCGGGCCATCGATCGGACGGGACATCCCGCCCTCCTGATTCTCGACACGGTCTCGTCGTTGGCCTCGATCGACGTTCGTCATGATGAGTGGGGCGTGGACGTCACGCTCTCGAGCTCACAGAAGGGGTTGATGCTGCCCCCCGGTCTCGGCTTCCACGCGATCAGCGAGAAGGCGATTGCGGCCTCGCGCATTGCGCGGCTGCCGAGATCCTATTGGTCGTGGGAGCCGATGTTCGCCGCGAACGACTCTGGTTTCTTCCCGTACACGCCGTCGACGAACTTGCTCTTTGGTCTCCGGGAGGCCCTGCGGATGCTGCGCGAGGAGGGACTGCCGCAGGTGTTCGCCCGGCACCGTCGGCTGGCCGATGCGACGCGCGCGGCGGCGCGCGCCTGGGGAATCGAGATCCTGTGCCGGTGCCCCGAGGAATACAGCCCGGTTGTGACGGCGCTGATGATGCCTGACGGGCACGATGCCGAAGCGCTTCGGTCGCTCGTGACGCAGCGATTCAACGTGACGCTTGGCGCAGGGCTGGGACGGCTGAAAGGGCGCGCGTTTCGCATCGGTCACCTGGGCGACTTCAACGAACCCATGCTGATGGGCACGCTCTGCGCGGTCGAGATGGGGCTGGCGCTTGCCGCTGTGCCGTCGTCGCCGGGTGGCGTGGACGCGGCGATGGCGAGCTTGATCGGCTGACGTAGTCAAAACGGTCTCAATGTCAACCTCGACGGCAAGAAAGCCAATCCGTTCGTGACTCCCGTACAATTGAGGCAGTCGCGTGGGCGCACTTGCCTGCCCCCGCATCTCTAGTAACTGAGCATTCGGCCTGTGTTGAAGAGCTTGAGCTTCAGCTGTCCGTACGCGCGTGTCGCGCAACCTGTATGCGCTCTCTTTGCGCTCGTGGTGTGGCTAGGCGGGGCGGTAGGCGCGCGTGAGCAGATTGATCCTCGGCGTGTCTCCACAGAGCTACGCGGCGGTGCGGTTCTGGGCGATTGGAAGGACTCCTCGCTGGGAGCAATCGACCGGGGCGTGCTCAATCTGGCGCTTGGCGCCGCCAACTGCGCGGCACGATCAGGATCCGTGAGTGATCCGGTCACCCTGACCGTCATCGACTATTCGAAGCCTTCAACGGCGAAACGGTTGTGGGTGTTCGACCTTCGCTCCCACGAGCTCCTGTTCGAAGAGTTCGTCGCCCACGGCCAGGGTAGCGGCGGGAACCTGGCCACGCTGTTCTCGAACGAGCCCGAGACACATCGGTCGAGCATTGGTCTGTTCGAGGCGAAGGATACCTATATTGGCAAGAACGGCTACTCGTTGCGCCTCAAGGGGCTTGACGCCGGCTTCAATGATCGAGCGCTGGAACGTGCCATCGTCATGCACGGTGCCGCGTATGTCAGCGAGGATTTCGCGCGCGCCCACGGACGGCTCGGCCGCAGCTGGGGGTGTCCGGCGCTCCCCGCAGCGGTGGCGCGTGATGTTATCGATCGTGTAAAGGGCTCGGGGCTCGTGTTCGCCTACTACCCCGACCAGCGATGGCTCACCGCTTCGAAATATCTCGGCGGCTGTTCGACCGCGAGCTCAACCTCTCAGGGCGCCGACTCCTGAGCGATCGGAGCGATGAGCGGCGCGACTGCGGGCGCTCCAGACTGCGCAGCGATCGGCGGTTCCATGCGTCGCTGAACGACGACTGGCGCGACCGAACGACCCAGCAACGATGGGTCGCCAACGTGAACTGAACAGAGCTCCCGCGGCTCGCTGCCTTTCGGAAAGTAATCCGCAATCACACTCCCCTCACCGCGGGCGGCTGCCAATTGACAGGCAGGAGTTGCGACCTGCCCCGCAGCCTGACAGATGGGGATCTTTTCCAAATCGGGCGGGATCGGAAACCACTCCGGCTTGGCGTTCGCCGTCGCCCGTTTCATGAACTGGGCCCACGCCGGTACCGCGACTGTCGCCGCAAAGCCGCGCGGGACGATTTGATCCGGTTGATCGCGGCCAAACCACACCCCGGCGACCAGGCTCGGCGTGTAGCCCACGAACCACGCGTCGGCGTACCGGTCGGTTGTTCCGGTCTTGCCGCCCGCTGGAAGCTTGAAGCCCTGTGCGCGAGTACCCGCGCCGGTGCCTTGATTGATCGCGTCCGCCAGCATCGTCGACATCAGAAACGCCGTGTTGGGCTGTAACGCTCGCGTTGCCGGTTGGGATGGTTGCCAGAGGACGTCTCCAGAGGCGTCCTCTACACGCGTGATGAGCGTATGAGGAACGAAGATGCCACCATTCGCAAACACTCCGTAAGCCGATGTGAGGTCGATCAGCGTCACCTCTCCAGTCCCGAGTGCCAACGACGGTACCGACGGCAGCATGGCGCTGATGCCAAGCTGGCGCGCAAAGTACTGAGCGTCGTACAGACCCACCAGCTGAAGGACGCGGGCGGAAGCGCGGTTACTGGATACGACCAATGCCTGTCGCAACGTGTAGGATGCCGCTTCGTGGTCACCGTTCGGCAGCCAGTCGCCCTCGGCCCCCTCGGTCAGTGTGTCCAGATGGTCCAGGACTTCGCTCGGCGCGTAACCGCGTTCGAGCGCCGCGGCGAACAGGATTGGCTTGAATGCCGATCCCGGTTGGCGTTGTGCCTGGGTCGCGCGGTTGAAGGGCGTCTCGTGGAAATCGTGGCCGCCGACGAGCGCCAGGACCTGACCCGATCGCGGATCGATCGCGACGAGGCTTCCTTCGATGGGGTTGTCGCCTGATCGGGCCGGGCGAACGGTCCGTGCTTGAGTGGTCAGCTGCCGCAATCGACTTACGACGGCTTCTTCAGCCGCCTTCTGCAGCTGGACATCGAGAGTGGTGTAGACGTGCAGGCCGCCCCGAAGGACGGCGCCCTCACCAAAGCGCGCGATGAGCTGCCCTCGAACAGCATCGATGAAATAGAGGCCGGGCACGCCGGCTTCGGGATGCTTGGGCAGGAAGGAATTCTCGCGCCGGGGTTCGACGTGCGGAGTCTCAGCCAGGGCTGACTCCAGAGCGGCGGCTGGAAGCCCGCCTGTCCTGAGCATTGCCTGAAGCACGGCATCGCGGCGAGCACGCGCTTTCTTCGGCTGGCTCCGCGGCGAACACGACGATGGGCATCTGATGATGCCGGCAAGGAGCGCCGCCTCGGAATCGTTGAGCGCGGATGCGTCCTTGCCGAAGTAACCGCGCGCCGCCGCCTCCACACCGAAGTAGCTGTCGCCGAGATAGATCCGATTCAAGTAGGTTTCGAGGATCTGATCCTTGGTAAAACGCCGCTCGATTCTGATCGACAAGAGAATCTCACGCCATTTTCGAGACCACGTGCGTTCGCGACCAAGCGACTGTGAACGCACCAGCTGCTGCGTGATCGTGCTGGCGCCCTGCTTGACCCGCCCCGCCCGCAAATTCGTCCACGCTGCGGCGGCGATTCGTCTGAAGTCGATGCCGATATGCGACCGAAACGCGCGGTCCTCTGCCGCGAGCACAGCGGGCACTATCGACGGCGACAATTCATCCAGGCGCCGGTCGGTGCGTTCCTCATCGTGAAGGGAGAACAGGTACTTCCCAGCGCGATCGTAAAGAAGCGTTGCCTGGGGGCCCGAGTCGAGCTCAAACGCTGCCGCGGTTTGGTCCAGCTCGCGGGCGTAGAGGACAACCTGGATTCCGAGCACCAGCGCGACGAGGACTCCGCAGATGAGTGCGGCCCAACGTCCGTGGGATGGAGCTAATTCACTCACGTCATGGCATTTGCAAACGAGGGACCACCGCCATAGCAGGGCTGCCGAGGTCGACCGTCGGCGCCTGCTCGGTCTGAAGGCAGAACTTGTCTGCGCTCTCGTAAAGGCAGACACTACGTCTGCCATGAGACTTCCGATCTTTTTCGTTTCCGCTCTTGCCACG
>Ga0111539_10004549_pt1 | contig 18136 bp, 10 predicted proteins | sample RhiMethybrSRZTD1_FD_79667 | JGI IMG/M metagenome (GOLD analysis project Ga0111539, IMG submission 79667) | Populus rhizosphere microbial communities from Tennessee, USA - Rhizosphere MetaG P. TD hybrid SRZTD1 (version 2) (version 2) | ecosystem: Host-associated > Plants > Roots > Rhizosphere >... | reverse complement strand
TGCGGTGCGCTGATCGGCGTGATGCCGCTGCCGGCCAGCACCGTCGCGCCGGTGTCGAGGAGCGGCCGGCCCGGGCCGAGCAAGGTATCGACCGGTCCGCCGGTGGTGGCCGTGGCGAACGCGCGCCAGAATTCGTCGGCAGTGGCGAAGCGGTCTTGAGGGCTGAGCGCGAGCGCCTTGCGAAACACCGCTTCGACCGCGTCCGGTACGAACACCCCGAGCGTGCGCGGGGTCGGCCGGCGGTCGGGATTGCCCGCGGAAAACGCGAGCTGCACGACGTCCTCGCCCTCGAGCGCGGGCCGGCCCGACAGCATTTCAGCGGCGATCAGCGCCAGCGCAAACACGTCGGACCACGGCCCGGTGGCGCCGTAGCTCCGGCTGAATTGTTCGGGCGCGCCGTACTGCGGCGTGAAGCTCGTGATGTTCTGCCCCGTCTTGGCCAGGGCAGCCTGCATCTGCGTGTTGTCCGCCATCAGCTTGGCGACGCCGAAGTCGAGCAGCTTGACGGTGCAGCTGTCCGAGCGCGCGTCGCCGCCGATCACGAACAGGTTGGCAGGCTTGATGTCGCGGTGTGCGATTCCCTTGCGGTGGACGAGCCCGAGCGCCAGCGCGACCGGCGCCAGGAGCCGGAGCACGTGGGTCAACTGCCACGGCTCCTGACCGCGGGCGCGCTCGGCGTCCAGCACCTCGTCGAGGCCAACGCCGTCGAGCCACTCCAGCACCATGTACGGCATCCACTGGCCGTCCGCCGTGGTGAGCGTGCCGACGTCGCGCGCTTGCACGATGTTCGCGCTTTGAGTGCTGAGCTCGGTGAGCAGCGCGCCCTCTTGAATGAACGAATCGGTCAGCTGCTGGCGTTGCGCGATCGGCGCCGAGGACAGGCCGCTGAAGAACTTGATCGCGACCGGCTTCTTCCAGATCGCGTGCTGAGCGCGGTAGACCGCGGCGAAGCCGCCTTCGCCGACCAGCCGTTCGACCACGTACTTCTCGGCGATCGTCGTGCCGACGATGTTCAAGGGATCGCGGTCAATCATCTTGCCCGTCCTTGCCGCGACTCAGGGTAATCGGCTTCGCCCCCAGCAGCACCCCGCGCGTGGCGAGATCGCTGAGCAGCCGCGCGGCGCCATCGATCACGCTCGAGCTGAGCGGTACGTTGGCGTCCTCGCACGCCTCGCGCAGGGACTGCCGCAGGTTTCGTCCGCGTGACAAGCGCTCGAGGATCGCGGCGGCGAGCGGTGTAAGCTCGAGGTAGCGCACCTCGTGCTCCGGGCTCCGGTACACGAGCAGATCGGTTTCGGCGGCTTCGGGCACGCTGCGATCCTCGAGGCTGTCCATGAGCTCGTGGACCTTGTAGCGGTAGTGCACGATGCGCATCGCTTCGGTGAAAAGCACGCTGCGATCGAGCTCGAGCGCGTGGGGCTCGCGGGCCGGCGGCGCCGCGGGCATGGCGCCGATCTCGATCCGGAGCGACTCGTGGCGAGCGAGCTCCGGAATGAACGGCGGCACGGCGGCGTCGAAGCGCCACTCTTTTTCGCTCCAGTCGAGAAATTCCTGGGTGACGGCACGCAGGTAGTGCGAGCGCGGAGCGCGTTCCAAAAGGAAGCGATCGAAGTAGTGATCGAAGCGCGCGCCGAGGCGGGCGATCGCACGCGGCATCGCGAGCTCGAGCGCTTCGCGCAGCGTGTACCGCACCAGCCGCCGGTAGGTGAGCCAGCGCTCGGCGCCGTCCTTTGCGATCGCCTCGACGTCGTCGGCACCGACGCCGTGGCGCGTGAGCCAGGCGCGCACGAGCTCGGGCCGGCTCAGATCGATCTCGGAGCCCAACACTAGCTCAGCAATAGCGCTCTCAAGCGCTGCTTGCACGGCGCCCCTCGCGGATCGGAAAAGTCACCCGTTCGTACACCCGTCGCAGGATATCGAGCTCTTTCAGCAGGTCGTCCAGTGGCGGGACGTCGTTGTCGCGCTCGAGCAGCACCGGCATCGGTCCGGTGCGGGCGAGCACCCACTCGAGCAAATCCAGAACCGGATCGATCACCGGTTTTCCGTGGCTGTCGAGGATGAGTCCACTCTCGGTTCGAGTGTGGCCGGCGACGTGAATCTCGATCACCTGGTCGAGCGGAATCTCGCTCAAGAATCGATACGGGTCGAAGCCGTGATTTTGCGCGTTGACGTAGACGTTGTTGACGTCGAGCAGAAGCTTGGCCTGGCTGCGATCGAGCACGCGACAGATGAATTCCGCCTCGCGGAGCTCGGCGCGCCCGGCCTGGGCGTAAAAAGTGATGTTCTCGATGGCGAGCGGCACGCCGAGCACGTCTTCCAAGCGGCGGATGCGGTCGGCGACGCGCACCACGTTCTCGTCACAAAACTTCAACGGCAGAAGCTCGTGCAAGACGCGCGGGCCGGCGGTCGAAAAACACAGATGGTCGGAGTGCCAGGGCGAGCGCAGTCGCTCGATCTCGGTGCGAAGCTCGCGCAAGTACACGGGACTCGGCTCGTCGATGGCGCCGAGCGAAAGGGTGAGCCCGTGGGTCACGATCGGATAGCGCTCGCGGATCGCCTCCAGCGCCGCGGGGTAGTAGCCGCCGCGGCGCATGTAGTTCTCGGGCGAGACCTCGAAAAACGTGAGCGGCAGATCGGGCCGCTCCAGGACCTCCTCGAGGAAGTCCCAGCGCAGACCCAATCCGACGCCATTGAATTCGGATTCGGTTTTTCGCGTCCCGCTCAAAATCCCTCCTTGTGGATCATCCGCAGGTTCCGGCGCCGCACGAACCCTTGGCGCCAGCAGCCTTCTTCTTGCCGGCGGCCTTCTTTGGCGCAGGTTTTGCGGCCGGGGGCTGTTCCGCCTCCGGCTTGGCGCTGTCGGGCTCGGCAGCGGGCTCGGCCTTGTCGGCTGCAGCGCCTCCCGATTCCTCCGGTGCCGCTGCGGCCGGCTTGGCCTCTTCGGCGGCTCCGGCGGAGCTTTCCGAGCTCTCGCTCGACTCGGGCGCCGGCGCGGATGCCGGAACTTCTTTGGCGTCCACGGCGGTCGCTGGCTCGGGGGTGCTCTCCCCGCCGCAGCCGGCGAGGCCGGTGGCGCCGAGCGCCGCGAGGGTTGCTGCGATGGTGGTGAATGAGAGCTTGTGAATCATCCGACGATCTCCTTGCTCGCGCGGCTCATGCGCGAGCGAACGCATTGTAGTCGGACCCGTTTTTGGGCCCCTCTTTCGGTACGTTGCCGCGCCTGGGTGGTTTCAGGCAGGGCAATGTCATTAACCCAATTTAACCAGCGGTTTCCGGCTGTTGTCGAGGGCGTCCTCGGCCTGAAATCAAGGTGCCGGTCTCGCGCTGAGAGCGAGCTGTACGCTGGCGCTCGTTCCGACCTCTCGGCCGAACAGCTTGGCGTCCTGCGCAACGAACACGCCCGTGTCATCCCGCGGTTTGATGTCATGGGCCTTGAGCGACACTACGAGCGGCTGGCGCGTTTGGATGACGATCCTGTCGGGTCTCGCGCCGGGGTTGGCGGGCTGGGCATATTGAAACAGCGCTCGCAGCTCGGCGCTCTGGTCGACGCGAAAGCCATGAAGGAGCAGCTGACCGCGCACGCTGAAAGTGACCGCCCGGACCTCGGCCGGGGCCGCTTCGGTCCCGCCGTCGCTTGCAATTCCAGCATCCGCGCCGCCCGATTTGACGAGTTGGCCCTCATGAGCCGCCTCGGCGCTCGGTTTCTCGATGTTATCGAAGCTGAAGCTCGCCCAGCGCAGCCGGTCGCGTTCGGCCTCGGGGCGGCTGGCACCAACGTCGAGCCAGTTGTGGGCGCGGCGCGTGTCCTCCCGCGCCTGCTCGACCTCGTCGCCTTCCATCGACGCTGAAGCCACGTCGACGCTCACGGTGCCGCGGGTCCGCGCCAGATCGAGCAGATCGATTTCGAGCTCACCACGCGCGACGCGGCACACGCCGCGGGGCGTTTTGGTCTGCGCCTTGAGCTCGAAGCGCACCTCGGCACGCGGTTCCACTGCGAAACGTGCCGTCACGGAGCGCGCCGGTGCTGCCTCGGGTTGCTCGCGCGCCGGCCAGGGGGCCGTGCGCTTGGCCGGCGGCGGGGGCTCCTTCCTCGAGCAGGCGAGTCCGAACAAGACGGCCACGATGCAGATGCGCCGCGTCAATGCCAGACCCCAATGCCGACCGTCGTGTTGAGGTAGCGCTCGGCGCCGTCGAGCGCTGCGCTGATCTTCCAGACCGTGCTCTCGTGGAACAAGCCGAACACCGTCCAAGGGAACAGCTTGAGCTCGATGCCGAGCGTCCCGTGCAAGCGGCCGTTGGCCGTGGGCGTGCCGAAGCGGGTCGGCTCGCCGTAGGTGCCAGCCCGCAGCTTGACCCAGCCGGGCACGGCTTCGGTTTCGAGGCCGAGCCGCGGGGAGAAAACCATGCGTTCGCCCGAGCGGTTGACCTTGCGTTGCAGGAACGATTCGACGCCCACGGCGTTTTCGGCGGGGCCGGTCATCAAGAGCGCCGTCGTCACCAGTAGATAAGAACGCGAGAGCTTTGCGTAGCGTTCCCGGAGCTGCTTGTCGACGCGCAGACGCGCTTGTTCGAGCTCGATCTCGTCGAGCGCGGCCTGGGTCTCGAGCTCGGCATCGAGGGCGGCCTCTGCCGCCTCGAGGTCGCGGCCCCCGCGGCGGGCAGCGGCGATCGAGCGCTTCCGCAATTCTTCGCGCGCCCGCGTGCGCTCCTCGGCCTCGCGCCGCACGCGGGCGAGCAGATCGGAGGGGTCGATCCAGCGCGGATTCAGCGGTCGCGGACCGATCTGGAGCGCCAGCCCGAGGTTCAGGTCCCAGGGCACAGTGACCTCGTTGGGTAGGTAGAGCTGATCGGGCGTTCCCGCGAACAGCACGGCGCCCGGGGTTTCGGTCTTGGTGCGCACGGCCGACCGGGCCGCGGCGCCGATGCGAAACGGCTCTCCGTTCGGACGCCACACCACCCCGGTTTCGAGCCCCGCGCCCTCGGTCGAGAAACGCTCCTGCTCTTGCTCGGCTTCGGGGTCGATCACACTGAGCACGACCAGGCGAAATCCGGCGCCGATCACCAGCTGCCCGTCGGCGAACGCGCGTGCGATGAGCAAGTGGTTGATGGCGATCTGGCCGCGCAGCCGATCCTCGGTGGCGAGCCCCGGATCCGCCGAACGCGACAGGCGGTGTTGCTGGAGATCGCTGCTCACCCCGAAACCCCAGGAGCCGAACTGAGCCGCCGCCGCGACGTTCAAGAAGAAGATGTCCTGCTCGCGGGTCGCGATCAGATTCGTGCGATCCGCGCCCGTGTTGTAAAAGTCGGAGTTCTTGAGCACGGTCGGGACGCCGATGCCGAATCCAAGTTCGTAGTCGAAGTGATCGACCGAATAGGGAGCGCGCACGGCGGGCGCCGCCGGATTCAGCGAAAAACCGTCGGTGCCCTCGGCGATCGCCACGAACGCGCCGGCGAGCCCGATCACGCGCGTGCTGGCGAGCACGGGCCCCTGATAGAGATCGATATTGTAGTCGTTCGTCGTCAGATCCGCGCCCTGCGTGAGCTGAGCGGACGCGGTGCCGCTCCATGACACGAGCGCGACGAAGGCGCCTGCGGCGCACGGCAAGAGCCGCTTCATGGCGGCTCGGCCCTGCTGTTCGTACTCGAGCGGCGCTCGCGCGCCATTCTGAGCTCGGCCGCGATCACGCTCGCGAGCACGCCCACCGCGCCGGCCGCGAACAAGAAGAGCATCACGCCCAGAATGCCGAGCAGTGCCGCGAGCAGCGTCAGCAACACGAAGGTGTCGCGCTTGAAGAGCGGGCGGATCTTTTCGAACCAGCCGGCGTCACTGCCGGCCGCGCTGGGCGCGGTCAGCGGATAGCGCAAGAGGTCGCCGGAACCGATGCTGGCGAGGTAGCGATACTCGAGTCCGCTCGCGAGCACGCCGGCGCCGACGCCTATCGCGCCGAACGCCAGATAAAAGGCGCTGCCGGTGCTCGTGAACAATCCCCAGGCGGCGCCCGCGAAGAAGGCGTAATTGGTGAGATCGTCACCGATGGTATCGAGCCACTCGCCGAGCAGGGAACCGCGATAGCTGACGCGGCTGATCTCGCCGTCGCAGCCGTCGAGCACGCTCTGCGCGTGGAAAAGGAACGCGCCGAGCAGCGCGGGCCAGTAGCCGCCGCGGGCAGCCAGCGCCGCTCCGACCAGGCCGATCGCGAGGATCAAAAGCGAGAGCTGGTTCGGCAAGAGCGGCGTTTTCACCAGCCACCGCGACAGAAACAGTGAAACCGGGCGATTGCACCAGCGCGACGTCCAGCCGTCCTGAGGCTTGCGCAGCGAGCGAAACAGCAGGCGCTCGGCGCGCGAGGCGGTGGCCAGATTGCGTACGTCGATCGGGTCGAAGGCGTAGGGCACGGAAAGCGGCACGAACTCCTGGCTCAAGTCGACGTCATGGCGGGTCCCGTCGGCCCCGTGTCGCTCGACGACGGCTTTGAACAGGTCGCGATGCACCAGATAGCTCGACGGGACGCGGACGCGCAGCGCCTGGTCCGGCGCCGAGGTCGCGATCGGCAGCTTCAACCGCGGGTCATCGAGCGCGCTCGCAACCCGCGGGTCCAGATCGGCCGGGACGACCAGCGCGTTCGCGCCGGCCCGCTGCGCATCGAGCCCGAGGCGCAAAGCGAGCGGGAGCCCGCCGACGCGTCGGGCCGGATCACCTGCCGGTGGGCCGAATACGAGGACCCAGGATCTTTGCACGGCTCCCGTCGTCTACCATTCGCGCGCCAGCGCCGACGCAGATTTTCGGGGGGCTCTTCGAGTCAGCGCGACGGCGGCAGCGTCGAGTGCGAGGTGTTCGATTCGGGCTCGGTCGCACGCAGCGCCCGGCGCACCGAGGTTCCGCTGGCGACGGTGTCGATCAAAAGCTGGAGTCTCCGCGCGTCCAGCGGCTTGAGCAACAAGGTGTCGCGGTGCTTGCGGGCGAAGTCGCGGGTCTTCGGCGAGGTCGCGCCCCCGGTCACGAACAACACGCGCTTCAGAAGCTCCGGCCTGTGCCGCTCGATGAAGGCGTAAACCTCCATTCCGGTCGCGCCCGGCAGGAGCAGATCGCAGATCACGACCTCGACCTCGAGCCCGCGTGAAAGCTTCTGAATCGCCTCGTCGCCGCGCTGTGCCGTGATCACGTCGGTGTTGGCGCGCAACACCCGCACCAGGGCGCGGCGCAGGCCGGGCTCGTCCTCGACCAGGAGCACGCGCGGGCGCGTCATCGGCGCGATCGGCAAGAGGTCGCTCGAGCGCGATTCTTCGAGCGGCGGCGTTCCGATCGGCAGGCTGACCGTGAACGTCGAGCCCATGCCTTCGCGGGTGACGAAGCCGATCTGGCCGCCGAGCGAGCTTATGATGGCGCGGCTCACCGCCAGGCCGAGCCCGCTATTTTCCGTGGCGGGCTTGGTGGTGAAGAACGGCTCGAACACCCGGGGCGCGTCGCTGTCACGGATGCCGCAGCCGGTATCGGAGACGGCCACTTCGATGCCCTGCCCGCTCTCGCGGCTGACCACCCGCACTGTATTGTGCTCGCGCTCGGCCTCGTCGCAGGCCTGAGCCGCGTTCAAGAGCAGATGCAACAGGACCTGCGCGATCGAGTTACGGTAGCCGGCAATCACCGGGAGCTCGTCCAGGTCGAGCTCGAGCTGCGCTCGCGGCCGCAAGGTAGGAGCCGCAATCCCAGCCACGGCCCGGATCGTCTCGTTCAGGTCGACTGCCTCGATCTCCTCGGAGCCGTTCTGCAAGAACGCTTGCAGCTGCTCCACCACGCCGCCGATGCGCCGCACGCCCTCGATGCTTTCGTCGACCACGCGCAGGGTCTCGTCCCACTCCTGGGCCTGCCCGGGGGGGAGCAGCGCGCCGAGCCGATCGCGCAGGTGCTCCAGGTTGGTCAGCACGTAAGCGGCGGGGTTGTTGATCTCGTGGGCGACGCCGGCGGCCAGTTGGGCGAGGGCGCGGGCGCGATCCGCGTTCGCCGCGGAGATGGGGATCCGGGGATCGCCGGGATCGGTGCGACCGCGCCGCTTGCCGGGATTCGCCATGAAGGAGGTTTCGCCTTCACAACGGCTCGGCCCCCTCATCCGTTTAGTGCGCTTTGCAGCACCCGCCAGAAAAGCCCCGTAGATCCGCGACTTTGAAGCTCGCTGCCCGACCTCCGCTGTCGAGGCTATAGTGCCGCGCCGTGCCGTACTCTTCGATGTTCCGCTGCTTTGCCGGGTGCGACGGCTCGTGGCCTGTCACGCGCCCGCTTTATCGCTGCCCGCACTGCGAGGGGCTCCTGGAGGTCGTCCACGACCTGGAAGCGCTCCGCGATCGCAGCGGCGCGTCGTGGATGAAGCTGTTCGACGAACGCTACAAATTGAACTTGTGGCCGTTCGGGTCGGGCGTCTGGGGCAAGCGCGAATGGGTGATGCCGCAGGTTCCGGACGACCTGATCGTCTCGATGTACGAGGGCGGCACCAACCTGTTCTGGGCGGAGCGCTACGGGCGCTCGCTCGGGCTCGACGACCTCTGGGTCAAGCTGTGCGGCAACAGCCACAGCGGTTCGTTCAAGGATCTGGGGATGACCGTGCTGGTCAGCGTGGTCCAGCTCGCGATGCGCGAGGGGCTGCGCGTGAAGGCGATCGCCTGCGCTTCCACCGGGGATACGAGCGCTTCGCTCGCCGCCTACGGCGCTGCCGCGGGGCTGCCGGTGGTCGTGCTTTTGCCGCGCGGCAAGATCTCGACGGCGCAGCTCGTACAGCCGCTCGCCCACGGCGCGCTCGTGCTCGGCCTCGATACCGACTTCGACGGTTGCATGGCGATCGTCAAGCAGCTCGCCGCCGAAGGCATCGTCTACCTCGCCAACTCGATGAATCCGCTGCGCATCGAGGGGCAGAAAACCGGCGCGATCGAGATCGTGCAGCAGTTTCTGTGGCAGGTGCCGGACTGGGTGGTGCTGCCGAGCGGCAATCTGGGCAACGCCGCTGCGCTTTACGCGGGTTTCAAGATGCTCCGGGACCTCGGCGTGATCTCGCGCTACCCGCGGCTGATCGTGGCGCAGGCGGAGAACGCGAATCCGCTCTATCGCGCCTGGACCGCGGGCAAATCGACGGTCGATCCGGTGGTGGCCAAACCCACCCAGGCCACGGCGATTCAGATCGGCAACCCGGTCAGCGCGCCGCGGGCGCTCAGGGCGCTCGAGGCGCTGAACGGCGTGGTCGAGCAGGCGAGCGAACAGGAGCTGGCCGAGGCCGCCGCGCGCGCCGATCGCACCGGAATGTACGCCTGTCCGCATACCGCGGTCGGGCTCGCGGTGCTGGAGAAGCTCGTGGCGCGGGGCGTGATCAAAAAGGACGAACGCGTGGTGTGCATCTCGACGGCCAACGCGCTCAAGTTCACCGAATTCAAGGTGCGCTATCACGAAGGCCAGATCGACGGCGTCGTGAGCGAGCAAAAAAACCCGCCGGTGATGCTGCCGCCGAGCTACGGCAACGTGGTCGACGCGATCCGCGCCCGCTTCGGCGCGTAGCCGTCGCGATCATTGCTTTTCGGTCGACTTCTCGAGCTCGATCAGCACTTCGCGCGGCAGATCGGGGAAGCGCCCGACCGAGGGACCCAGCGCGGCGGGCGTATCGCCCGCGGCAGCCGGAGCACCGAGCCCGCCCGAGGCGCGCACCGCGCCGGCACTGCCGCTCGGTTCGGCGGCCTCTTCCTCGGGATCTAGCGGCGGCGCTTGCGCCGTGGTGGCGCTCGGAGCCGGAACTTCGGGCAGCGCTGCAGGCGCTGCCGCGACGCTGGGCTCGGCGGGAGTCGTTTTTGGTTTCGGCCGCAGTCGGAATCCGATGACCACGAGCACGCCCAGCAGGATCAGCCCGAGCGCCGCGAGCGCGATGCGCTGCTTTCGCCTCGCCCGCTGCTCACGTGCCAGAAAGGCCGCGGTCGGATCTTCGCCGTCGTCATCGGCCAGAGCATCGCTCGGGAGGACCTGAGGAGCGAGCGTGCTCGGCTGCTCTGCGGGCTCAGCCGGCGGTTCGTCCTCGTCGAGCTCGTCCGCAGCTGCGGAAAACTGCTCGTCACCGGGGACAATCGGCTCGTCGCCGGCAAGCTGCTCCTGCGAGTCATCGGATGCGTCTGCCGGCGCCGCCGGTACCTCGACCTCGGGCTCGGCAGTCGCCGCCGCCTCGGCCGATTCGACCGGGAGGGCGGGCGGCGCCGGAATCGCCGGGGCCGCCGCTTCGGATTCGGCCGCAGCTGGAGCGCGGCTGCTGGCCCGCAGCGGACCCGTCAGCCAGTTGGCGAGGGGCTCGGCTTGTGCCGGCCTCTCTTCCGGATCTTCGTCGTCGACCCTGCCTGCTTCTCTCGTCATGGGACCCCCCTTGGCGCATTCGCCGGACGGGCCCTAAACGTCTAGCAAGGCCCGCTAGAAAGTCCAACGCGCGGCCGCGCCGCCGCCCTGGGGGGTGACGTAGGGGGCGACGTTCAGCTTGGCGCGCTTCGGCAGCTCCGCGCGTGCGCTTTCCTTGCCGTCGCCGTCACCGCTCGTGAGCAGCACGATGCCGGTCACGCCGAGCGTGATTGCGACGCCGAAGGCCATGTCGGAAATCAACGCATTGCGCTCGACGTCATCCGCTCCGTCGTTGGTCGGGGCGTCCTCGAAGTCGCTCTTGGCGCTCAGTGCCTTGATTCCGAAAAAAGTTCCAACGATGGCGCCAGCGCCGGCCACGCCGAGCGTGATGAAGGCGGGGACCTTGCTCTTCTTGGCGGGCGGTGCGGGCGGCGGCTCGGGCGGCGGCTCGGGCGGAAGCGGCGCCGCCGTCGGCTCTGCCGGGGGGAGCATGTCCGCCGACTTGAGCTCGACCTTCTGTTCGAGCTTGTCGCCGGCCTTGGCGTCCACGTCGACCTGCTTGGCCTCGTAGCCGGCCAGGGTCAGAACGATCTTGTGCGGCCCCGGCGTCACCTTGACGGTCATGGGCGTCTCACCCATTTGCGCCTGGCCGTCGACGGTCACCTGCGCGCCGGCCGGCGTGCTGACCAGGCTGACCTCGGCCCCCTGTTTTGCCTTCAGCTCGCCGAGCTTCTTCTTGGCGTCAGCCAGCTTCTCGTCGCCGAGCTTCGAAGACTCGGGAGCCGCCAGCAACGCTTCGAGCGCCTTGGTCGCTTCCTCGTCCTTACCCTGCATCGCGAGAGCCATTGCGATCCAGAACTCGGCGTGCGGTGTGGGGATCAGGTCGTGGGCCTTCTTGAAACTCTCGATGGCCGCGTCGTAGTTGCCCGCGGTGTAGGCCTTCTCGCCTTCGGCGTACGCCTTGCGCGCTGCGTCCTTGGTTTTCTTGTCCGGGGGCTTGGCAGCGGCGGGGGCCGGGGCATCGGCTGGGGGCTTTGCCGGCTGGCCCTGGGCGGCGGCCAAGGGCAAAAGCGCCGTGCTTGCCAGACTGCCGGCCACGACGGAAGCAGCGATACGAGTGAAACCAGCCGTGAACACCGAGTGACGCATTGGGGGGCCTTCTTTGGGAGGAAACAACCTCCCGAGCATCCAAAGGCTAATCTGGCGGAGCCTCTGGCGACAAGCCCGGTTTTGGGCTCGCCGAAGGCGATCTGGTGACAGGCGCTTTCGGACCGGCGCAGGGACCTCGTCCAGGCCCGGAGAGACCCGCTAGAGTGTGAACCGGCCCCCCGCCCATGAATTCTCCGCCCGTTCCCGATGCCAGCGATGCGCCCGACGCGGCGGCGGGCGATGCGGGCACGCCGCGCAAGGACACGCTGCCGCCTCCTGAATGGGTCGAGCGCGAGGGTCCGCTTTCCGCAGCATCACTCACGCTCGAGCTCGACATCAGCGAGCCGCCGGTCGCGAGGCGCAGCGGGCCGCGGGCGGAGATCGGCGCGCTCAGAGCCAAGCTCGCGCCCGGCAGTGGCGCCGACACCGAAACCGAACGCACGGCTTCCGCGGCGCTGGCGCGCGCACTGGCCAGCCGTGGCGAGGAGCTCGACGCGGCGACGCGGCTCGCACGGCGTGCGCTCGTGCTCGGCGACGATCCTTCGCTGCGCGAGGAGCTGTCGCTCTGGTTCTCGGGGCTCGGTGAACCGGCGCTCGCCGCCACGACCCTCAAGCCGTTGCTCGAGACTCAAACCGGAGAAGCGCTGTCGAGGATTGCCTCGCGCGTCGCGGTGCTGCTCGCGCGCGCCGGCGATGCGGCGGGTGCGGCAGACGCTCTCGAGCAGGCCGCGCAGCACGGTCCGGCCGATCCGCTCCCGGGCGAGCTTCTGGGAGCGCTCGCCGCGTGGGCTCCGAATGCCGTCGCTGCCGATCGAGCTGCCAGCGGTTACCTCGAGGGCGCGTCGCGCCGCGAAGCGCTCGGCGAGCGCGCCGCGGCGTTCGAGGACCTGTTGCGAGCGTTCGAAATCGCGGCCGGCTCGAGCGCCGCGGCCGAGCGGCTCGAGCAAGCGCTCTCCGCGCGCGGGCGCGCAGGCGCCGCGGACGAGGTGTTGCGCGAGCACGGGCGAGCCAGTGCCGACGGCCGTGCCGTGCATGTCAGACGCCTGCGCAGCGCGGTCGAAGCCGCGGATTTTACGCGGGCGGTCGGTGCAGGGCTCGATGCATTTCTCGACGCCGAGGTCGACGCCGCCGCCGTGCTCGGCGCGCTCGAGCGCGAGACAACCGCGGCACCGCCGGCCGCGTTGTTCGATCGCTCGCTGCATCGCTCGGGCCTGCACGAGCTGATGGCGGCGCGCTGGGAGCTCTGCGCCGAGTCGGTTTCCGGCGTCGTGCGCTCGCGCCTGCGCCTGGCGCTCGGCCGGCTCTATCAGACGCTGCTCGGCAGCCCGGAACGCGCCGCGGCGGCCTGGATCGAAGCGCTGGTCCTGGATCCCAGCTCCGAGGAGGCCAAGGACTCGTTGCGCACGCACGCCGCGAGCACGCGCGATCAGAGCCCGCTGGTCGAGGCTTTGATAAGAGTCGGAAAGAGCGAGGATCCGGCGAGCCTCGAGGCGCGCAACGCATGTCTGCGCGAGCTCGGCATCCTCGCCGAACAGCGCCTGAACGATCCCGGGCTCGCGCTTTGGGCGGTGCAGCGCGAGCTCAGCGTGCGCGGAAAGGACAGCGAGCTCGAGCACAGCGTCGCGCGGCTCTCGTCGCGCGCCGCCTTCCAGAGCGAGACGCTGGCTGGAGTCTTCGCAGCGCTCGAGGGTCTGAGCGGGCGCGAGCGCGTCGAGCCTCTGCGCCGCGCGGCGTCGATCCTGCGCGGCCGCCCCGATCAGGCCGACGCTTATCTCCGGGTGCTGTCCGAGCTCGCCGATCTTTTGCCCGAGGAGCGCGGTTGGCCCGCGGCGCACGAGCGGGTGCTGGAGCGGCTCGGGCGCTGGGAGGATCTCGAAGGTGCGTTGCGCCGGTCGCTGCAAAGGGCGGCTGCGCCGGCCGACTTCGAGCGTGCCCGGCTCGCGATCAGCGCCGCGCGGCGGCGCCGCGACGATCCCGCCGGAGCCCTGCACGAGCTCGAGCCGCTGCTCGACGACGGAGCGGCGCATCCCGGCGGCTCCAGCATGGCGCTGCTGCTGGCCGCTCGCAGCGGCGACAGCGGGCTCCGCGCCCGCTGCTTGATGCGGCTCGCCACGCCCTTGCCGCCGCCGTTGCGCGCGGTGCTGAGCAGCGTCGCTGCGGAGCTGTTCCTCGCCGGCGGCGACGCCGAGCGCGCGCTCGAGCTCGCGGAACAAGCCTGTCACGCCGATCCTTCGCTGAGCCGCGCGACGGCGGCGCGGGCCGCGGTGGCGGCGCGCAAGCTCGATCGCTCGGCCGTGGCCGCGCTCGAGCGGGCGATGGGCGTCGTGGTTCCGCGCGCAGCGCTGTGCCGGGCGCTGGCAGAAGCCACGGCCGAGCTCGGCGAGCCGATGCTGGCGCTGGCCTGGAGCCAGCGCTGGCTGGCGCTGCGCCCGGGTGATCCCTCGGCGGCGAGCGCGGTGCTCGCCCGCGCGATCGCGATCGGGGACGGTACGCGGCTCGCCGATGCGCTCGGCTGGCTGCTTGCGCAGCCCCAGCCGCTGCTCGATCTCGCGGCGGCGCTGGCGGCGGCGCTGCGGCAGCTGGCGAGCCTCGATGCCGGCCGCGCCGCCGCGCTCGGGCGGCGTGCGCTCGACGTGCTCGGACCCCGGCAGGACGAGCTGCGCAGCGCCGTGCTCCACGTGGCCGATGCGATCGGTGATCGCGCGCTCGGCATCGCCGTGGTCGAGCGCTGGCTGGCGGCGGGCGCGCCGGGCGCGGATCGTGCCGAGCTCTTGCTCGACGTGGCGCGGCGCCGCAAGGCGCTCGGGGACGGCGACGGTGCGGCGCGGGCGCTGCTCCGGGCCGCGGTCGAAGGAGCGGACGCGACGGCGGTGCTGGCCGAGCTCGACGTCGCCGTGGCGCCCGCGACTTCGGACGGCGAGCTGGCGCTGCTCGAAGTGCGCGCCGAGGCTCAGAGCGCCGGCGCCGGCTCCGATCTGGGCGGCGTGGCGCAGGCGTGGCGCGAGCTCGGCGCGGCGCGCTGGGATCTCGCAGGCGATCCGGAGGGCGCGCTCAAGGCGTGGGAGCGCGCTTCCACGCTCGACAGCGAGCGCGGCATCTGGTGGCTGGCGCGCGATCTGCTGGCCTTCGCCGGACGCGACGAGGCCCTGGCGCGGCTCGAAGACTACGCGCTGCGCCGCCGCGAGCCGGCGCAGGCTGCCGCCGCGTTGTCGGCCGCGTCGAAGCTCGCGTTGCAGAACGGCGCGCCCCAGCACGCGCTGCGGATCGCCTCCCGCGCGTTACAGCTCGACCCTTCGCACGCCGACGTGCTGGCGGTCGCGGAGCACGCCGCGTCCGACGAGGACCTCGATCAGCTGGAAACGATCTACGATCGGCTGGCCGCGTCCGCGCTCGGTTGTTACGGCGAGCGCGCGGCCCATTACCGCGCAGGCCGGCAGTTCGAGCGCCGCGGCGACCCCGCGCGCGCGCTGAAACACGCGATCCGCGCGTTCGAGGTCGTCCCTGCGGAGGGCGTCGCGTTCGTATTGATGGCGCGGCTGTCCGAACGCGCGGGACGCGCGGACGACATCGTCGGAGCGCTCGCGCGCGTGGCGTCGCGCTGCGAGGATCCGGCGTCGCGCGCCGCCTGGCTCAAGCGCGCGGCGGTGTTCGCCGGTCCGGGCGACGACGGCAAGCGCCAGCGCGTCGACATTCTGCTGCGGGCGCTCTCGGTGCAACCCGGGCCCGACACGCTGCGGGCGCTGGGCGCCGCGCTCACCGAGCTGATCGCGCTCGCGCCCGAGGATCGCGAAATCATCGAGATGCGTTTCGAAAACGCGCTCGAGGGCCTGCTGCCGCGCGTCGACGGTCCGGAAGGAGCGCGCCTGGTGTGTCAGGCCGCGCGGGTCGCGCTCGAGATCTTCGATTCCGGACGGCTCGGGCTGATGGCGCTGGTGCGTGCGGTCGAGTGCGACGGCGACGTCGAGGAGTTTCACACGCTGCGGCCGTTTCTGGCCCAGCTCGCCGCCGCAGGCGAACCGGCGCACGCGTTCGTGGCGCGTGCGCGTGAGCTCGCGGGCCAGAAATACTCGAGCGCGGGCCGCCCGCTGCTCGAGCTCGCCGCGGAGCTCGCCGACGAGCTCGACGATCCCGCGGCGGAAGCGCGGCTCTTGGTCGAGGCCGCGGTTCGCGACCCCGAAGACAAGGCGCTCTTGCGGCGCGCCGAGGTGCGGGCCCGGCGTTCCGGCGACTCCGAGGCCGCGCGCCTGATCAGCGCCGCGGTCGCGCCGCGCGATCGCATCGCGAACTTGCTCGAAACGGCGCGCAGCGCCGACGAACAGGGCGATTTCGCAGCCGCGATCGACGCGCTGGAGAGCGCCCGCCAGAGCGACGCCATGGAGGAGATCGACCAGCGCCGCTCCTTCCAGCACCTGCGCGAGCTCTACGCGCGATCTTCGCGGCGTGACGCGCTCGAACGGCTGCTCCACGACGAGCTCGGCCGCTCGACGCGCGAGGCGTCGCGCTACGTTGCGCTGGCGCGCGATCTGTCGGCTTTGATCAGCGCTCGCGGGGACGCCGAGCGGGCGCTCGAGGTCCTGGCGGAGGCACGGGAGCGCTTTCCCGACGACGAAGGCGTGCTCGGCGACGTGGTCGAGATCTCGCGCCAGGCCGGAGACACCAAGCGCTGCGCCGAGGCGCTCGGGCGCCTGGTCGATCTCAGCGTGGACAGCGCGCTCCGGCTATCCTTGCTCAAGAAGCTCGCGCCGATGCTCGACGAGCTAGGCGAGCGCGCGCTCGCCTACGCGCGCTGGGGCGAGCTGCTCCAGCTCGATTCGCACGACATGGAGGCGATCGTCGCGCTCGAGCAGGACGCCGAGCGCCGCGGCGACTACGAGCGGCTGGTCGAGCTGCTGTCGCGCCGCGCTGCGCTCGCCAGCATGGTCGACGACGTGCGCCGGATTCACCTGCATCGAGCCGCCGTGCTCGAGCAGCGGCTCGGGCGCCCGGACGAGGCACGCAGCGAGCTCGAAGCGGTGCTCGCCGCCACCGGCGACAACCTGAACGTGCTGCGCATGCTGGCCGACCTGAACGAGCGGCTGGCAGCGCCGCTGCGCGCGGCGCCGCTCTGGTTGCGCGCCAGCGCCGCCACGCGCGATCGCGACGAAGCCGCCGATCTTTCGCGCCGGGCCTGTGAAGCGTATCTCGGTGGCGGCGACGTGGACGCCGCGCGCCGCGTGCTCGAAGGGATGGAAGCCTGGGCGCGCTCGGCAAAGGTCGCCGAGCTCAGAGTGGAGATCGAGCGGCGCAGCAACAACCCGCTCGCGCTCGCGGAAGCGCTCGAGGAGTACGCGCTCGCCTCGCTCGACGCGCCCGAACGGCGCGCCGAGCTCCTGATCGAAGCGGCGCGCTCCTCGCTCAGCGCCGGGGATCCGCAGGGCGCGCTGGCGCGGGCGCAACGCGCTGCGCGGATTGCGCCCTCGGCGCCCGAAGCCCAGCTGTGCGCGCGCTGGCTCGAGTATCTGAGCCGCGGCACCGGCTCGATGGAAGAAGCGCGCGTCACCGCCGCCGAGTTGCGCGCGATCGAGGGCGCGCTCGATCCGGCCCAGACCGAGCTCCGCAGCTTCCTCCTGGCGGAGGCGCTCGACGCCGCGCTCGGCGCCGGTGCCGGCCTGCGCGAGCTCCAGCGCGCTCAGTCCGAAGTCGGTTTGCGGCCGCTGCTCGCGCTCGCGCTCGGAGAGCGGCTCGCGGTCGGCGGTGAGCCGGCGCGGGCGCTGGCTCTGTTCGACGTCGCGCTCGGCGGCGATCTGCAGCGGGTTCGGCCGCGCGGGCGGGTCGCGGTGCGGGCGGCGGAAGCCGCGCGCGCCATGGGCGAGCTCGATCGCGGGCTCTCGTACCTCGAGACCGCGATCGCGGATCCGGACTCGCGGGCCGAAGCGCTGGGTTTGCAGGCCGAGCTGCGCGCCGAGTTGCGTCCCGACGTGGAGGCCGACCGGCGCGTGAGCGAGAGCGCGAGCGAGCAGGCCCGAGCGCCGGCGGTCGAGCCCCCGCGGCCGTCCGCTGCCGCCGCGCCGCGCTCTGCGCCCGACGCTGCCGATCCGCCGAGCAGCGCGGCGCTTCCCGTGGCGCGTTCCGTTACACCGCGTCCGCGCACCCAGCTCCTGCCGACGCCAGAGCGCGTCAAAAGCGACGAGGGCCCACTCCGCCTCCGGGAATCGGCGCGGCCGAGCGCCGAGCGCGCGAGCCGGCTGCCGCGAACGGAGCCGGCGCCCGACTCGGAGCCGCCGCGCTCGTCGCACAAGTCGCCGATGGCGATGCTCGCGGCGAGCTCGATCGAAGGCGCGCTCCTGGCCGCGCTCGACAAGGGCTCGGTGCAGGCCGGCAAGGAATTGATCCTGCAGCTCGAAAACCGCGCCGAGCGCAGCCACGATCTGGTCGCGGTTTGCCGGCGCGTCGCGGTGCTGATGCCGGGCGACCGCTGGACGCTCGACAAGCTGCACGAGTCCGCGCTGGCCGATCGCAACCACGTGTACGCGCGCGCCGTCGAGCACGTCGCTCGCGCTTTCGAGCCAGGCGCGCGCGCGATCGAGCCGCCGCCGCTCTCCGATCAGGCCGAGCAACCGGACTCGGTGCGCGCGCTGTTGTTCCGCGGCACGACCG
>Ga0111539_10004548_pt1 | contig 18136 bp, 20 predicted proteins | sample RhiMethybrSRZTD1_FD_79667 | JGI IMG/M metagenome (GOLD analysis project Ga0111539, IMG submission 79667) | Populus rhizosphere microbial communities from Tennessee, USA - Rhizosphere MetaG P. TD hybrid SRZTD1 (version 2) (version 2) | ecosystem: Host-associated > Plants > Roots > Rhizosphere >... | reverse complement strand
TGTCGCAATAAAACAGCGTCGGCGAAACTTCTCGCGGGCCTTCTTGGAGTCTCGTGCTCACCCGCAACGGCAGGGCCGTTTTTCGCGGTGTACGTCAACGATGGATTGACTCTGGACTTTGACGAGACGCCGGACCCCTTCCCCATTCTTCATTTCTGCTTCCGCGTCACGGAAGAGGAGTTCGACGCAATTCTCCACCGTATCCAGGCTGCAAAGATTGCCTATCGCAGTTCGGTCGGCGGGCCCGTCGACCTGCAAATCAATACCCAGCACGGCGGCAAGATTGTTTACTGGAATGAGCCTGACGGACATCAATGGGAACTTCTCACAGTGAGCTACGCGAGGCAACCCTAGGTAATTGCTCCGCCATCAATTACTGGCCGCGATTATTGAACTTCGCCAAGAGGGCGAATTACTGCATCCGTCCTGAACTTCTGATAGTCCCGGAAAGTGATATCCAGCTCCATGTCGAGGCTTTTAAGCAGAGCAATACGCGCATCAATATTCAGCATCAGCCGTTTTGGCAGCCACACTTCGTCGTTGACGCGACTCTGTTCGAGGTGAATCTTCGAGCCCTTGTGAATTCGAGCGATAAAAAGTCCCCAGGAAACGGTATCGATGCACTCGGCATCAAGCTTGATCCAATGATGCTCCGCCTGATCGATCCACGCGCGAAAACGAAACTTCGGCAGAAACTTCGCGTCCTTGAGACGGGGCTTGTAACCAGGCAGAGGATCCGCATCGACAACATACGCCGGGCGGCCTTCCACAACTTCGGTGCCATGAAAGCGGAATCTATAAGCATCGGCAATCTCCCGCACAAACAGCCGCGCTTCTTCCGCCTCCTTATCGCGCTTCCCTAGCCGTTTTCTGCGCTGGTTTTCGCTCTCCTTCTCGCCGCGAGAAACAATCTTCTGAATCTTCTGGTCTTCGTTCTGCGCGTCCTTTTCAGAGAGTGGCTTGTCGTCTTTGGCGATTAATCGTTCCACGATCTCGCCCGAAAGAATGGTGATCTCGTACGTCTTCGACTCCGTGGACTTCACCCGACCCTTACCATCGAGCCGCCGTTCTTCGTCACGGCGAACGTACGTATAGTCCCGCCGGCGCTTCATATTCTCGGCATCCCGATCGGCAGACTCGCGAATGATCGCGCGAATCTCCGCTTCCGAAAGCGTCTCCTGGCGCGCGACCACCACACTACCCGCAAGCAGGACCATCATGAAAACGAGTAGAGGTTTGTAGTTCATTCGAATTTCATCATCGCCGAACGACAGACGACTTTGAAGCTTCTTTTCGGCATAATCTCCGGATGCCCAACGCTATTGTTTGTCGCCAGCTCTATAAGCAGTATCCGGGGAAACCGCCCGTGGATGCCGTCAACGGTTTGGATCTCACCGTTGGTGTCGGCGAATGCTTCGGGTTGCTTGGACCGAATGGCGCCGGAAAGACAACGACGATCGAGATCCTCGAGGGATTGCTTGAAGCCTCACGAGGCGAGGTTGAAATCCTCGGCATGAAGTGGGGACAGGCAGATGACGCGATACGACAACAGATTGGTATTTCTCTTCAGGAAACCAAGCTCTCGGAAAAACTCACGGTTCTCGAAACGCTCACACTCTTTCGCAGTTTCTACAACCAGGGGATCGAGCCCGCAGAAGCTGTGGCTCGAGTCTCTCTCGAAGAAAAACTCGGCGCCCGCGTTGGGAAGCTATCCGGCGGACAAAAGCAGCGGCTAGCCGTGGCCTGCGCGTTGATTGGAGACCCGAAGCTGCTTTTCATGGACGAGCCGACCACGGGCCTCGACCCGCAATCCCGACGTCAACTATGGGACATCATTCGTTCATTCAAGGACCTGGGCCGCACAGTGTTGTTAACAACGCATTACATGGACGAAGCAGAACGGCTCTGTGACCGCGTGGCCGTAGTGGATCACGGCAAGACGATCGCTCAAGGTTCTCCGCGCGAGCTCATTGCCAGCCTCGGCGGCGAACACATTCTCGATTTCAGCGTCACGTCTTCCAATGGGAATCCTGCACTCACGCCGACGAACTTGTCGGATCTTCCGGCGGTCCGCAGTGTCCGCATGGAAGATGGAATTTATTCGCTCGCTGTTACCGAACCCCATGTTGCATTGCCGGCCCTTCTCGATCGACTCCGGCAAATGAATCAGGAGTTATCGAATCTCACGACACGACACGCCAGCCTGGAGGATGTGTTTGTGACGTTGACGGGACGTCATCTGCGCGAGGAGTCATCCGCATCATGAAAAGCTCTCCGATTGTTCAGTTGACCCTGGCGAGGCTTCGGGAATTCTTCCGTGAACCCGAGGCTGTATTCTGGGTCTACGGTTTCCCAATTCTTATGGCGGTTCTGCTCGGCATCGCATTTCGCGAGCAACCGATCGAGAGAATTACTGTTGATGTTCAGGAAGGGGCTCGCGCCGAAACCGCAACTACCGCTTTGAAAGCTGTCCAGAAATTCGACGTCCGAACCTGCGAGGACGCAACCTGCAGGATGCGGCTGAGAACAGGCAAGACTCAGCTCGTCGTGGTCTCCTCCGAAGCATCCGGACCCGGGTTCGATTACCTCTACGACCCCGCCCGAAGCGACAGCGTTCTCGCACGTAAGGAAACCGATGACGCGCTGCAACGCGCCGCTGGACGACAGGATACATTCACCGCAAACGACCGCGAATTTAAGGAGCCCGGGGGGCGCTACATCGATTTCCTGATACCGGGCTTGCTCGGCATGAGCATCATGGGCGGAGGCCTATGGGGCGTGGGATTCGTTACAGTCGACATGCGAATCCGCAAACTGTTGAAACGCTTTCTAGCGACACCGATGAAGAAGACCCACTTCCTCGGCGGCGTAATGATCAGCCGTCTGTGTTTCCTGATCCCCGAGGTCGTTGTCCTGCTCATCTTTGCGGCACTCGCGTTTGGCGTAAAGATTTACGGCAGCGTTGCCTCTGCTGCGTTTCTGATACTCCTCGGCAGCATGACGTTCTCAGGTTTCGGTTTGCTCGTTGCCAGTCGGGCGAAAACCATCGAAGCAGTTTCCGGGCTGATGAACGTCGTCATGCTTCCGATGTGGATGCTGTCGGGGATCTTTTTTTCTTCAAGCCGGTATCCGGAAGCGGCGCAGCCACTGATCCGGCTGTTGCCTCTGACGGCGCTCATCGACGCATTGCGTGCCGTCATGATCGACGGAGCTTCCATTTTCTCGCAGACATCACAGGTCGTCGTGCTGGCCATCTGGGGCTCGATGACATTCCTCATCGCGCTAAAGATTTTCCGCTGGCAGTAGCCGCTGGAGCGGATTGCACGGACTGGAATCCGTGCAATCCGCAGCGTTCTATGGCGCGGTGACCGTGACGGACGGTGACGTTCCCGACATCTGGGCTGTGTCACGAGCAATCGCGTTGATGACGTACGTCTTGTTCGGGGCTGCCGGCACTTTCCAGCTGCAGCTGAAGCCGTTGGCAGGTGTCGTATCGGAGCACACCAAACCGGAGTTGACGTAAATATCCACCCGGTTTACCGGGTTGTCGCCAGGCGTCGCAAGCGCTGAGATCGTCACGGTACTCTTCCGCGCAACCGTTCCACCTGTAGGTGAACTGATGGATACCGTCGGCCCCTTCGGAGGGGGTGGCGGCGGAGGCACCGCCTCGACGACGACCGCACGTAGCGGAGAAGCTCCCGGGTTGCTTGCTCCGTCGGTGGCTACAGCCTTTAGCGTGTGACCACCGACGTTCACTGTCGTGGTATTCCACTGGATGCTGTACGTCGTACCGGAAGTGGGCGTAGTTGCCGTTCCGATCAGGGTCGTGTCGTCAAGATAGAAGTCGACCTTGCTGATGCCCGACGCGTCACTGGCGTTCGCAGAAACCGTGACGGTTCCGGAAACCGTCTGATTTTCCGCGGGACTCTGCATGCTGACTGTTGGAGGCGTCGTATCCTCGTCGCCGCCTCCGCCGCCACCACCGCCACCACCACCTCCGCCATCGGCGGGCGTAGCAACGACGTACGCGGACACCAGATCCATGAGCCCGCTGTTGTCCATCACTTGCAGCAGCAGCCAATATGTTCCGGGCGTCGTAAACAAGCAGCTGCCGCTGGAACCACCGGGTGAAACGAATGCTCCACCGCAGCCGAGGTAATAGTTACTGATGGTGCCGTCGGGATCTGTACTGCCGCTCATGTTGACGTTAACGGTCAACGGAACCGGGCCACTGAACTTGTCGAGCACGGCGCTCGCGATGGGCGGTTCACCGGTGGCACCACCCACGCGGACCACCATGGTCGATCTGCCGGAAAGGTCGAGGCGGCGATCTATCCCTTGCGCTCCCACTCGAAACGCGCCAGCCGAGGGAAACTGCATGGATGCGGACGGGCCGGTCATACAGCAGGAGCCGCTGGCGCCACCTGCACCTGTAGCCCAGATATCCCAGGCAGGAATGCCGGAGCCATCCGGATCGGTGATGTTGTAGGTAAACGTTATCGTTCCACCAACGGCAATGTTGCTGGAACTCGCGCTGAGTGTTCCCACCGGAGGCGTGCCCGGATTGCTAAGTGGCGACACGGTCACCACCTGTAGGCCGCTAGCGCCTCCACCGCGATTGTCTGCAGCCGAACCGAGGTAAGACGCAACTGCTGTCCTCGCCAGTGATGGCGCTGTAAAGGTCGCGGGGTTACCCGAGACGGTGGGGAACAGAGAGTCCGCCATCCAGCCGAACAACCATGCTGAAGTGGGTGCCTTGCCCGACGAAGTTCTCAAGGAGTCGCTATCGGGATCGGAGGACGTGGACGAGATCGTCACCAGGCTTCCGGCAGAAGCGGACACATCTGCCCCCATGGTCAAAGAAGGAAAATTGTTCAACGCCGGCGGCGACATGAGTTTCGGGTTGTTGAGCACCTTGTAGAAATTGAGCCGGCCGCCGGAGGATGTGCTTTGCGCCCGCTGCGTCGTCATCCAGTCGTAGCTTGCAGGATCGAGGAGGATGTCTCGAAGTTGCGCCGGAGTAAGACCAGGGTTCTTCTGCATCATCGCGGCGGCAACACCCGCTACGTGTGGCGATGCCATCGACGTTCCCGACAGCGTCTTGTAGCCGGTCGGGTCACACAACGAGCAAGTCGTGGTCGGCACTGTCGACAACGTAGAGACGCCGGGCGCGGCAATATCTGTCGCGCCGAGGCCATAGTTCGAAAATCCGGCGCCGACATCCGCGGAGTCGGTCGCAATTACAGAGACAATCCCGCGATTGTTGTATGCCGCCGGGTACATTGGCGCGAGGTCCGCGTTGACCCCGCTGTTACCAGCCGCACAGATATTCACTGCTCCAGCCGCTTCCACGTCGAGCATTGCATCCTGCAAGGCCTGGCTGAACCCGCCGCCACCCCAGGAGTTGTTGGTCACACGAATGTTCACGTGGTTGTTTACGATGAGTTCCTTGATCTTGATGAAGGCAAGAATCGCATCAGAAATGTTTCCGCTTCCGCCCGCGTTCAGAAACTTGAATGCCGCAATCTTGACGTTCCAGTTGATTCCCGCAATTCCCTTCCCGTTGGCTCCAACGGCTCCGATCGTTCCAGCGACGTGCGTTCCATGGCCATGATTGTCGTCGGTGTTGCCAGCCACACATATTCCGCCGATACAGTTGAAACCGCTTGTCGTATTGTCTGCCGGATTGATCCAACGGTTCGCCGACAGGTCCTCATGACTAAAGGTCACACCCGTATCGATAATCGCAACGACGACGTTGCCTGCATTCGTATACGTGTCCCACGCCGCAGGCGCCGCGATCTTTACCATGTCCCACTGTTGCGCCCACAAAGTGTCGTTGGGATTGGTTGCGTCTGCCTGAACAACGAAATCGGGCTCGGCATAGATCACATTGGGATTCCGGCGATACTGCGCAATTGCCTGCGACACGGTTAAGCCTCGCGGTATCTCCGCCACATGCAGGTTCAGGTCATCCGAGAGTAGGCGCGTGCCCCTCGCTCCAGGCAATCCCTCTCCACGAGTGCCCGGTTGGAACCGGACAATCAGCTGAGAAGCAGACGTGCCAGACTGCAATCCCGGCGCAGAAAGCACCGATACACCGTCGGAGATTCTGACGTTTGCTTCCAGCGGCGTTTGCGCCAGCAGGGACGAGGCCGTCAGTACGAAAAGAAGTGGGAGATAAAGCCATGGACGCGGCTCTGCCAGGCGCAGCGCGAGGCCGTTGAGGGACATGATGGAATCCTCCTTGTTGGTCGTTGCGGGCTCTACAGCCTTCGACCCCTACCGAATGAGTTGCGGCGAGTCCTCCTGCGAAAGCGCGTGAACACCCGGATACGCTTCCCGCTTCCACTGACCGGCCTTCCATGACTGGCCCGCGAGCAAATCTCGCGATTCAGAAAAAAATACGTATGCGCTGGTGTGGTCGAACTAAAGAAGTGAAAAGTGTTTGAGAAATCAGCGCGCTGGAAAGCTATAGATGATGAAGAGCGTGGACAAAGGACAGCGGTCACAATTTGCAATGAGAATGCTCACGCTTTCGCGTGAAAAAAGTCAGGGCACGGCCCGCACATGTTTTACTAGTGATTGCACTTCGTCTGCATGACCCTGATTTAACATGGTCATGATGATGTCTGACACTGGTTTTCGCCGGGAGACAGAATTAGTTGTGAGAGTTCAGCCCTCAGGAGCGCTATGAGTAACGACAAGCCCGACGATTTTTCTCCAATACCTTTTTTGAATATCGACTTCCTTAAGAGTCCTCCAGCCAGACCGCTTCGGATTCTTTCCGAATATCTGGAGCCCGCCGAAAGACTCCGACGCGCCCGTATCCGCGACACGATCGTGTTTTTTGGCTCCGCTCGCTCACCCTCCCCCGAGGAGGCCGCTGAGCAGCTGGCCGATATCGACAAGCGTATTGGAGAAGCCGGCCCTGATAATAAAGAGCTGGCCAATATGCGTATTCGGGCGGAAGCCGCAGCAAAACTCGCGCGCTACTACCAGGACGCTGTAGAACTTTCGAAGCGATTGACGGAATGGTCGCGCTCGCTGACCGGCAATCATGACTTCATCATCTGCTCCGGGGGATCGGGCGGCATGATGGAAGCCGCCAACCGCGGGGCGGCAATGGCGGGCGGCAAGACTATTGGGTTCAACATCTCGCTGCCTCACGAGCAGGCCGTGAACAAATACGTCCCTCGCGAACTCGTCTTTAACTTCCATTACTTTTTCATGAGGAAATTCTGGTTCGTCTATCTCGCGAAAGCGCTGATCATCTTCCCCGGCGGCTTTGGCACGATGGATGAGTTTTTTGAAGTCCTGACACTCATTCAAACGAAGAAGCCCCGAAAGGCGATGCCCGTCGTTCTGTTCGGGACCCAATACTGGGACGAAGTCATCGACTTCGATGCCTTCGTCAGATGGGGAACGGTCAGTCCCGAAGAACTGGACGTGTTCTACAAAACCGACTCCGTCGATGAAGCTTTCGAGTATGTGACCTCGAAACTGGAAGGAATTTACGCTGCACCGGAAGGTTTAGATCAGATCAAGCTGACATAGCCGTTTGAATTACGGCTTCTTATTCGCCAGACTTTGCTTCATGTAATTTGGGCTGTATTGAAGCCCATAAGGCGTCGTGATCTTATGCGCCGCCTTCTGCTGCGCGAATTCCTTTTGAGAAGCACGTATCGCTTCCAATTCCTGGTCGCTGCAGTCTCGCAATGAAACATCTTCGCGAGGCACAAAAAAGACCTGGCCGATGGGCATGGTATGGGCCCCGGGAAATCCTTCCCCAGGCTGCAGAACATACCGAAACTCTGTTTCGTGCGCGTACCAATCCGTCTCCACGCGAACGATCAGCGCGGGAGCTACCGGCCGCTCGATCATGTTGAAGATCGGCGTGTACACGGTGTCCCACCCTGGTGGCGTTTTGAAGTTTGTGGCGCCGCGGAGCGAAATGGCGCCGGCAGGTGTGCCCAGATCTTCCGGAACCAGCAACGCTCGCATAGCGAGTGTCGCTTCCTCAGCCGAGATCGGAGGATTCTTCACGGCAAATTTCACTTCTTCACGCGTGATGCCTATGCCTCCGAGAGGAAGCACCACGAGTACAGAAAACAGAGGATCCCATTTCCCTGCAGCGTTGCTCTGGAAGTAAGTAAAGAGGTACTGCCCTTCCCCCTGGAACTCGATGTAGTAGGACTCATAGGGCTCAAGCGCCGGAAAAACCATGAAACCGAGCGAACTGCCTGCCTCCAGCACAGGACAATGACGAGCGTGCTGTGGCAAAAGAGGACGCTGACTTTCGCGACGTGGTTTTTGGCCGACGCCAGGACGGGCGGCATTGGGAAAAAGACGAACTTCCATGCCGCGTATATTAGCAGCCTGCAAAACAAAAAATCCCTCCTCGTCGAGTGACGAGGAGGGATTTTGAGAGGCTCGATTAGTATCGGCTGTTGCGGCCAAGCGCGCGGCCGCGAGCGTTATTGAGGTCCAGGGAAGAGACCTGGTTATCCCAGTTGAAGCCGCCCGATCTCACCTGCCTCAAGTCCGCAACGTCACGATCGATCGTGACTCTCTCGCCACGATAGTAGACGTCCCGATAGAGGGTCACTCGCGTCGCACCGAAAACGCGGATCGATGAAATGCGATCGTTCCAGTTACTCTGCCGGGCAAGGTCTGCTATTTCCTCGCCGGCGTCGAAGCACTGTGACCGACCACGGAAATCGCGTTCTTCATAAACACAGACGCCGGTACGCCTGCTGTAACGATCATCTCGGCGATCATCTCGCGGATCGTATCGCGGGTCATACCGATCGTTTCGCGAGTCATACCGCGGATAGTATCTGCTGTCGTCTCGATTGCGCGAATCATTGCGCGAATCATTGCGCGAATCATTGCGCGAATCATAGGGCGCGGTCACCTGCAGCGATTCGATCTGATCATTCCAGGTGAAATTGAATGCTGCGTTTTGAATTCGGACCTGCGCTAAATCGTTAAGGTCGGAAGTTACTTGGAGAGACGCGCCTTTATAATTTTTGTCAGCGAAAATCGTAACGCGGGCATTACCAAAGAGCCGTATCGATGAAATTTTTTGTCCGCGCGCGCCCAGATCACCGTACTCCTCGCCGGGGGAGAAACACTGCTGCCACCCGCCGAAGTAGTTGTTCTCGTAGACGCAAACCCTGTCCGCTTGTCTGCTTACCTGTGGACCGGCACTTAAACTCAACGTGCCAAACGTCGCAAATAATCCCAGGGTCAAAATAAGCTTTTTCATAACTACTCCTTCGTCCCAAATAGACGCTGGTATTTAATTTTCGATTCGAGACTCAGATTTCCGAGGGTAGTGCGGGGACATGACCTGTGCAAGAATACGCCCCCGTGAAATTATTTCCCCGTGGGCGACGCATCAGAAGGCTGGCCATCGCGGCCGGCACCTTGGTTCTATTGTTCTTTTTCGTGATCCTGCCAGTAGCTCTCTCGTTCCTGATTACGAACAGCCGTTTTCGACCCCCCGAACGCGGTCCAACGGATCCCGAATCTCTACACTTAGAGGTGGAGCACGTAGAGTTCCGCAGCGATGATGGAATTCCACTCCGCGGATGGTGGAGTCCCGGGAAGTCATCATTCCCTGTCGTGGTCTTTTTGCATGGTTTGAATCGGTCGCGCCTGGAGCATCTTGAACGCGCTGCTGAAGCTAACAAACGAGGATACGGTGTGCTCCTGTTCGACCTTAGAAACCACGGTGAGAGCGGGCGCGCGTACACCACGCTTGGCGTCACGGAAAGCAGGGACGTGTGTGCCGCGCGGGAATTTTTGAAGAAAAAAGCAGAAGGTCGGCCACAGGTTCTGTGGGGTGTCTCGCTCGGTGCGTCCACGGCGTTACTCGGGGAACCTCGTTGTCCGGGGTCCGCTGCAATTATTTCCGACAGTTCCTTCCTGTCGTTTTCTGAAACAATCAGACACCACTTTCACCTGATTTTTCGATTACCTTCATTTCCGATAGCAGACATCATCATTCACCTCACAAGCTGGCGGATGGGTTTTCGGCCGGAAGACGGAGATGTAGAAAAGGCAGTCGAAGGCCTGGGCTCCGTTCCGATTTTGTTCATCGCCGGCGGGGCCGATGCGAGGATGCCTCCCGCTCTTGCCGAGCGGCTGGCATCGAAAGCATCAAGTCCGGCGAAGGAACTATTGATCGTTCCCGGTGCGGGACACGGGCAGGCATTCGCACACGACCGAACCGCCTACTTGAAGGCGACTTTTGATTTCCTGGATCGCACGGTAAACGGCAAGCAGGGAGAAGAAGAGAAGGCGCGTGGGCGGACCCGAGGATAGTAAGAAGACCGCTGCAGGCGGCGTACCGCAGCGATCCCGAGGGTGGGCCCGATGCTGAGAGATGCCTTCGACCGCACTTAAGGACTATTGCTGCGGCGCAGCGGGATTGGAGGAACCTGCAAAGAGGCGACGTCCATCCGAGAACGTGATGCTGGAGACATTCGCTGTCGGCGATCCATTCCTGGCCTGCCAGCCTTCCACCAGAACAACCGTACCTGCGGGAAGATCTTCTTTTCTCCATCCCCGGCGGATCAAACCATTTGCAGCTCCGGTCTCGAGGGCCCAGTTCGTAACCTTCCCTTTGGCATCGGTAACGTCCACGTAGATCCACGCATGCGGATTCGCCCACTTCATCATCGTCACCTTGCCGGTGAACTTCACGGTCTTACTGGTATCGTACTCGGCGGTGAAAGAGTGGTGGGCGAATGCGGGAATCGCCACCGCCAAAACCGCCAGAGAAAATGCTGCGAAAACTCCTGCCTTCTTTTGATTTGCGCCCATGCTTTACTTCTTCTCCTTGTTCTTGGCTCGGTACTCGTCACGAACGTCTTTCAAATGCTGCAAGTCCCCGTTGTCTTCGTGGCAGGCGACTTCGAGCAGTTCATCATCCTGCCGGTTCAAAGCCATCTCGATCGTCCAGGGTCTTGTATAGGCCAGCTTATCGGTCACGGTTGCGCGGTACGTGATGGTATTTGCATTTACCGGGATAAACCGTTCGACGATGTGAGCGTCGTGGGTGAGCACATCGCCCACCTCGTTCAGCCACGTTTTTCCGTTCAGATTCTTCGTCTCGACGACAAGAGTATCGCCTTCCCAGCGGCCCACCGAATCGCCATTCCACAACCGCGTGGTATCGGCAACATGGGGACGTCCGTCGAGAGGAATCTGTCTCCAGTTCATTCGCTCAAAAAGCAGAACCACGTAACCCGGTGGCTGCAGGATCTGGAACGGCGACGGCGTGTAGATGGCTCGCGGGATACCTGCAACAAAACAGTGCGCGGTCGGATCCTCGTAGCCTCGATGTGGCAATTCACGGTCGATCCGTTCCGCTCGCGCCCAGGGCTGATACGGAAGTTTCCCATCCGCGGGGTCCACAACGACACCATTCGTGCTGGGCGTGAGGCGCTCCTCGCTTCGACGCTGCTCTAGCCCGTAGTTTGCGCCACCGGCATTCGCCTGGTAGTAGCCGGCAAGATCCGGCTTACCGTCTGGAAGTCTTCGGATCGGCGGAGCAGGCTGAGCCGCACCGCCTCCACCTCCTCGTCCGCGCTGCGCCGCGACAGGCATCGGAGCGAGTGACACGGTTAAGGCGGCAATGAACAGAATTGCAGCGCCTGCTGCGTTGTACTTCTTCATCAGCTCTCCTTAAGGCTTGGGATACCAGGTGCGCGGATTGCGCTCGAAGTCGCCGTTCTTCTCTTCCTTCTCGGCCTGGCACTGAAACTCGAGGACGCGTGTCTTGTCTTTCATGCGCCGGAGCGGCAGAACAATTTTCCAGGGACGCGTAAAAACATCGGGATCTGTAATTGTCGCTTCGTAACGAAGACTGTCTTCATTCTCGAGCGTGTAACGCTCTGTTACCCGCATTTTGTCGCTGTGATGGTTGCCCGCAACATCGAACCACGTTCGATCATTTTGTTGCGTTACATCCACAACAAACGTGTCCCCCTCCCATCGACCTCGAGAATCACCCATCCACGAATCGATCCCCGCATGCCTGGGCCCCTTGGTGTTGGTGTAGATCAGGCGAAAAACCGACGACCACTCGAAGGTGATAGCGACGTGATCCCGAGTCTGAAAAATCTGGAAGGGATAATTGAGATACATGATTCTCGGAACACCGGGCATGTAGCAACTCGCGAGGGGGTCGGCGGTTTGGCGGTTCTTGAAGTTCTGAGCCTTCTTCTGTGCGCCGGCTGGTTTGTAGGGAATCTCTTTGCCCTCAACAAAGGGTTGAACATCCGTGGCCGCGTTGTTACTCACCTGCCAGATGCCTTGCAGATTTGGTTTACCGTCGGGAGTACGAGGGATAGGCCGCTGAGTTGCCAGCGCTGGGACCAAAACGAACAACAAGAGTCGCAGTGTCATCCGGAAAGTTTACATGTTAATTCCGGGTACAGGCCGCAAGAAATCGGGGCGGTGACTGTCCCCGATTCACTTTCCCTTCTCATAGTTGAACATCCAGCTGACGCCGAACCGGTCGACCACCATACCGAAGCGAGCGCCCCAAAACATGTCCTGAAGGGGCATCGTGACTCTCCCTCTATCTCCCAGTGCGGTGAAGAGCCGTTCGGTCTCTTCCGCGCTTTCGCAACTCAGGCAGATATGAAAGTTATTTCCCGACTCGAACGGCATACCTGGCAACGTGTCCGATCCCATCAACGTGGATGAGCCGACGGTGAGCTTTGAATGAACGATCCGATCTTTGGCTTCAGGAGGAACGTCCATCTTCACTTCGGAGAATGGGGACATCCGCAACTCCCCTCCAAGGCAGCGATGGTAAAACTCCATCGCCTCGCGGGTATTCCCGTCGAAATTCAGATACGTAATCATTTCTTTCATAAACGCTCCCTCGTCAGGCGGGGATGCGTGAAGGCGCCGCAACTTTCCGCGTGACGGCCAGAACGATCGACCCGATCAGCCAATACGCCAGTGACCCGATAATGCTTCCAATAAAGACGTGCGCCGCCACGTGTCCCCAGGTCCCGCCCACACCGAAAGAGAACTCCGGGGCGCTGAAGACATTGTCGGTGCCAGTGGCGATTGCGATAACGATTCCGAGAATACTGATGAACTGCGTCGGCAGGTTCAACATGGCGCAGATAACCAGCAGCTGCCGGTAACTGCCGAATCCCGTCGTGTGGATACGAACGGAAAAGTAGATCACAGCGATCCACATCAGTATCGTCATGCTGGCCCAGCGGGTCGTGGAATTCGGCGTCCCGCTCAACGAGAGCCCAAGCCGGGCAAGACCCACAAGCGGGATCAGGATCAGGAATGTCCGGCAGAATGCAGCGTAGGTAGATAGAGGCTTGCCAAAAATCGTCATAACTATCCTTTCCTGGGTAGATGCTTTTCCAGTTCTTTCGCCCGATCGACCGCCTTGCTTGGAGCGAAGTCTTCCATCTCGAAGAACTGCCGGATTTCGATCTCGCCATCCCTCCCCTCATAGGGATTCGGACAGCGTTTTGCCCATTCGATCGCTTCCTCTTTTGACTTCACCTTAATGATCCAGTAGCCGGCGATCAGCTCTTTGGTTTCCGCAAAAGGGCCATCGACGACGCTCACCTTATTCCCCGTAAACCTCACTCGCGCGCCCTTCGAACTCGGCTGGAGTCCCGAGAGATCCAGCAGTACGCCAGCCTTGGCCAATTGCTCGTTGTACTTCGTCATTGCGTCGATCAACGCCTCGCTCGGCATTACACCCGACTCGGTTTCTTTCGTCGCTCTGACCATAATCATGAATCGCATTTGTTTCCCTTTCTTCGAACCGATTTGCTTTCCAACGGTATGTCGAACGGCCATCCGTCGAATCGACAGGTCAGGAAATCTTTTTGTTAGCCATGCCCGGTATTTCCATCACGGGACGGATTTCGATGGTTCCCCAGGTGGCAGCCGGAATACGTTCAGCGATGCGGATGGCCTCGTCGAGATTCGCGGCATCGACCAGAAAGTAGCCCCCGAGCTGTTCGCGGGTCTCGGCAAAAGGGCCGTCGGTCACCATGCGTTTTTGATCCCGCATGCGGACGCTGGTCGCGGTCGAGGTTAGATGAAGCGGCGAAGCGGCGATAAAGTTGCCGCTGGCATTCAGGTCCTGGGTCAGCCTGGCGGACTTCATGTAACAGTCGTCGCGGTCCGCTTCGGACAGGATCTTTTCGTCGGCATAAACCAATAGCATGTATTTCATTGTTCCCTCCTACCCAGAGTCGAACGGCAAATCTGCCATTCGACACTTCACCCGGAAATTTTTTATAGTGACATGTGCTTTTCGACGTCACCACAGCAATTGACAAGGTTTATCGTTCGGATTGGGGTCGCATCGTCGCCACCCTCATCCGTCTCGTCGGCGACTTCGATCTTGCAGAAGAGACCGCGCAGGAAGCTTTTGCAGCAGCCGTCGACCAGTGGCCGGTGTCTGGCATCCCGGAATTCCCTCGAGCATGGATCATCCAAACCGCTCGGCACAAGGCGATTGACCGCATTCGCCGCCGTACACGCTTCGAGGAGAAACTAGAATCGTACGCGGTCTCCGAACTGTTTCCAACAGTCGAGGAACCCGCCTTCGACACCGACGAAATTCCGGATGAACGGCTTCGGCTGATCTTCACGTGTTGTCACCCGGCAATCGCCCCTGAAGCCCAGGTCGCTCTGACACTGCGGCTGCTTGGCGGTCTCGAGACCAACGAAATTGCTCGGGCCTTCCTCGTTCCCGAAGCGACGATGGCGCAGCGGCTCGTTCGAGCGAAGCGGAAGATTCGCGACGCCGGCATTCCGTACGCCGTTCCCGAAGCGAAAGAATTGCCGGGCCGACTCGACGCCGTCCTGCCGGTCATCTACCTCATTTTCAACGAGGGCTATTCGGCAACTCGCAGCGGCTCACTGGTGCGGGCGGACCTTTGCATCGAAGCCATTCGACTCGGACGCCTGCTTCAAGCGCTGATGGGTCCACAACCTCCAGGCGAAGTAATGGGCCTGCTTGCGCTGATGTTGCTTCATGATTCGCGCCGTGAAGCGAGAGTCGATGCCGAGGGAGACCTGATCCTGCTTGAAGATCAGGATCGCCGTCTGTGGAATCGTTCACAGATCATGGAAGCCTTGCCACTCGTGGAGCAGGCGCTTCGGACCGCGCCCGGTCCTTTTTCGATCCAGGCGGCGATCGCCGCGATGCATTGCCAGTCGCAACACGCGAGAGACACAGACTGGTCTCAGATCGTCCAGCTCTACAACGTCCTCGAGAGTATCCAGCCTTCCCCCATCGTTTCATTGAACCGGGCGGTCGCCGTGGCCATGGTTGAAGGCCCTGAACGGGCGCTCGAGATCATCGATGCCATCGCCGCGGCAGGCGAATTGGACAATTACCATCTGCTTCACGCCACACGAGCCGACATGTTGCGACGTGCGGGATTATTTCCTGATGCGGCGGCCGCGTACGCCCGCGCTCTGCAACTGGCTACGAATGACAGCGAACGCCGATTCCTGGAGGGACGTCTGGCGGAGATGCGAGGCGCCTGACTCGGTTTGGCCCCATGTAATCCGTGGTTTACCGCTCTCGTTTGACTTACCGTGGAGCTTCAGAAACAATACGGCCCTTGATTTCCAAAAACCCAGACAATTTCTCGCTGCGAAGTCCAACCCTCGGGGATTCAAATGACGATTGAAATGACAAAGATTCGCCGTCGATTGACCGCAACTTTGCTTCTGCTCCTGGTGCTTCCGGCCATCGCCGGTGCGCACAACGTCTCCAGCCGGGATGCAACATTCGTCGAATCGAACAAGGGATCGGCCGTTGGTCCGTTTCTCTATCTCGGTGCCAAACACATGGTGACCGGCTACGATCACCTGCTGTTTTTGGTCGGCGTGATCTTCTTTCTCTTTCGCCTGAAGGACGTCGTCACCTACGTGAGCCTGTTCACCATCGGACACAGCCTGACCCTGCTGGTCGGGGTGTTTGCGCACCTCAGAGCCAGCCCTTATCTCGTCGACGCGATAATCGGGTTTTCCGTTGTGTACAAGGCGTTCGACAACATGGGTGGTTTCAAGCGGCTGTTTGGAGTTCAACCGAACACCAAAATCGCCGTGTTGATTTTCGGACTCTTCCACGGGTTCGGGCTCGCAACGAAACTGCAGGAGTTTGCGCTGTCACCGACAGGTCTCGTGACCAACATCATCAGCTTCAATGTCGGTGTGGAGATCGGTCAGGTTCTCGCGCTCACGGGCGTCCTCATCGCATTGACGGTTTGGCGGACGCGTCCTGGATTCATGCAACACGCTTTCCTGGCGAATACGTTGCTCATGGTTGGCGGATTTATGCTGGTTGGTTATCAACTGACCGGGTACTGGGTGGCACAATGAGTCAAATACCTCGAATGGAATTACCCTCAACCGGGAAAATCGTGACGGCATCCATCCTCGCGATCTTGATTGCTTTGGTCGTTCTCGTGGTTGCAGTTCTGCCTGCGGAGTACGGCATCGATCCGCTCGGCACCGGCAAAGCTCTGGGCTTGCTGGAACTGGCCCAGGCCTCGGCTAAGCCTGTCGCTGGTGGTGGAGCGGACGACGCGGCTTACTCTATCTCGCCGGTGGTGGAACCCTCACCCACAGGCAATTCCGCGACGGTCCGAAATTCGTTCCTGTCCCAACCCAACCGGTTCAAAACGGATTCGCGTGTCATCAAGCTGCCCCCGGGTTCAGGGACCGAAATCAAATACAACATGAAAAAGGGAGCAGGTTTGATTTACTCGTGGACTGCCTCGGCTCCCGTGTTGTTCGAGTTTCACGGCGAGCCTGACAAGAAGCCCGAAGGCAAGGGCGGCACGGACTATTACGAAAGTTACGAACTGGATAACAAGAAAGGGGTCGATCAGTCTCACGGCACATTCCTGGCACCGAGCACCGGCATACATGGGTGGTTCTGGGAAAACAAGACCGATAACGTCGTGACCGTCACACTGGTCTCCGCCGGCTTCTATGACTTCATCGTCCAGTACAACGGTGAGGGCAAGGCGACCACGGTACAACCGCTGGACCCGGTTATCGTTCCGGGCCGTTAAGCACACATGACAAAGACTCGCTTACTGTTGCTGGTGCTTGTGGGAGTGTTGAGCGTCACACTCCTTCACGCGCAGCGGCGGCGAGGCCCGATGAGAAATTCTTTCGGGGAATCCTTCTCTGATCCTTTCGGCAAAGAAGCGCCAAAAACTCAATTTGCGATCGCGCGCTGGTACAGCTCCGGCTGGCAGAATGACGGCTGGTCCCACGACTACCCGACATCGGAAGAACACATTCTGCAGATCATGAGCGAGGTCTCGCTGATCGAAACGACCCGCCTTTCCTATAAGGTTGTGGACCTCTCAAGCCCGGAGATTTTCAAATATCCATTCAGTTACGTTTCCCACCCCGGCGAGGTGATTCCCTCAGATGCGGAAATTGAGAATCTTCGGCAGTACATCGAGCGCGGCGGCTTCGTCATGCTCGATGACTTTGGAGGCCAGGGCCAGGGGGCATGGGAAATGGAGGCCTTTCAAGACATTCTTCACCGCGCATTTCCCGGTCGTCAGATGTACCCGTTAAGAGAGGATCACGAATTGCTTCGCCTGTCCTACGCGATCGACAACCTCAACATGGTTCATCCGATGAGCAACGCGAAATCGTACTTCTATGGATTCGATGACAGTGAAGGACGCCTCGCGATGGTCATCTGTTATGCGAACGACGTCGGCGACTATTGGGAATTCATCGATCAGCCCCGCTACGCGGTCAAGCCCTCAGCCGAAGCGCTCAAGCTGGGCGTCAATATTGCGCTGTACTCCCTGACTCACTAAGTCACCGCCCCTTCTCCCTTCGGGAGCAGAACCGTTATCGTGAGGTGTTGCAGCCGGCCATCCTGCCAGCGGCCAGAGACATAGCGAGTAGAGTAGGAGAACGGGCGGGGCCCGTTCTCCCCTCGTCGAACCGGACGTGTAGATTTCCCGCATCCGGCTCTCATGTAAACAATCGCCCAGAACGGCGCGGCAGTGTCAGGTACCGCAAGCCAAGCTGGCGGAGGTGCTCATACCAACTCACGTTGGCCGGCAACCGGTAGCCA
>Ga0111539_10004546_pt1 | contig 18138 bp, 15 predicted proteins | sample RhiMethybrSRZTD1_FD_79667 | JGI IMG/M metagenome (GOLD analysis project Ga0111539, IMG submission 79667) | Populus rhizosphere microbial communities from Tennessee, USA - Rhizosphere MetaG P. TD hybrid SRZTD1 (version 2) (version 2) | ecosystem: Host-associated > Plants > Roots > Rhizosphere >... | reverse complement strand
GGGTATCGCGTGATCAACCCGATCACTGGTCAGCCCAAGGAACTCCGGGACCTCGGTACGCTGCCGCTCACGGCGCGGGACGTGCCATACGGTTTCTTGCGGATCGTGGTGATGATCGACGGTACTGGCATGCGCGAGTTCAGTCGGTACTTCAAACGCGGTGGGGCTGAGGTCGTGATCGAACACGTGGTGCGCCCGGAGCAACAGGACGTGACCGGCATGGTTCCGATCGACGGCGGCGTGCTCGAACTGCACGACGAGGATCGCGACATGTCCGGGATCAACAACTGCCGCTTGTCGATCGAGCCGTTCATGCTCGATCGTTACGAGGTCAGCAATGCTGAATATCGGAAGTTCCTTCACGCCCGTCCCGACATCGCGGCGCCGAAGTACTGGAAGCTGATAGCGCCCGGTTCGAGGGAGGACGAGTTTCCTGTCGTGTTCATCAGCTGGCACCAGGCCCTTGCCTATGCGGAATGGATGGGGAAGCGACTGCCGACGCAAGCCGAGTGGGCGCTTGCTGCACGCGGTTCCGAAGGCAGACGCTACCCGTGGCCGAACGCGGTGCCCGGCGAATACCGTGGCAACACCAAGCAAAAGGTCGAGCCTGGGGACGCGCTGAAGGTGGAACCGTACTTGCAGCGTGCGAGCATCGTGACGAGCCATCCCGATGCAGCGACGGCGTCAGGGCTGTATCACATGCTGGGCAACGTGGCCGAGTGGACCGAGAGCTTGGCGCCAGAGCGGCAAGCCGACGGGTTCGAGACGCGCTACTACACGAGAGTCGTCATCGGCGATGCGTGGTTCGCGGCAAACTACCCCACGCGACCTGGCGACTTGACGACATTCGAGAGCAAGGGGGATGCGCCTAGTTATGCGTGCTGCTGGATCGGTTTCCGGTGCGCACACTCACGGTGAGCAGAAGGAGAACCCTGTCACTATGGGAAGCGATTGCGATGACAACTCCGTCCTCGCTGCCAGGCGGCACCTGAGTGCCCATCCCACCCAAGCGGCGCTCGACATCTTCGATCGCCGCCGCCAGCGCATCGAGGAGATCGAGACGGAGGAAAGAGCGAGTCTCGAGATGCCAGGATCACATCCAACTCCCAAGGCGCCGCAGATGTGGTTCTTCTACGAACTGGACAGGAGCACCAACCCCGAGCGCTTGAAGGGTGCCGCGAAGCGGAAGATGGAAGCGCTGACTCATCTGCTGCGGGTCCGCCTCAAGGATCGCGCGCGTGCGAAGGTGCGTGGTGAACGCTTCGTCGAACACAGACCCGATTGCGATGAGACTCACGTCACTGCCCTGAGCGCAGCACAGCTGCTTGCGGCCCTGATCGAGAAGGCGTTTGGTGATATCAACGCGCCGGTCAACCTGAAGAAGTTCGACGAGTGTTTCGAGAACTTCGTGTGCGGGGACCTTGCTCTCGGAGGCATCGGCAACGACCTGCAGCGCCACGGGGAGCCGGACGGGATCAACTACCTGCTGTTCGCCCAGTTCGCGCTGTATCTGATGGACCTCGATCCCGACGAGCAGCGCCGCACCGTCTGGACCCGCGGGCTGGCGACGTTCGTTCGCACGAGCGAGATCTTCCTGGACCTCTATTGGAGCGGCGGTTGCCGGACGTTCGCGAGCTACGGATTCGCGTGGCGTCATGGCCGCGAGTTCTCCGCCGAGAAGCGCGAACGTCTGCGAAAGGCCTACGACGTGGCGTCGTCGCCTGGCAACGCCGCCCTCAGTGAGAGATTCAACCTGCTTTGCGCCTTCGCATTGTGCGACGGAATCGGCTGCGATGTGAACCAACCGGAAGGAGAGGAAGCATGACCCAGATTGCAATCAACCCCACGTGTTCCGACGACAGTGGTCAACCAGCGACACCTCAGGGCGACGCTGCGACGTGTTACACGCTGTTCGGTCAGCAACTGCCGGCGACCGTGACCGAGTCGCAGAACCTCGACCAGCAGAACTACTACCTCTACCTGGCGGTACGCGATGCGGGTGAGAAAGCGCAGCAAGATGCGCAATGGCCGGCGGGCTACTCGATCGTGACGAACGTGGCAACGTATTCTCGTCAAAGCAGCGGTTATTGGGATGACACGAGCCCGGGCTGCGCGCTGGCTCTCGAGGACGGGAATGGCACTCCGTACTACTTCGGTGCGCAGACAGCTTGAGTGCGCATGAGCTACCCTGGGTCGGGGCCGGCACTGGCGGCGATCGGCCCGCGCGCCGAGCATGCACGCATGCCCAAGGTCATTCTCGCCGCCGTGGCAACCGGTCTGCTCGCCGGCTGCACTTCCCTGCACTACGACCTCGCGTCGGTTCCCTTTCCCGTCAGCGCGTCGCCCGCCCCGCCGAACGCGGCCGCGGAGCCGTTCACCGCGACCGGCAAGTACGTGCTCTGGGTGCACGGCCTGTTCGGCGAGGACCAGGCGGACGTCGCAGCGCTGCTGCGTGACGCATGCCCTTCGTGTGAAGGCGTCGCCGACTTCCGCGCCTCGTCGGCCACGTCGTTTCACGACTGGCTCGTCACGCATCTGACGCTCGGGTTCGTGCGCATGAAGACGATCACGATCACGGGGCGGCGCATCGCGAAGGCGCCGTGACGGCGTAGCGACGGCCGCGCCGCGTGTTGTTCGCGTCATGCCGCGTGCCGGCCCAACTCGGAGTGGCATCCGCTTCGCCGCCCGGCCATTCTGCGCGCATGAGCAAGCTCTCGTCGTTTCTCGCCGCCGCGTCCCTGCTCTTCGTTGCCGCGTGCGGCGCCAGCGTGGTCGGCACCTACGAGCTCGACAAGACCGAGCTCAAGAAGACCATCGCGGCGGGGGCCGAGGGCCCCCCCGACAAGGCTGCGCTCGACACCATGGTGGGCAGGTGGTCCGTCACGCTCCAGCTCAAGGAGGAGGGCGGGATGCTCATGGAGATGAACATGCCGCCGATGGACCCGATCTCGAAGATCGGCACGTGGAAGCTCGATGGCGACATGTTGACGCTGAACTTCATCACCGACGGCAAGGGCGATCCGAAGACCTACAAGTACGCTCCCGGCGTCGTCACCTACGTGGACGAAAGGGGCGGCAAGAAGGTGGAAATGCTGCTGCGCAAGAAGTGATGCGCCGCATGCAGGAAAGGCCCCCTCGGCGTCCGTCCGCTGCGCCGCATGCGGACTGCGGCCTGGGCTCACGCGTCGCCGAAGCTCCCTGTCACGGGCGCGACGCTTGTTGGGGACATACCTGAATTCCTACTCAGGTGTTTTCTGTATGCATGGTCGCGGTCATCGGACCGCGTTGCGTTCTCGCCGCCTCGGCGGGCGCCTGCATGCGCTGGATCGGCGCTCCTCGCGGTGAAGGGATGGTGAAGGGGAGGGCTGAAGACGAGGGCGGCGGGGGACTTTCCAATCGGCACGCCTTCTGGCAGGTTGTGTTCTGCCATGCCGCTGTGAGCGGCTTGGAGAGACCCCCATGGCAAAGAACTTGCGCGATTGGATCGCCACCGATGTCCAGCCGTTCCGCGACAAACCGATCAGCTGGATCTCGCAGCAGCACTTCTTCCGGGACCCGATGCGCGGAGCGCACTGCGACCCTTCGTACTTCTTCTCGCCGGCCGATGGGCTCCTGATCTACCAGAAGACCGTGCGCGCCGACGAGCCGTTGGTCGCGATCAAGGGCCGCAACTACTCGCTGCGCGACGCCATGCGCGACCCTGCGTTCGACGCACCGTGCCTCGTGATCGGCATCTTCATGACGTTCTTCGACGTGCACGTCAACCGCGTCCCGTATCCGGGCCTGCTGTCGTATCGCGACCTCGATCCGATCGACACCTACAACCATCCGATGCTCGACGTCGAGCAGTACATCCTCGACGAGCTGCGCATCCCGGCGAACGCGCTCGAGTACCTGCATCACAATCAGCGCGTGCTGAACCGCGTCTACGCCGGCGAGCTGGGCCAGAACTACTACATGCTGCAGATCGCCGACTACGACGTCGACTGCGTGACGCCGTTCGACCTGAAGCAGAACCAGCCGGTCGGCCAGGGCGAGCGCTTCTCGCAGGTGCGCTACGGCTCGCAGGTCGATCTGATCGTGCCGCTGTCGGCGCGTTTCGACTTCACGACGGTGCAGCCGACGGGCGTGCACGTCGAGGCGGGCGTCGACCCGCTCATCAAGGTGACACCGAAACGCAACCGGAGAAAGCAACTGTCATGACTACCAATCACAATAGACTGCAATCCCCCGACACCGACCCTGTGAGCACGGCCGACCTCCAGGAGGCCCCGGCGGCCCCTGCCCAGCAGGCGGAAACGAAGCAATCAAAGCCGCGCGAGCGCGGCGCCAGGAAGAACGGCGTCGTGCGCCCGTGGCGCAACGCGTCGCAGCTCGACCGACCGTCGTTCCTGCTCAATTTTCCGTTCTCGTACGCGACCGGCGCTCCGAACAACCCGTGGATGACGGACCTGTCCTCGAACAAGCGGCAGCCGGACCACAAGAAGGCCGCCGTGCAGTTCCTGCAGCTCTACCGCACGATCACCGCCGAGGGGCTCGTCTACGTGCTGCCGACGCCTGCCGACGCCGAATTGCAGGACCTCATCTACACGGCCAACCTCGGCATCGTGCTCGACCACCTGCCGGACCGGAACACGGTCGTGATCTCCAACTTCACGTCAGCGCCGCGCCGCGGCGAGTCCGCGGTCGGCGTCAGGTTCTTCAAGGAGATGGGCTACGACGTGCACGTGCCGGCCAGCAAGTTCGAGGGCGAAGCCGATTTGAAGCACTTGCACGGCAACGTCTATGTGGGTGGCTACGGCATCCGCTCCGAGCGCGACACCTACGACTGGATGGAGCGCACGTTCGACATGCGCGTCGTCAAGCTCCGGATGCAAGAGCAGTATCTGTACCACCTCGACTGCCTGCTGTTCCCGATCACCGACAAGAAGACGCTCGTCTGCACCGAGCTGTTCACGAAGAAAGAGGTCGCCGAGCTCGAGAAGGTCACCGAGGTCGTGCCGGTCACGGCCGACGACTGCTTCTCGGGTATCTGCAACTCGGTTCGTTTGCCGACGACGGTCCTGAACTCGTCGCACCTGCACGACTTGAAGGCCGGTACCGAGGACTACAAGCTCGAGGTGCAGAAGAACCGCAAGCTCGAGGACATTGCCGTCGAGCTGGCGCTCGACGTGATCTACGTCAATCTCAGCGAGTTCCACAAGAGCGGCGCTTTGCTGTCGTGCATGGTCATGCATCTGAACCGCCGCGCGTATCGGATCGCGCTCACGGCGTGAACGCTCGGGCGGCCGGCCTGCCGTCGGTACGCTGCGTGTCCCCATGGCTGGCAACAGGCTGTCGCAGGTCGTCTGGCGAATCTCGCTGCCGCTCATCTTCGTCCAGGCCGCCGAGGCGATCGACCACCTGATCGACTCGCTGTTCCTCGCGCGCGTCGGCGAGACCGAGCTCGGCGCGATCGCCGTGGCCGACACGGCGCTGATGCTGTTCCTCGCGCTGCCGCTCGGTCTCGTCGACGCGATCCAGGTGCTGACCGCGCGCCGCATCGGCCAGCGCAAGCCTTCGGCCGTCGGGGCCGTCTTCGACCGGGGTCTGCTGCTGCTGCTCGGCGTCTGCGTGGCATCGACGCTCGTGCTGAAGCTGTCGTGGCCGGCGTTGGCGCCGTGGTTTGTCGAGTCCGACGAAGTTGGCGCCGCGGTCGACGGGTATCTGCAGATCGAGGCGTATGGCATCGGCCTCCATGCCGCGACATTCGCCATCAGCGCACTGCTGACCAGCGTCGGCCGGACCGCCGTGCTCGTGCCGGCGACGGGGCTGATGGTGGCGATCGACGTGCTGCTCGACTACACGTTCGTCCTCGGCGGTTTCGGCTGTCCCGCGCTCGGCATGCCCGGTGCGGCGCTCGGCTCGCTCGGCGCCGAACTCGTCACGCTGGTGTTCCTGGCCCTCTACACGTGGCGGCGGCTCGAGCCGCGCCACTACCGGTTGTTCCGCTTCCACCTGCGTGGGCGTCGCACCACGGGCCTGCTCGTCGGGCTGTCACTGCCGCTCGCCGGCCTGCTGCTCCTCGCCGACCTGCGCTGGTTCGTTTTCTTCCTGATCGTCGAACGCGCCGGCACGCAAGCGCTCGCGGTCGCGAACCTCGTGTTCACGTGTTACTCCGTGTTCTGGATCCCGGCTGATGCCTTCTCGGAGACTGCGTGTTCGATGGTCAGCCGGTTCGTCGGGCGCGACCGGCCGCATCGCATCGGCGGCGTGCTGCGCGCGGCGATCGGCGGCGCGATCGTCGCCACGGTGCCGTTCCTGCTCGCGTCGGTGTTGGTCCCCGAGTGGGTGCTCGCGATGTTCGCGCCGGGTGCCGTGGTCATGGCCGAGAGTTGCGCGAGCCTGCGCGTCGTTGCGCTCGCGATGCTGATCGCGATCCCGGGCGAGATGTGGTTCGGCGCGGTGGTCGGGACCGGCGACACGGCCGCGGCGCTCGGCATCGAGGGCGTGTTGACGCTCGTGATGCTCGGGCTGGCCTGGCTCGTGGCGATCCACCTGCAGTGGCCGCAGGTGCTGGTCTGGTCCTCGGTGCCGGTCGCGTCGCTGGTCTGTCTCGTGCTGTCCTGGGCGTGGATGAGGTCTGGCATCTGGCAGCGGCTCGCCGTCTGACGCCACGCGGGCTGTCATCCTCTGCGTGCGGCGCCACGACGACGAGCCCAGCCGGGGACAGGAACAGCATGACCTCGTCGCGTCCGTGCGGCCACGTCATCTCGACGTCGGCGAGCACGATTCCTCGTAGCTGCCGCCCGGGAAGCCGATGCCGGCGCGCGCAAGTGTCGTCGCGAGCGCCAAGCCCGTCGGCCGGCGCTCGGCGATCAACACGTTCGTCTTCGTTGGCAGCGCGCTCATGGCTGTTCGCGGTGCCGACGTCGTGCAGGACGAGGATCGCCGGGTGGGCGAGCGACGCGACGGCGCGCGCTTCGCGTTCGAAGCGGCTCACGCGGTAGGCGTCGTTCGTGAACGCGGGGGGGCAGGATCTTGACGGCGACGTCGCGCGCGAGCCGCGTGTCGCGCGCGCGATAGACTTCGCCCATGCCACCCGAGCCGAGGGGGGCGACGATCTCGTAGGGCCCGAGCCGAGTGGACGCAGGGAGAAAGGGAGTTCTCGCGCAGGACGTTCCCGCGGGTCGCGGGGTCCGACGGTCGGGAGAGTAGCACGGGGCGCGCACTGTCCCCGCGCCGGGTTCTTCTTCCAGGCGCCTTCGCCTGAGCTCGATGAACCGTTCATGGTCTCGGTGGCCGGCTTCCGGCGTGCCCCGCTCCGCCGGGCGGGGATTCGCGCGCCAGGAACTGGTGCACGCAGGTAACCGCCAGCGCACCGTCGCCGGCGGCGAACGCGCAGCGCTTGGTGGTCCCGGAGCGCACGTCGCCACAGGCGAACACACCCGGCATCGTGGTCTCCAACTCGCACGGCGGTTCCTGGAGCGGCCACCGGCCGGACGAAGCGGCCGTGGCTCCCGTCAGCAGGAAGCCCTTCGCGTCGCGCGCAATGCTGTCAGGCAACCACTCGGTCGCAGGCTTGGCACCGACGAACACGAACAGCGCGGCGCAATCGTGGTGCGAGAGCATGCCCGTGCGGTTGTCGCGCAGCGTGACACCCTGCAGGTGCGCGTCCCCCGCGAGCGCCTCGACCTCGGTGTGATGGAGGATCTCGATGCGCGGATGCATGCGCACCCGGTCGGCCAGATAGCTCGACATGCTCTTGTAGAGGTCGTCGCCGCGCAGGATCAGCTGCACGTGCTTCGCGTGATCGGCCAGATACATCGCCGCCTGCCCGGCACTGTTGCCTCCGCCGACCACGATCGCGAGCCGGTCGCGGCACACGCGGGCTTCGACGCTCGTAGCCGCGTAGTAGACGCCGGCGCCTTCGAGGCCTGCGCAGTTCTCGAGCGGCAACCGCCGATAGGACACCCCCGTCGCGACCAGCACCGCGCGCGTGCGCGCCACGGCTCCCGTACAGAGCGGCAGCTCCAGGGTGCCGTCTGCACGCGGGACGATGCCCTCTACCGAGATCGGCGCGTTGAACGCGACGCCGAACTTGAGTGCCTGGATGAAGCCGCGGTTCGCCAGTTCGACACCGCTGAGCCCGGAGGGAAAGCCCATGTAGTTCTCGATCTTCGAACTGCTGCCCGCCTGGCCTCCCGGCCCGATCATGTCGAGCACCATCGTGCGCAGTCCCTCCGAACCGGCATAGACGGCGGCCGCAAGACCAGAGGGACCGGCGCCGACGATCACCAGGTCCAACACCTCCGCCGGAATGTCCCGGCTGATGCCGATGCACTGCGCGATACCGGAGAGGCTCGGCTCGTGGACGACCTTCTGCCCCGCAACGATGGCGGGCAGGTGGTCGAGGTCGATCGACCACTTGGTCGCGAGCGCGCGCCCGTCGTGCTCATCGACGTCGAAGAACCGGAACGGCACGCGGTTCTTGTAGAAGAACTCCTCGATGCGGAGGGCGGCAGGCGAGTCCGACCGGCCCAGCAGCTGCACGCCGAGGAAGCCCGATCGTTCGAGGATCTCGCGCCGCAGCTGGAAGGCTTGCAGCAGCTTGTCGCTGAGGGCGGGCACCTCGCTGAGCACGCGGCGCAAACGCGTCGCTGGTACGGCGATCGCTCGCAGGCCGCGGGCGGCGCGCGCGGTGACCAGCGCGGACCTCCCTGTGAGCATGTCGATGTCGCCGCTGAACCCGCCGGGCTCGTGTTCCGCGACCAGGCGCTCCTCGCCGGTCGAGGTCTCGGTGATGCGGATCGCACCGGCCTTCACCACGAAGAACGGGAAGTCCTTGTCGCCTTTGCGGAACAGCACGTCGCCGTCGGCGAAGTCTCGCACCGTACCGAGCGTGGCCACGACCTGCATCTCGGCTTCGGTGAGGCGGGGGAAGGCGGCATCGCATGGGCTGTCGAGCGGCATGGTGACATTGTAGCTGCCGGGGTGCGCACGGATCGGACACGCGCTGAGGCGCCTGCTCTTCTCACGTGCTTGTCGTTCGCGAACGGAAGCGTCGCGGACCGGGCCGGCTGGGAGGTGATCGCGCCGCCACCTCGGCTCGCGCGAGGCCTTCGCGTGGGGTTCCGAGCGACCGCAGGACGTCGTCGGCGGTTCGCGCGTGCCAGTTGGGCTCCACCGGTGCAACGTAGGCTTCGGATGCGTGCGGCCGCCACCGCATCCCGGCGGGGGCCTGGCCGTCTTTCCGGCAAGTAATCTCGGCGCAAGCATCGGCGCGTAGATTCACCGCAGCTGCCCCGGCCACCGTCAGGCCCACAGGCCGCGCCGCAAAGGAACCTCGTATGCAATCTCCATCGATCCGTGTCCTGATCCTCGCCATCGCGCTCCCCGTCACAGCACCCGCCCAAGCCGACCAGACGGGACAGCGCCTCAAGGAGGCCAAATTGACGTTGGTGGAAGCGATCCAGAAGGGCGTGAAAGAAGCGGAGTCGGAAGGCGGTGCCGCGGTGCCGTTCAAGGCGGAGTTCGAGATCGACAAGGGCAAGGCCGTCTTCTCGATCGATCTGGCCCAGGGCAACAAGACGCTCAACGTCGTGCTCGACGCCAGCGATGGCAGCGTCGTCGAGAAGGAAACCGAGGACGGCGATCACACGGCGCTGACCGCGGCGTGCAAGGTGTCGCTGTCGAAGGCGATCGACGCGGCCCTGGCCAAGACCAAGGGCCACGCGATGGAAGCGACGCTGCGACTCGCCGCTGGCAAGCCCGTGATCGACGTCGTGGTGTTCGACGGCAAGGCCACCTCCACCCTCTGCGTCGACGGCGTGGCCGCGGCCGTGATCGCGGGCAAGGCCGCGGAGGTCACTTCGCCGCAGGGTGGCGAGGAGAAGAAGTGGACCGACGTGTTCCACACCACGCCGGACGAGTTCACGTCGACCGGCAGGAGCACGTTCATGATCCTCGAGCCTGGCTACCGGCTCACGTTCCAGGGCAAGGAAGGCAGCAAGACCGTCGATCTCGTGATCAGCGTGATGGGCGAGACCAAGAAGGTGGACGGCGTGGAGACGCGCGTCGTCGAGGAGCGTGAGAGCGCCGACGGCCAGTTGGTCGAGGTGTCGCGCAACTACTTCGCGATCTCGAAGAAGACGGGCAGCGTGTTCTACTTCGGCGAGGACGTCGACATGTACAAGGACGGCAAGGTGCACAGCCACGAAGGCGCGTGGCTCGCGGGCCAGAACGGCGCGCGCGCCGGAGTGTTCATGCCGGGCATCGCGTTGCTCGGCGCGCGCTTCTACCAGGAGATCGCGCCCGACGTCGCGATGGACCGCGCCGAGATCATCAGCCTCAGCGAGACGGTCGACACGCCGGCAGGCAAGTTCGAGCGCGTGATGAAGTACGAGGAGACGACGCCACTCGAGAAGGGCAAGGAGTACAAGTGGTTCGCCCCCGGCGTCGGCCTGATCCAGGACGCCGACCTGAAGCTCGTCAAGATCGAGAAGTGACGCCTCGCCCGTAACGACATGCGCACGCTGGTCATCGAAGACGATCCGCAGCTGCAGAAGCTGCTGCGGCGCGGCCTTGCCGAAGGCGGGCTCAGCGTCGACACGGCGGCGGATGGCGAGACGGGCCTGCACCTCGCCGCCGCGGAGTCCTACGACGCGATCGTCCTCGACCTGATGCTGCCAAAGCTCGCCGGCCTCGAACTGTTGCGCGAGCTGCGGGCGCGCGGCCGGAACACGCCGGTCCTGATCCTCACGGCGCGCGACGCGCTGGCCGACAAGATCGCCGGCCTCGACCGCGGCGCCGACGACTATCTGACCAAGCCGTTCGCGGTCGCCGAGCTGCTGGCGCGGCTGCGCGCGTTGATCCGCCGCGACCACCGCGCGGCGAGCGCGACTCTCGTGATCGCCGATCTCGAAGTGGACCTCGCGGCGCGTCGCGTGCGGCGCGCAGGTCGCAGCATCGAGCTGCCAGCCAAGCAGTTCGCTCTGCTCGAACTGCTCGCGCTCCATCGCGGTCAGATCGTCACGCGCACGCAGATCTACGACAAGATCTACGACGGCGACGCGGACACGCTGTCGAACGTCGTCGACGTGCATGTCTGCCGGCTGCGCGAAGCCGTCGACCGCGGGTTCGCGCTGCGATTGATCCACACGGTGCGCGGCCAGGGCTACCTGCTCGTCGCCAAGGAGGATGAAGCGTGTCGCTGCGCTGGCGATTGATCGCGCTGTACGCGGCGATCCTCGGCGCGGTGCTCGCCGTCTTCGCGTTCGTGCTGACGCAGCGGCTGCACGAGGATCTGCTCGCCGCGCTGGACCGCGAGCTGGTCATGCGCGCACGCGCCCTGGCTGCCGAGCTCGAGTTCGAGCCCGGGCGATGGTTCGTCGAATCGAGCTCCGAGCTGCTGGCCGACTACCGCGCCGGCGCCAGGCACTACTTCCTGGCCGCGGACGACGCCGGCGTGGTCATGGTCGGTTCACCGTCGCTGCCGTCGCCCGCGCCGACGTTCCCGACGACGCTCGGCAGCCGCGAACTGTCGCTCGGCGGCGAGCACTATCGGGAAATCAACCTCGCGCTTTCGCAACCTCCCGACGAGGAAGGCAGCGGCGCCCCGATCGCGGTCCGGGTCGCGGTGGGCACTTCGTTGACAGGGGTCGAGAGCGCGATGGCGTCGATGCGCGCGCAGCTGTGGACGATCGGTCCGGCGATGCTGCTGCTGTCGATGCTCGGCGGATTCCTGCTCGTGGCGCGCGCGCTGCGACCGATCGAGGACATCACCCGAGCGGCCGAACGGATCTCGGCGGCCGACCTGTCGCGGCGCATCGACGTGCGCGGCACGGACGAGCTGGCGCGGCTCGGCCGCACGCTGAACGCAGCGTTCGCGCGTCTGCAGGGGGCCTTCGAACGCGAGCGTCGGTTCACTGCGGATGCCTCCCACGAGCTCCGCACCCCGCTCGCGGTGATCGCCGGCAACGCGGAGCTGGCGCAGAGCCGGGAGCGCTCGGCTCCCGAGCTGCGCGAACTGTTCGCCGACGTCGCGGCCGCGAGCGCGCAGATGCAGAAGACCGTCGAGGACATGCTGGCACTGGCTCGTGCCGACTCCGGGGTGGCGGCGTTGCAGCGGCAGCGCGTCTCGCTCGCAGCGGTCGCCGACGCGGCGCTGCGGCTGCAGCGGCCCCTGTCGGAGCAGCGCGCGGTGACGATCACCAGCGGAGCCTCGGACCACGGGTTCGTCCGCGGCGATCCGGCGCTGCTGCGCGAGCTCGTGGTCAACCTGCTCGGCAACGCGATTCGCTACAACCGCAGCGGCGGCAGCGTGACCGTTCGCGTGCGCACCGACTCCGCGAACGACTGCGTCGCACTGACGGTCGCGGACACCGGCATCGGCATCCGCGCGGAGGATCTGCCGCGCGTCTTCGACCGGTTCTTTCGCGCGGACGCGGCGCGTTCGCGCGGGGACGACAACGGCGAGGACAGGGGCGGCGCCGGCCTCGGTTTGGCAATCGTCAAGGGGATCGCCGAGGCGCACGGCGGCAGGGTCACCGTCGCGAGCGAGCTCGGGGTGGGTAGCTCGTTCACCGTCACTCTGCCGCTCGACCACGAGGCCACAGGGGACTGATGGTTTCCGTGGACCTGACGCTTTCCGTTGTGCATGCCCCCTGGGATGTCCACAGCTGATTGTGCTTCCGGGAGCCATGCTCCACGCAAACCATCAGTTTGCCGGCAGGCGTTCGCCGAGCGCGTCGGCGATGCGGCTCGCCGCCGGAGGATCGAGGTTGACGAGCACGGCGACGATGTAGCCCGAGTCCGGATAGATCCGCAGCTCGCCGTTCATGCCCGGCGCGCCGCCGCCATGGCCGAACCAGCGGACGCTGTCGTCGACGGTGTCGAAGAACCCGTAGGCGTACTTGGCGGACCCTCCTCGGGTCGCGACCTTGCCGGTGATGACGAGCTCCGTGTGCTTTGCATCGAGCAGCTTGTGGCCGAGCAGCGCCTGCGCGAACCGGACGAGATCCTCCACGGTCGAGTAGCCGCCGCCGGCCGAGGTGCCGCGCCAGGGCAGCGTGTCCGTGTTCGTCTTCCACCCGTCGGGGCCGCGCATGTAGCCGGTCGAGCGCCCCGGGACGTCCTCGTTCTCGGCGAGGGAATCGGTGCGCGTCATCCCGGCGGGCTCGAAGACGTTCTTGCGCACGTATTCGTAGTAGCCCTGGCCGCTCACCTTCTCGACGAGCAGGCCGAGCAGCAGGAAGCCGTAGTTGCTGTACGACCAGCGGCTGCCTGGCTCGAACTGCAGCGCGCGCTCGCCGTAGAGCGCGAGGTAGTCCGCGAGCTCGCGCAGCTCCTTGCGCTTCTCCTCGAACTGCGGGCCGAAGATGTCGCCGGTTCCGCCGGTGTGGGTCAGCAGGTGGTGGATCGTGACCTTCGATGCCACGTCGCGATTCGGATACCCGGTCAGGTGTTTGCCGAGGGGATCCGTGAACGCGAGCTTTCCCGCCTGCGCGAGCTGCGCGGTCGCGACCGCCGTGAACATCTTGTTCATGGAGCCGATGCGGAAGCGCGTGTCGACGCGGTTCGGCTCCTTGCGTTCGCGGTCGGCGAGGCCCCAGGCGCCCGAGAACAGCGTCTTGCCGCCCTTCGCGACCGCGACGGCCCCCGCGAACCGGTCGGCGGCGACCGCCTTCTCGATCGTCGAGCGCAGCATGTCGATCGCTGCCTCCTCGGTCAGCCGCGGCGGCGGCGGGATGTCGGCGGGACGCGGGATCACGTTGATGCGGAACCCGCTGAAGCGGTGGGGTTCTTCGGCTTCGACCTCGAGCTCGAACCGGCCGTAGGTGCTCGAGTCGCGTTCCTTGACGACGCCGGTGAGCTTCGTCGGAGCCGACGCGTCCTCGACCTTCACCAGGTCGAAGCCGCCCGTCAGGTCGCGGAACTGCATCGCGCGCGCGCGCCCGGTCGGGTGGTTCGTTTCCATGAAGTCCTCGAGCGGCTTCTTCTCCCCGCGATTGAACAGGTCGAACCAACGCGCGAACTGGCGGCCTGCCGGAGTCTCGGGCACCGCGACCTGCGCTGCAGCGGGGACGGCCAGAGCAAACGAACAGACGACGAGGGCGATCGTTCTCATGCGATGATCTTCACGCCGGCTGTCGGGTATTCGCAAGCGGACCGGGATTCTTGCCGTGCGAGGTCCGTGAGAACGCTGCGTGTCCGACGAAGCGCGCACGCGTCGCGCAACCGCACGCGGCAATCGGTCGGGTATTCGCCTGCTGCTCGCGATCGCATCGGCGCGGCACGATGCAAGGCCGTGGCAGAGACCTCGGGCGTTCCTACACGTTCGGAACGTGGCCAAGAAGGCTGACCGCGCCGCAGTCGGCGCGGCGTAGAGACTCCTCTCTTCTCTTGCTTCTCTTCCCTTGCCATGTCTGCCCCCGCACAGCGGCTGCGCCGGTTGCCACGTCCGCCGCGCGGCGCGAGCGCAGTCGTGCTGCTGCTGTGCGTACTCGCGGGAGCCGTGGTGCTGGTGGAGGTCTGCCGCCTCGCGTGCGACACGCCCGTGCCGCTCGGCCAGTCTCCGCAGCAGCGGGCGAACGAGGGGTCGGGCGGACAAGCGCTCGCAGAGGCAGGCGCCCCCCGCGAGACGCTGCCGGCCGGCGAACGGGAGATCGTGCGCACCGAAGACTCGCCCGCGACACCGCTGGCCATGAACGTCCGCCCCGACGTCCGCATTCTCGGGCGCGTGGTCGGGCAAGGCAGTGCGGTGGCCGGGGCAGAGGTGCGGCTGACGCTCCGCCGGCTGGATCGTCCGAGCAGTTCGAAGAAGCTCGAGCCCGTCGCGACCGGTTCCGACGGAACGTTCTCGTTCGCCGGCCGCGGCTGTCGCGACCTGGAGCTGCTGCTCGAGATCCAGCACGGTCGCTTCGCGCCCGCGCTGCATCGGGACGTGTTCCACGACGTGCAACCAGGGCAGGAGCTCGACGTCGGCGACGTGTCGCTCATGGCCGGTGGCTCGGTGCAGGGGAGCGTCGTCGATGCCGATGGCATCCCGGTGCGTGCCGCGACCGTGCGCCTGCAACCCGAGGACGGACCACTGCACGACTACCCCGATCGCCTGTTCCCGCGGATCGGCGTCGATGCGAGCGGCGCCTTCCGATTCGCTCACGTGCCCGCGGGCGAGTATCACGTCGACGCCACGGCACCGCAGCTCGAGCGCGAAGACACGGACATGTTCCGCGTCGCGGACGGCGAGAGCGTTGCGCTGGAGCCGATCCGGCTCGCGGTGCGATTCGCGCTGGCCGGGCGCGTGACCGGCCCGGACGGTGCTCCGATTCCAAGAGCAACTGTCGCCCTGCTGCGCGCGCGCGGCGGGAACTGGCGCGACGTGCGCACCGACGAGGACGGCTGGTTCCGCTTCGATCATCTGGTCGACGACGTTTGTTCGCTGCGCGTCGACGCGAAGGGCTACCTGCGCGAACGCCGGCACGGTATCGCGATCCGGCACTCGCCGCGTGTCGACGTGACGCTGGCGAAGGGGCTCGCGATCGCCATCACCGTGCGCGGTGTGGGCGGGGGGCAGGCGTTGGACCACTACGCCGCGAGGGCGCGGTGCGTGCGCAGCTTCGAAGACGTGGCCGAGAACGCCGCGCGGCAGCAGTTCCAGGCGCTGGTCGACGGCTGGGCACGGCGCCAGGCGGGTCTCGCGGAACCCGAGAAGCAACAGGTGGTACCCGAACGCAACGCGCAGGTCCGCGACGCCGCACAGCGTCTGCGCGAACAGGGCATCGACGTCGACCCACGTGGCCGCGAGCGGGCGGTCGACGAGGGGGATGCGCGCGGCACTGCTGGAGAGAAGTTCCTGCAGGCCGACGTTGCGAAGGTGCAGGAACACGCGGGTGGGCGCTGCGAGCTCTCTGGCCTGCAGGAAGGGATCTACGTCGTCGAGGTCAGCGCTCCGCAACACCAGCCGCGACGCAGCCGCGAGATCGAGCTGCGGCGCGGAACGGCCACGCCGCAGGTCGTCGTCGAGCTCGAGCGGGGCCTCGCGCTCGCGGGGCGGGTCGTCGACAAGGTCACCGGCGAAGCGCTGCGGCACGCGCGCGTCGAGCTCATGGTGCCGCGGCCGCCGAAGGCCGTGGGGAAAGGGGTGAAGGCGCTGCGCGCGCGTCTTCTGGTCGAGCCCGACGCGAAGGAGTTCGCCGACACGCGCACGGACGACTCCGGTGCGTTCCGCTTCGAGCAGGCACCTCCCGGCACGTACTTCGTGCGGGCGCGCGCGACGGACCACGCCCCGGTTTGGACCGAGCGCCTGGCGCTGGCGAGCGATCTCGAAGACCTCGTGATCGCGCTCGGCCGCAGCGGCGAGATCCACGGGAGAGTCGAAGGGTTGGAGCCCGATGCCTGGCGCGACGTGTGTGTCGTGATCACCGACCTGCGCACTGATCGGGCGGTGGGGGTGCGGGAGGACTCGACCTACCGGGCCGACGATCTGTCGCCGGGCAGGTATCTCGTGCGCGCGTTCCGCTGCCCGACCGAGGACGGCGAGCGAGCGATGAAGCAGTGGCTCGAACGGGCCGGCGAGACGCAACTCATTCGCGAAGACGTCGATCTCGGCGAGGGTGCTGAGGTGTTGTTCGACGTGCGCATCGGTCCTGTGGAGGTCGCGACGGTGAGGGGCTCTGTGCTGGTCGACGGCGACGGTCGGGGCGCGCACGGTTTCCGGATCCGGTTGTGCGAGCTCCGCGGCGACGCGGCAAACGCTGCGGCGGGAGGGGAGGCGCAGCAATTCGATGCCTCGGTCGACCAGAATGGTGGATGGGAGTTGCGCGACGTCGTGGCTGGACGCTATCGCGTGTCAGTGCGCGTACGCGACGAGCGCGGTGACCGTCGCGAAGTGCCGCGGGGGGAGATCCTCGTGCACGCCGCGCGTGACATGGTGCTGCCTCCGATCGCGTTGACTGCCGCGGACCTCGTGGATGTGCCGCGGCCCGCGGAGGCCACGGGTACCGGTCAGCCCCCCGCGCCGAGCCCGCAGCCAAAACCGCAGGGCGGCGGGCGATGAGCGCGCGGCGCGTCCTGGCTTGGTGCGGCAACGTCCTTGGGGCTCGCGCACCAGCGATGCAACAACGCAATTGCAGCGCTTGACAAGCCGGTCGGTCGAGGCGGACGATTCTGGAACCTCCGTTCGTTCTCGCGGTTGCGCTGCTGCGCGCGACTGCCGTCCTTTGCACCCGGGGTTCTTCCATGCGCCTCGACCTCGCTTGTCTCGTGGCCCCGAAGCCACAGGTTCCGTCGATCCCTACTCGTCGTGCGTTCCTGTTCGCCGGGAGTACCCTCGTGTTCGGGGTCTCATTCGGCGGCGCCTGCGGTTACGTGATCGGCGTGAACTCGGCGAGTAGCAGCGCGGGTGCGAAAGATGCGGGACTGGATCTGGCTGCGGGGCTCGCGCCGACTGGCGATGCGGATCTCGACGAGTTGCGCGTGTGGGCGTTGAAGGCTCCCATTGAGGAGTTGGAGAGCCACATCCAGGTTTTCATGGAGCAGGTCCGCAGCACATACACGAGCGACGAATACCTGTGGCACGGCATGGAGCGGCTCGTGGATCGGTTGCTGCGCGGACAACACGCTGGGTGGCCGCGACTCTGCAAGCAGGTGCTGATTCAGACGATCGAACTATCTGATCCTGCTGTGCTACCCAAGAACGGACTGCGGCTGCAAGCACGATTGCCCGAGATAAAAAAGGTGCGATGACAGTGCAAGGCCCCGGCGGAATCAGCGGACCTACTTCGGCGCCCGCCGGTGGAAGCGCCTCAGTCAAGGTTGAGAGTGGTGACGCATCAGTCACCGTTACCTCTGGAGGCGCTGCTTCGACGACGTTGCCCGTCCCTCCGGGTGGAACGGTTCCAGTTCCTATTCCGTCTCCGCCGGCTCCTCCTGTGCTCATCATCGTCACCGGGAAGGGCAATCGCAAGACCACGCACTACATCGAGATCATTAACCCGTGAACTCCTACTCAAGGTGAACCCATGAACTCGACCTACCTCATTCTCACGGCGGCTGCGATCGCAACGGCCATCGCTCACGCGCAAGGTCCACAGTTCACCGTGATCCCGCCGAGCTACGCCAACGCGGATGCACTCGGCCAGCTCTGGGTTCCCGGCG
>Ga0111539_10004544_pt1 | contig 18148 bp, 14 predicted proteins | sample RhiMethybrSRZTD1_FD_79667 | JGI IMG/M metagenome (GOLD analysis project Ga0111539, IMG submission 79667) | Populus rhizosphere microbial communities from Tennessee, USA - Rhizosphere MetaG P. TD hybrid SRZTD1 (version 2) (version 2) | ecosystem: Host-associated > Plants > Roots > Rhizosphere >... | reverse complement strand
CGCGTGGCTTTCGGGAAAGCCGTATTCGCCGAAGCCTTCGATCTGCTGGAAACAGCGCTCGGCAAAATCGCGCTCGTAGCCGTTGGCCAGCATGCCGTCGATCATCTTGCGTTGAAACGTGCCGATGGTGCCGACGCGCTTGAAGGTTGCCATGGCGCGGCGAAGCCTGTCGGCTTCGGAAGGCGTGAAACCGGCGGCGACGATCGCGATCTTCATCGCCTGCTCCTGGAACAACGGCACGCCCAGGGTCTTCGCCAGCACTGCTTCGAGCGCTTTCGACGGATAAGTCACCTGTTCCTGCCCGCGGCGCCGGCGCAGATAGGGATGCACCATGTCGCCCTGGATCGGGCCCGGCCGCACGATCGCCACCTCGATCACCAGGTCGTAGAAATTCTTCGGCTTCAGGCGCGGCAGCATGGTCATCTGCGCGCGGCTTTCCACCTGGAACACGCCGAGCGAATCCGCCCGGCCGAGCATGTTGTAGACGGCGGGATCTTCGGGCGGGATGGAAGCAGGCGTCCATCGCTCGCCGTAATGCCCGTCGACCAGATCGAGCGCTTTGCGCAGGCACGACAGCATGCCGAGCCCGAGCACGTCGATCTTGAGAATACCCAGCGCGTCGAGATCGTCCTTGTCCCACTCGACGAAGGTGCGGTCGTCCATCGCCGCATTGCCGATCGGCATCACCTCGTCGAGCCGGCTGCGCGTGATGACGAAGCCGCCGACATGCTGGGAAAGATGACGCGGAAAGCCGTTGATTTCACGCGCCAGTGCAAGGATCTGGCGCATGCGGCGGTTGTGCGGATCGAGGCCGGTGCGGGTGACGGCATCTTTCGACACCGCGCCGCCACCGCCGCCCCAGATCGAAGATGACAACGCGCCGATGGCATCCTCGGAGAGGCCGAAGGCCTTGCCGACCTCGCGGATCGCCGAGCGCCCGCGATACGAAATCACGGTGGCGGCGATGCCGGCGCGGTCGCGTCCGTATTTCCCGTAGATGTACTGGATGACCTCTTCGCGCCGCTCGTGCTCGAAATCGACGTCGATATCGGGCGGCTCGCGCCGCTCGGGCGAGATAAACCGCTCGAACAGCAAATCGGCGCGATCGGGATCGACCTCCGTCACACCGAGGCAGAAACAGACCGCGGAATTGGCGGCCGAGCCGCGCCCCTGGCAGAGGATGTCCTGCGAGCGCGCAAAGCGCACGATGTCATGGACGGTGAGAAAATAAGGCGCATATTGCAATTGCGCGATCAGCTTGAGCTCGTGCTCGAGATTGTCGCGCACTTTGTCGGGGATGCCTGCCGGATAGCGGCGGGCCGCGCCTTCGTAAGTGAGATGCGTCAGCGCGTCCTGGGCATTGTCGAAGCCTTTGACCTCCTCATCCGGATACTCGTAGCGCAATTCGTCGAGCGAGAAAGAAAGCTCATCGCTGAGCGTCACCGTTTCCTCGATCGCTTCCGGCGCATCGCGAAACAGCCGCGACACTTCCTGCGGCGGCTTCAGATATCGCTCGGCATTGATGGCGAGCTTGCGCCCGGCGCGGTCAATGGTGATTTTTTCACGGATGCAGGTGAGCACGTCGGCAAGCGGCCGCCGGTCGGGATGGTGGTAGAGCACATCGTTAGCGGCGATCAGGGGCACCTGCACATCGCGTGCGGTTGTTTTTGCGCGCGCCAGCCTGACGCGGTCATGCCCGCGATAGAGCATGGAAGCGGCGAGGCGGACACGATGCGGCGCAGCTTCGCGCAGGCGCGCCAGGAACCGTGCATGACCGCCCATGGCGATCAATTCGAGTCCGAAGGCATGCGAGAGCAGATCGTCGAGACGCAGAATGCATTCGCCCTTTTCGGCGCGAAGATTTCCGAGCGTCAGCAGGCGGGTAAGCCTTCCCCAGCCGGCGCGGTTGCGCGGATAGACCAGAATGTCTGGCGTATCGTCGGCAAATACGAGCCGCGCGCCCGGGTGATAACGCAGCGTCAAATTCTGCTCGTGTTTGGCCAGATGCGCGCGCACCACGCCGGCGACCGAATTGCGGTCGCACAGGCCAAGCCCGGCAAGGCCGATACTGGCGGCCTGCACCATCAATTCTTCCGGATGCGAGGCTCCGCGCAGGAAGGAGAAGTTCGAGGCGGCGGCAAATTCGAGATAACGCATTACGCTTCGGCCTCAGGCAAACGTCCCGTGCAGGAACCACGCCGGCGCACCAGCGCCATGCGCGAGGTCGCGGTAGAGCCCGGCGCGGAAGAGCCAGAATCGAAGTCCGCTTTTGTCCTCGACGCGGAAATAATCGCGCGCAGGCCCGCCGTGCTCGCTCCACCAGGCGCCTTCGATACGTTCCGGCCCTTCGGCGGCAACCACCTCGTGCAGCGCGCGCCGCCACCGGAAGCGCAACGGTGGGCCGTCCGGCACCTCCGCTACCGCTTCGATCGGCTCCGGCCGGGCCAGCAGCCGCAGCGGGCGTGGCGGCAGGTCAACCTCGTTGCGATAACGGCGGAACGTGCTCCAGCCGGTGTCGCCATTGACGGCCTGTGCCGGTAAAGCGGTCTCGGCCAGTTCCGGAAGATGGCTGTCCTGCGCGACCAAACGGCGTACTCGGCGCGGGCCCAGCCGTGCGCTCAGCCGGTCGATCAACCGGCAGAGTTCGGCCGCATCTTCCCCGCCGACGATGCCGATCTGTTCGGGCGGACAAGGCTCGGCGACGAGCACCGACAGCCGCGCCATATCGAAGCCAAAACCGGGATCGAGCGCGTCGGCGAGCGCGGCGAGCCGCTCGACGAACAGCGCCCGGATTTCCTCCGGGTCGCGCAACGGCCGTGAGGTGCCGGCGGCGATGCGGCGCACCACGCCGTCGGTGCGGAACAGGCTCAATTCGATGCGGCGCACGCCGTCGCCGCCACGCTCCAATGCGGATTGCAGCCGGCGCGCCAGCCGCACGGTGATCGCGAGTACGTCCTCCTCGCGGCCAATCGGTTCGGGAAAACGTTGCTCGGCGACATAGGGTGCGACCGGCAGGCGCGGCGTCAGCGGCTCATGGTCGTGGCCAAGAGCACGATCGAGCTGCCGCAGCACGTCAGGCCCGAAGCGCGCGGTCAGCGGCGCACGCGGCAGATCGGCGATATCGCCGATGCGCTTCAAGCCGACGCGGGCAAGGCTTGCGACCGTCGCCGGCGGAAGCCGCAGCGCGGAGAGCGGCAATGGCGCGAGAGCGCTGCGTTCCTCACCGTAGGCATAGCTTGCCGGTTCGCCATAACGTGCGGCAGCCCAGGCAGCGCCGATGGTACCGGCAATGGCGAACGAATAGGCGAAGCCGGATTTTTCCAGGCGGCCGCTGAGATCGGCGATCAGTTCGCGCTCGCCGCCGTAAAGATGGGCGCAGCCGCTGATGTCGAGCAGCAGGCCATCGGGCATATCGCAGGCAACCAGCGGCGTGTAGCGCAAGCACCAGTCGGCAATGGAGTCGAGCAGGGCTGCATCGGCTTCAACGTCTTCAGCGACGACGTCAATGCCGGGATGCATGGCGCGCGCTTGCGCCAGAGCGAGACCAGGCGTGAGGCCTAGCCGTCTTGCCGCGTCATCCGCAGCCGTAAGAACTTCGACATTGCCGCGTTTGCCGGTGACGATCAGCGGGGCGCATGTTTCATGCGGCGCCTTACGCGACCTGACGATGCGGTCGGTCGAGAGCCGGCGCAGCCAAAGGCTGAGCATGCGTTGCGAGGATGAATTGCCCATCGCTGTCACTCCATTCGAGAATCCACGTTCTGGTCGGGCCGCGGCGGTTGCGGACAAGCTGTGCGGCAACGCGCGGTGTGCCGGGGACGATCGAAGGTGCTGCACCGACGACCCAGCGCGTGGCAGCGGTCGAAGCGTCACCCGGAGGTTCTGTCCGCAGCAGCAAAGCTAGCGTGCCGCTTTCCGCTGCCGCGAGTGAGAGCCGCCGTATCGCAACGCCGTCGATTGCGCCGGCGCGCATTTCGCCGATTACCGCGGTGATCGCGCCGCAGCGCAACGCTTCTTCCATCGCCCACAGCAGGTCGCGGCGATGCGCGGCGGACACCATCACCAGTTGCTCCGAAGCGAGGCCAAAGGCATCGAAGCCGGCGCCGTACGGCATGCCGCTTTCGGCGAACGCCATATCCTCCGAGACCCAGAACAAACGAGGCGAGGGAGCAGCACGCCTCGCCACTGCCAAAGCAAACCCGGCCGCTACGGGAAGATGCGCCTCGCCAGTTGCCGCGATTTCATGGAGCGCGCCGCGGGCGAGGCCTCCGCCGAGCATCGTGTCGATGGCAGGAATGCCGAGGGGCAGGGCGTTGGGGCGGCCCTCGATCCCCGGCGCCTTCTGCAAGGCCTGCAGGCGTTGGCGGAGTTGGTCGATCATCCCTAAGCCTTTGAAGACGCGGATACATTCGGACCAGCGCGCCGGCCCGTCGGGCTTTTATGTTCTTGGTTTGTTCTAGTGTCCTCCAACGATCAGAGGAGGTCAAGCCGCAAGAGAAAGGGTGTTGCGGGGTCAACAAACCCACGCCTGAAGCCGCTCAGCTGCCGCCGAGATGCCTGCGTCCGCGAGCGGTCAGCACGATCCGCGATTCCTTCATGCTGCTACCGTTCTCGAACTGGACCAGTCCGTCGGAGATCGCGTCTTCCCAGATCGACAGATGCGGGCAACTCCGGCGCCAGGCATCGGCTTCGGCATAGCTGCGCGGCGCCTCCGCCACCCAGGCAAGAAACTGCTGCGTCAATGCGTGTGCGGCATCCGACATAAATTGAATATATGGCCGACGCCGGCAAAAGTCAGGCCGGCCGCTCGAACGTCCGGATCTCGATCTCTGATTCAAGGGTCCGGTGTACCGGACACTTGTCGGCAATTTCCAGCAACCGCTTGCGTTGCTCCGCGTCGAGTGGCCCTTCCATCGTGATGTTGCGGTCGATGCGGTCGACAATGCCTTCTTTGGTTTCACAATTGAGGCAATCCTCCACGTGGATCCGGTTGTGCACGAGCCGCACAGAGACGCGTTCAAGCGGCAACTTCTTGTGATCGGCATAAAGCCGCAATGTCATCGACGTGCATGCGCCAAGCCCCGCCAGCAGGAGATCGTAAGGGCCCGGTCCTGAATCGAGTCCGCCGACCTTGACCGGCTCGTCGGCAAGAAAACGATGCGAGCCGCTCAGGATTTCCTGCTGGAACTTGCCGCCGCCGGTTTCCCGAACGAGAACCGTGCCGATTTCAGGCTGCTCATCTCTGCGTTCAGCGGATTGTTCGAAGTACCTTTCGGCCCAGGCCGCGATCACGTCGGCTACATAGGTCGCATCACTTTTCTTGCTCAGAAGGTGATCGGCGCCAGCGAGCGACACAAAACTCTTGGGGTGTTTGGCAGACGTAAAGATTCGTGAGGCGTTTTCGATGCCAACAATGTCGTCCGTCGGCGAATGAAACACCAGCAATGCCTTGCGCAAGCTCGCAAGATGGCCCGTGATCTTCTGCTCGGCGACATCATCGAGAAATTCGCGTTTGATGCGGAACGATCGCCCCGCGAGCGAGACCTGGACTTCGCCTTGATTGCGGATCTTGTCGATATGCTCCTTAAACAGTCCTGTCACATGAGCAGGGTCGCAGGGCGCGGCAATTGTCACCACGGCAACCGCGTCAGGAATACGATGCGCCGCCGCAAGTACGGCAGCACCGCCGAGACTGTGCCCGATCAGGATGGCAGGTGTGCCGCGGGACTTCCGCAGACAATCGGCAGCAGCGACAAGGTCGTCAACATTCGACGAGAAATGGGTGTCGGCGAATTCCCCTTCGCTTGTACCGAGGCTGGTAAAGTCGAAGCGCAGAACGCCGATTCCCGACATCGCCAGCCGTTCGGAGATCCGTTTGGCCGCAAGATTATCTTTGCCGCAAGTGAAGCAGTGCGCGAACAGAGCGAAGGCATTCGGCTTCCCGAGCGGCAAGTCCATCAGTGCCGCGAGGTTCTCTCCCTTGGGATTGGTAAATTCCAGCCGCTCGGTACGCATGACCTTTTCTCCGGCCGTTATTCTGCCCCCGCAATATCTCTGCGCCTGACACGGCGGACGACCCACCAGATGGCGAGAACGGCAGCCGGCACGAATAACGCGGTGGCGAACGAAACGTTGACCGGCACGCCTTCGTCATGCGCGCCTTTGACGAGATATCCGAACAGCCCGACGACGTAGTAGCTGATCGCCGCAACCGAGAGACCTTCGACAGTCGTCTGCAGCCGCAGCTGCAGTCGCGTGCGCTCGTTCATCGAGCGCAGCAGATCGCGGTTTTGTTGCTCGAGCTCCACATCGACCCGGGTGCGTAGCAGATTGGCGGCGCGCGCGAGCTTCTCGGACAAATTCGCCTGCCGCTCCTCGGTGGTGATGCAGGTGCGCATTGCCGGTGCCATGCGCCGCGCCAGGAAGGAAGACCACGTCGGCAGGCCCTCGACCTTGCGTTCGCCGATGGTTTGCAGGCGCAGCTGGACGATCTCGTTGTAGGCGCGGCTGGCACCGAAACGGAACAGGCTGGCGGTCGCGCCAGCCTCGAGTTCGGAGGCGAGCGCAGTCAATTCGCCGAGCAGACGGTGGTTATCGACAAGCTTGTCGGTGCTGCGCATTTCCTCGGTCACTTCACCGAGTCGCTTTTCGATCCGGTTGATCGAAGGCAGCAGGCGTTGCGCCTCCGGCAGGCCAAGCAGCGCCAACGTTCTGTAGGTCTCCAGCTCGATGATACGCTGGACCACTGCCCCGGCGCGCTCGCTGCCCAACCCTCGATCAAGCACGAGGATACGCACGAAACCTGCGGCGTCGGGCTGAAAGTCCGTTGCAAACAAGGCAAGGCCGTCGGAATTTTCCGCGACCGCTAGGCTGGCGCGATCGAACAGCTTTGCGATCGGCAGCTTTTTCTTTTTCTGCGCCAGGAGGTGCAGGTCCAGCGCCACCAGCACCGGCCCCGGTTGTGGCAGGCCGGTCATGGGCGCCGCTAACGACGCTGCGTCGGGATGAAACGGGGTCGCACCCGGCGATGGCAACTCCCAAGTATAAGTAGTGAATTCCGAATGCTGCTCCCAGCGCAGCAAAACGCCGCCAAAAACCACGCGATGCTGCTTGGCTGAAGGCTTTAGTGGATCAAGATCGCGGCGGGCGCAGAATTCGGCAAGGGCGGCGCGGTCGCGTTTGGCGGCATCGCCGGCGGTGTCGAATGCGAAATGCAGGATACGGCGCGGCGTGTCGATCGGCGTGAAGGGCCGCGCATGTACCTCGCCGAGAATTGCCGCGCGCAGAGGATGCGGAGTGAGCCGCGCGCCCTTGCCGTTGCCGATCGAGACCTCAGCACTCATAGTTTCCCGTCGCATGTGATGCAATTTTTGACAAGCGTGCCGAAGTTTAGAGCGTTTGCCCAAGATTAGGGCAGCTTCCGTTTGTATTGGCGCGGCTAAGCCCGAATTTTCAGCGGTATCTGCGGCATAAGTTGCCGCACAATTCGGCATCGATTTTGGCACGTCGATTGCAATTCTAACGATAAATCGCCGGTCCGGGGCCGGCCCAACAGGGGCGTAGTCATGTCCACATTTGACAATCCATTCAACCCGTCACGTTCATTGAACAGCAGCGGCTGCTCGTGCGGCCGCCATACCAGTCAGGCCGAGCATGAACGGGACGGCGCGCAGCTGCGATGCCTCCCGGTTGAAAGCGACGAAAAGCGTTACGAGAACGTGATCGCTTCGACGGTCATGCGCGCGCTTTTCCCGCAGGATCTCGGCCGCCGCGCTTTTCTACAGTCGCTCGGTGCTTCCACGGCACTCGCCGCGCTATCGCAATTCTTTCCGCTGAAGACCGCGACGGAGGTTTTTGCCAGTGGCGGTGCCATCGAAAAGAAGGACCTCAAGGTCGGCTTTATCCCTATCACCTGCGGCACGCCAATCATCATGGCGCAACCGATGGGCTTCTATGCCAAGCATGGCCTCAATGTCGAGGTGATCAAGACCGCTGGCTGGGCCGTCATCCGCGACAAGACGCTCAACAAGGAATACGACGCGGCACACATGCTCTCACCGATGCCGCTCGCCATCACGCTTGGTGCCGGCTCGCAGCCGATTCCCTACACCGCGCCGGCGATCGAGAACATCAACGGTCAGGCCATCACACTCGCCATCAAGCACAAGGACAAGCGCGATCCGAAGTCGTGGAAGGGCTTTAAATTCGCGGTGCCGTTCGACTATTCGATGCATAACTACTTGCTAAGGTACTACCTCGCGGAGCACGGGCTCGATCCCGATCAGGACGTTCAGATTCGCGCCGTGCCGCCGCCGGAAATGGTCGCCAACCTGCGCGCCGAAAATCTCGACGGCTATCTCGGCCCTGACCCAATGAATCAGCGTGCGGTGTATGACGGCGTCGGCTTTATTCATGTATTGTCGAAAGATATCTGGGAAGGGCATCCTTGCTGCGCGTTCTCCGCATCCAAGGAGTTCGTTACCGGATTACCCAACACATACGCGGCACTGCTCAAGGCAATCATCGACGCCACCGCTTTTGCCACCAGGCCGGAAAACCGCAAGCAGATCGCGGAAGCAATCGCGCCGCCCAACTACCTCAACCAGCCGGTCACCGTGATCGAACAAGTGCTCACTGGCACCTTCGCCGACGGTCTCGGTACGGTGCAGCGCGTGCCCAATCGCGTCGACTTCGACCCGTTCCCTTGGCAGTCGTTCGCGATCTGGATCATGACCCAGATGAAGCGTTGGGGTCAGATCAAGGGCGATGTCGACTACGCCAAGGTAGCGCAAGACGTCTATCTCGCCACCGACACTGCCAAGCTGATGAAAGAGGTTGGTCTGACCCCGCCGGCTGCAACGTCGAAAACATTCGTGGTGATGGGCAAGACCTTCGATCCCGGCAAGCCCGAGGACTACATCCGGAGCTTCAAAATCAAGAAGGCGGCTTGAGATGAAGCCGGTATCGCTGACCGGGCGCGCGGCCGTCGTCTCACTCGCGCTGCTGTTCAGTTTCCTCGTTGCGTGGCATCTCGCCACTCGCGGCTCGGGGGCCACGCAACACATGGACCCGGAATACGCCAAACTCATGGGGGCGACCGCAACCCAGGGCAAATCGGCGATGCCCGGTCCTCTCGATGTCGGTGCGAAACTGTGGGAGCACTTGCGTCAGCCGTTCTACGACAATGGCCCGAACGACAAAGGCGTCGGCATTCAGCTCGCATTCTCGATCGCACGTGTGGCGATTGGCTATCTGCTCGCCGTCGCGGTGGCCGTGCCGATCGGTTTCCTGATCGGCATGTCGCCGTTGATGAGCAAAGCGCTCGATCCCTTCATCCAGGTGCTCAAGCCAATCTCGCCACTCGCCTGGATGCCGCTCGCGCTTTACACCATCAAGGATTCGAGCCTGTCGTCAATCTTCGTTATCTTTATCTGCTCACTTTGGCCGACCCTGATCAACACGGCATTTGGGGTCGCCGCGGTTCGGCGCGAATGGCTCAACGTGGCGAAGACTTTGGAAGTCGGCACCTTCCGCCGCGCCTTCACCATCATTCTGCCGGCTGCCGCGCCAACGATCCTGACGGGCATGCGCATTTCCATCGGCATCGCCTGGCTGGTGATCGTCGCCGCAGAGATGCTCGTCGGTGGCACCGGTATCGGATATTTTGTCTGGAACGAGTGGAACAACCTGTCGATCACCAATGTCATCACCGCGATCCTGGTGATTGGCATTGTTGGCATGCTGCTTGACCTCATTCTGGCCCGGCTCACGCGGCTGGTCACTTTTCCGGAGTGAGGCATGTCGGAACATTTCATCTCTATCGAAGGGATTGCTCGACGGTTTCCGGCGCATGGCGGCGGCACGACGACGGTGTTCGATAATCTGTGGCTGTCGATGACACGCGGCGAATTTGTATGTGTGATCGGTCATTCCGGCTGCGGCAAGACCACGGTGCTCAACATCTTGGCTGGGCTTGACGTGCCCTCGAGCGGTGCGGTGATCGTGGATGGCCGGGCAATAGAAGGCCCGAGCCTCGACCGCGCAGTGATCTTCCAGAGCCACGCGCTGCTGCCGTGGCGCACAGTGCTGGGCAACGTCGCCTATGCCGTATCGTCGAAATGGCGTGATTGGCCAACAACGCGGGTAACCGCACACGCACAAAAATTCATTGACCTGGTTGGTCTTACGGGCGCCGAGCACAAGCGGCCGGCCGAGCTATCCGGTGGCATGAAACAGCGGGTCGGCATTGCCCGTGCGCTGTCGATCGAACCGAAGATCATGCTGATGGATGAGCCATTTTCGGCACTCGACGCCCTGACGCGTGGCACCTTGCAGGATGAAGTCCGCCGCATCTGTCAGGAAACGGGGCAGACGGTCTTCATGATTACGCACGACGTGGACGAGGCGATCTACCTCGCCGACAAGGTCGTGCTGATGACCAATGGCCCGGGTGCGGTGCTGGCCGAGATTGTTGAAAATCCTCTTCCGAGGGAACGCGCGCGCAGCGAATTTCACAAGCACCCGCTTTACTACGCGACGCGTAACCATATCATCGATTTCTTGGTGATCCGCAGCCGCACCTTTCTCGAGGAAGCGCGCGGTGTCTATGACCCTCGTCACGTTACGCTGGTGCGGCCCGGCCTGCCGGAGCCTACGATCGCCAAAACCAAGGACACATCCGCAAAGCCAAATCGCAGCCAACAGGCGGCTGCGCACTGATCAATTGCTGAGGAGGAATCGCCATGAATCGAGCCGATCTCACCGAAAAGCTTCTCGACATCAAACGCGAGAAAGGCTGGACCTGGAAATATGTCTGCGAACAGATCGGCGGTATGTCGCCCGTCATGATCACCGGTGGCGTGCTCGGCCAGCAGAAGATGACCAAGCCGATGGCCGCGGCCGCCGGCAAGCTGTTCGGTCTCTCGAAGAGCGAGCAGGCTTTGCTCAATGAGGTGCCGATGCGCGGCACCGGCACGCCTATGCCGCCGACCGATCCCCTGATCTACCGTTTTTACGAACTGGTGATGGTCAACGGCCCGGCCTGGAAGGCGCTGATCGAGGAGGAGTTCGGCGACGGCATCATGTCAGCCATCGACTTCGATATGACGATCGACCGCCAGCCTGATCCGAAAGGTGACCGCGTCAAGATCGGCATGACCGGCAAGTTCCTGCCGTTCAAATACTACGGCGCGACCGGCAATAGCCTGGCCTATGGACTCAAAGAGGAGTAACAGCGCTATCGGCGTTTGCGCGTCGGCTTTTTCCGTTCACCGCCGACAATGACTTGCGGCCCGATATCACTAACCCGCGTCGTGCCGGTCAGCGCCATGGCGACGCTGAGCTCCTTCTTCAGGATGTCGATCGCCTTTGCGACCCCGGCCTTGCCGCCGGCCCCAAGGCCGTAAATGTAGGCACGGCCGATCAGGCAGGCGTGTGCGCCGAGCGCCAGAGCGCGCAGCATGTCGGACCCGGTGCGAATGCCGCCGTCGAACAGCACCTCGGTGTCCGATCCAACCGCCTGCGCAATCGCCGGCAGCGCAGAGATCGACGACGGTGCGCCGTCAAGCTGTCGGCCGCCGTGGTTCGACACGACGATCGCATCGGCACCGAGCTTCACCGCGGTCTTGGCATCCTCGACATCGAGAATACCCTTGATGATGAGCTTCCCCGGCCAGATTTTCTTGATCCAGTCGACGTCCTTCCAATTCAGTGCCGGATCGAACTGATGGTTGGTCCACTGCGCAAGCGACGTCACATCATCCATGCCTTTCACGTGGCCGGCGAGATTCCCGAAAGTCTTGCTCTTGCCTTTGAGGATGCTGAACACCCACTCCGGTTTGGTCGCCATGTCGATGATGTTCTTGATCCGGATTTGCGGCGGCACGGTCATGCCGTTGCGGATGTCACGATGGCGTTGGCCGAGAACCTGCAGGTCCACGGTAAGCACCAAGGCGCTGCACCCGGCTTTGGCCGCGCGCGACAAAATGTCCTTGGAAAAACCGCGATCGCGAATGACGTAGAGCTGAAACCAGAATGGCTTCGTTGTCGCTTCGGCTACCTGCTCGATCGAATTGATCGACATCGTGGACAATATGAAAGGAAGCTCCGCCTCCTCCGCTGCCTGAGCAGATAGAATTTCGCCGTCGCCATACTGCATGCCGCACAGGCCAATCGGAGCAAGTGCGAATGGCGCGCTGACTTTCTGGCCGACGATGGTGGTCGCAAGGCTGCGTTCCGAGACATCGACCATCACGCGCTGGCGTAATTTGATGGGTTCAAGCTCGGCTCGGTTCGCCCGCAGCGTTTCCTCATTGTACGAGCCGCCATCGGCATATTCGAAAAAAGCTTTTGGAACTTTACGCCGTGCAAGCGCACGGAGATCCTCAATGCAGGCGATATTCTTCATGCGCGTGGTTCTTTGGGGGTTTGCCAGCGATGATAATGAGGTAGCACGGCGGTGCCTCGTCGCAAAATAGCTGGTTTTCAAGGGTCGTCGCTGCAAAACGGTTAACCGCGCACGGTAATGATCTCCCACAATTTTTGAAGCAAATTCGCAGCGTTGACATTAATATGCGGCCACTGGAGAACTTGGCCGCGCGTCGATCCGGCTCGTCAGGGGCAATCAAACCAAAGCTAGGGCGTCGGGGTAAGTTGTATGAGTCGCCGCTATTTTGGCACTGACGGAATTCGCGGGCGGGCCAACCGCGTGATTACGCCCGAACTCGCGCTGAAGGTCGGACAGGCCGCCGGTCTTATTTTCAAGAACGGCGATCACCGGCACCGCGTTTTGATCGGCAAGGACACCCGGCTGTCCGGCTACATGATCGAGACCGCCCTGGTGGCCGGATTCACTTCGGTCGGCATGGACGTGCTGCTGACCGGTCCTATCCCGACGCCGGCGGTCGGCATGCTGGCACGCTCGATGCGGGCCGATCTCGGCGTCATGATTTCAGCCTCGCACAACCCTTTTGACGACAACGGAATCAAGCTTTTCGGGCCGGATGGCTACAAGCTCAGCGATGAGACAGAAGGGAAGATCGAGCAACTGATTGATTCCGATCTCGGCAAGCAGCTCGCGAAGAGCGCAGACCTCGGCCGTGCCCGTCGCATCGACGGCGTCCAGGATCGCTATATCGAGTTCGCCAAGTTGACCTTGCCCAAGGCCGTGTCTTTCGAAGGCCTGCGTGTGGTGATCGACTGTGCCAACGGGGCCGCCTATCGCGTTGCCCCTGGGGCACTGTGGGAAATGGGTGCGGACGTCATCTCGATCGGCGTCGATCCGGACGGCTTCAACATCAATAAGGACTGCGGGTCGACCGACCTGCGCGCGCTTTGCGCAAAGGTCCGCGAGATGCGCGCCGATATAGGCATTGCGCTCGACGGCGACGCGGATCGCGTCATGATCGTCGATGAGCGCGGACATGTGGTTGACGGCGACCAGCTGCTCGCGGTCATCGCGGAAAGCTGGAAACAAGACAACCGGCTGCAACGACCGGGCGTCGTCGCCACCGTGATGTCCAATCTCGGCCTGGAGCGGTATCTCGGCGGTCTTGGTATCGAGCTGGTGCGCACTCCGGTCGGCGACCGTTACGTGCTCGAACACATGCGGGCGAACGGCTTCAATATTGGTGGCGAGCCATCCGGACACATTATTCTCTCCGACTATACGACGACGGGTGACGGATTTATCGCCGCCCTGCAGGTGCTTTCCGTGATCAAGCGCGGTGGCAAGCCGGTGTCGGAGGTGTGTCATCGTTTCGAGCCGTTGCCGCAGGTACTGAAGAACGTGCGGTATCAGAAAGGCAAGCCGCTCGAAAATGCGAAGGTACGCTCGGCGATCGCAAGCGCGGAACGCAAGCTTGGCGGAGGCGGTCGCCTGATCGTGCGGCCATCAGGCACTGAGCCTGTCATCCGCGTGATGGGCGAGGGCGACGACAGGACATTGGTCGAATCAGTGGTCGACGACGTTGTCGAAGCGCTGACTCAGGCGGCGGCCTGATTGCCGGCGGATTGCCGCAATCGTTGACGAACGTCCGGCGTAAACAATTTCCTAATTGTAATTTTCGCCCTGTATGCCGCGCTCTGCTCGCGGTCCCTATGCCGTGCGTTAACGATCGTGGTTAAGAATTAAGGTTAAGCGCCAATTAAGGATTTGATGCCATCGTCTCCTCCGAATGGTAGCCGGGGCGGCTGCGTCAGTTGTGAGGGACGTTATGACTATCGCGCGTACTCGCGTTTGGGCACTTACCGCCACGCGGCCCTTCAGTATCGGTGTCGCAATGTGCGCGGCACTCGCAGTATGGCCGGCCGAGCGTGCGGGGGCAGCGGACTGGCCGCTGCGCGGCTCACTGGCGCCTCAGCAGCCGGCATATGCCCGGTGGGACGGAGCGCAGATCGGTGTCGAAGTCGGCTGGGGAAATTTCAGAAACGATTTTGGCAACAGCACCAGCCCGCTCGTCGCCTTCATCTTGCGAAATACGACCGCGGAAGCCGAATTCGCGCCGTCGACCTGGACAACGCTGTCGTCGAATACAACGAACGGCCCGGTGTTCGGAGGCTATATCGGTTATAACATGCAATGGGATCAACTCGTCCTCGGGGTGGATCTCGGATACAAGTACGCAAACATTGCGACCGGTGCGAACGATTCGATCTCGCGGCAGTTCACAACGTCCAGCCAGTTCCAGGAGACGGTGAGCATCGACGCACGGGCCCAGATGAAGCTGATGGACTATGCGACCCTGCGCGGGCGCGCTGGCTATGCCTGGGGCCAATTCCTGCCTTATGCGTTCGTCGGCATTGCCGCGGGTCGCTTCAACTACGGGACGACTGTTACGGTGCACCATACCGGCACACCGATTCCACCTGCGCCAGGCGCCCCTTTCGATGTCACGGACTCGGCGAGCACCGGGAAAACCAATGCCATTGTCGGCGGTGTAGCGGCCGGCCTCGGCATAGACTGGGCTGTCACGCCCGGAATGTATCTGCGCGCCGAGTGGGAATACGTAGCGTTCGCACCGGTGAATGGAAGCCGTTCCAACATCAATACCGGAAAAGTCGGCGCCGGCGCGCGCTTTTAGGGCCTGCCCCCCGCAGGCCCGACTTCGTACCTCCGTTAACGACATGAGTTGACCGCGGCTGGCAAGTCGCCTATCTCCGCCAGTGGGACACCCCTCCCCACCGAGGGGCGCCTATCTGGAAGGATAGACTAATGACGGCGACCAAGCCCGGCGTGCGGCCGGCAACCCCGCACTTCTCGTCCGGCCCATGCGCCAAGCGCCCCGGCTGGAGCCTCCAAAATCTCACCGACGCGGTTCTAGGGCGCTCACACCGGTCCAAGATCGGCAAGGCAAAGCTAAAACGCGCCATCGATCTCACGCGCGAGTTGCTCGAAGTGCCGGCGGACTACCGCATCGGTATCGTGCCTGCGTCAGACACCGGCGCTGTCGAGATGGCATTGTGGTCGCTCTTGGGCGCACGGCCAGTGACAATGCTTGCCTGGGAATCGTTCGGCGAAGGCTGGATCACCGACATCGAGAAGCAGCTCAAGCTAAAGGACGTCACTGTCGTCAGAGCGCCATACGGCGAACTGCCCGATCTTGGTAATATCGATTTCGCAACCGACGTCGTCTTCACATGGAACGGCACGACCTCTGGCGTGCGCGTGCCGAACGGTGACTGGATTGCGGGTGACCGCAAAGGCCTCACGATTTGTGACGCGACGTCTGCTGCATTCGCGCAGCGGCTCGACTGGCCGAAACTCGATGTCGCAACGTTCTCCTGGCAAAAGGCCCTCGGCGGAGAGGGTGCGCACGGCATGCTCATCCTGTCGCCGCGCGCGGTCGAGCGACTGGAGACGTACAAACCGGCCTGGCCCTTGCCAAAAATCTTCCGGCTCACCAAAAGCGGCAAGCTGAACGAGGGGATATTCGCCGGCGAGACCATCAACACGCCCTCGATGCTGTGCGTTGAGGACTACCTGGACACCCTGCAGTGGGCGAAATCGGTTGGAGGCCTGTCGGCGACCATCGCTCGATCCGATGCCAACGCAAAGGTCCTGGCCGATTGGGTCGCAACGACGCCCTGGATCGAGCACCTTGCAAAAGATGCAGCCTTCCGCTCGAACACGTCGGTTTGCCTTAAAGTCGTTGATGCGGCAGTCACGCGCCTGTCGGCCGATGATCAGGCCGCCTTTGCAAAGATGCTGGCCGGTCTGCTCGAAAAAGAAGGCGTCGCCTACGACATCGCTTACTACCGGGACGCTCCGCCGGGATTGCGCATCTGGTGCGGGGCCACGGTGGAACGCCGCGACCTCGAGGCGCTCACGCCTTGGCTCGAGTGGGCCTTTGCCGAGTCCAAGTCCGCGCTACCCAAAGCCGCGTGAGGCCGGTCATGCCAAAGGTTCTCATTTCGGATGCTCTATCGCCTGCTGCCGTACAGATTTTCAAGGATCGCGGCATCGACGTGGATTTCCAGCCGGCGCTCGGCAAGGACAAGGAGAGGCTCGCTACTGTCATCGGCAATTACGACGGCCTGGCAATCCGGTCGGCCACCAAGGTGACGGCGAAAATCCTTGAGTGGGCCAAGGACCTCAAAGTGATCGGCCGCGCCGGCATTGGTGTCGACAACGTCGATATTCCTGCGGCGACTGCGCGCGGGATCATTGTCATGAACACCCCGTTCGGCAATTCCATCACAACCGCTGAACACGCCATATCGCTCATGCTGGCACTGGCGCGGCAGATCCCGGAGGCGGATGCGTCCACGCGTGCAGGAAAATGGGAAAAGAACAAATTCATGGGCGTCGAGATTTTCGGCAAGACGCTGGGTGTGATCGGCTGCGGCAATATCGGCTCGATTGTCGCAGACCGCGCGATCGGCCTGAGGATGAAGGTTATCGCCTTCGACCCATTTTTGTCGCAGGAACGCGCCGCTGATTTGGGCGTAGAAAAAGTCGAGATCGACGACCTGTTCAGGCGCGCGGATTTCATCACGCTGCACGCGCCGCTGACCGACAAGACGCGCAACATCGTCAATGCCGGCGCGATCAAAAACATGAAAAAAGGCGTCCGTATCATCAATTGCGCGCGCGGCGGGCTCGTGGATGAAGGCGCGCTCTACGAGGCGCTCAAGAACGGGCAAGTGGCCGGTGCGGCGTTCGACGTCTTTGTCACCGAGCCCGCGACCGAAAACCCGCTTTTCCACCTGCCTAACGTTGTGTGCACACCGCATCTTGGCGCGGCGACGAGCGAAGCGCAGGAGAATGTCGCGCTGCAGATCGCTGAGCAGATGTCTGACTACCTGCTGCGCGGCGCCATCACCAATGCCATCAACTTTCCGTCGATCAGCGCGGAAGAAGCACCCAAGCTCAAGCCGTTTATTGCATTGGCCGAGAAACTCGGATCCTTCGCCGGGCAGCTCACCGAAACGGGCATCAGCAAGGTGCAACTCGCCTATGAAGGCGCGGTCGCGCAGATGAACACCAAGGCGCTTACGTCAGCCGCGCTCGCCGGTCTGCTGCGGCCGATGCTGGGCGACGTCAATGTCGTGTCCGCGCCGGTAGTGGCCAAGGAACGCGGCATCGTGGTCGAAGAAGTGACGCGCGAAATGCCGGAGGACTATGAGAGCCTTATCACCGTTACCGTGACGACCGAGCGGCAAACGCGGCACGTCTCGGGCACCGTCTTTGCCGATGGCCGCCCGCGCATCGTCAACATCAAGGGAATCCGGATGGATGCCGAGTTCGGGCCTTCGATGATCTACATTACCAATCTCGACAAGCCTGGTTTCATCGGGAAGTTTTCCTCGACCCTCGGCGAGGCCGGCATCAACATCGCCACGTTCCACGTCGGGCGCGACGCGCCAGGTGGCAACGCGGTAGCGCTGATCGAGATCGACGGCGACCTTTCGGAGGCAGTCCTTGCAAAGGTGCGCGCGCTGCCGCAAGTGCAGCAGGCCAAGTCGCTGCATTTCTGAAAATCAGGCGTAAAATCAAGCCGTTGTTGCGTCCGGCGGGTGCCGTGCCAGCCGCGGACTTTGGCTTGCCTCCCACAGAGGCTTCCTTTATCCGAAGGTGGACCTGGCCGGTGGCACCCGGCTTCAAGTGTCCGGGCGCTGACGCAGGGAAGGGTCCTGATGGCGAATGTCG
>Ga0111539_10004543_pt1 | contig 18148 bp, 18 predicted proteins | sample RhiMethybrSRZTD1_FD_79667 | JGI IMG/M metagenome (GOLD analysis project Ga0111539, IMG submission 79667) | Populus rhizosphere microbial communities from Tennessee, USA - Rhizosphere MetaG P. TD hybrid SRZTD1 (version 2) (version 2) | ecosystem: Host-associated > Plants > Roots > Rhizosphere >... | reverse complement strand
TTCACGCGCGACGGTCTTCCAGTTGGCTTGCAGATCGTCGGCAAGCGCCGCGGCGAAGCCGCCGTCCTGCGCGCCGCCGCCGCCTTCGAGGCGGCGCGTCCCTGGACTGATGCGATCCCGCCAGTGATTCAGCGCCAGCCAAACTGAACACGTAGCCTGTTCGATCAACCGCGTTCGAGCGCGGGCTTCGCCCGCGCAATCCTGTTGTTGGTCTGGGGGAGGCAGGGAGGAGCACGCCGAACAGGCGTGCGACGACCGTCGGAGGGGGCCGTCGAGGCCCCCTCCGAATGACGCTATTGCAGCGGCGAGAACGCCGAAGGCATCACGATCTTGTTCTGCTGCGAGATCAGACGGTCGCCGCCGCCACCGGGCGGCCACACGCCCTTCTTGCGCGCCTCGTCGCGAACCTGCATCCGCTGGTCCATGCTCTGGTACGCCCAGATGTGCACGAAGCCGTTGGCCTTGCCGAACTCCACGCCGCCCGCGAGGACGACCGGCGAGAGCTTGATGCGGTCCGGCAGCTTGGCCTTCCAGCCCTCGGCCGTGGCCGGCAGCGTGCCGCCCTTGAGGGTGTAGTAGCGGATCTCGAAGATCGGGCCCATCTTGCCGGGCGTCGGCGTGGGCACGAAGTCGAAGGCGTTGACGATCTCCGCGCGCATCTTGCGGATGAACTCGCTGATCTTCGGCGGCCAGTTCGGATCCTTGGCGGCTTCACCGCGGACCTTGGCGCGCTCGGCGAGATCGTTGTAGCCCCACACGTGGATGATCTCGTTGAGCGGCCCGACCTCGGTGTGCCAGAAGGCGGTGAGCGGAGAGTACTTCTTGCGGTACTCATAGGCCTCGCCGAAGCGCTTCTCGACCTCGGCCAGGCTGCCCGGTGCGATCTGGTAAGTCCGGATCTCGTAAATCACGATCGGCTCCTTTCTCTAGCCCTGCTCTACCTCGTCGTCGCTGCGTCCTTCAGCTCGCGCACATGCTCGGCCCAGTGCTTGGCCAGCAGCGCCAGCCGCTGCCGTCCCGACATGAGCTCACCGTTGGCCCGCTGAAAACACCCTCGGTCCAGATCCGGCGAGCTGCGGGCAGTGCGCATCAGGCGAGCGTGCGCCAGTCGCAGCTGGGTCAGCAGCTCGTCGACGCTTTCCTGCTCGTGCAGGCGTCGGCACACGTCGTTCACCGTGTCGGCGTCGGCCGGGATCGGCCAGGGCGGCCCACCCTGAGCCACCGACTGGATGCCCCACGCCGTAGCGTTGTGGAAGTACAGGAAGTGCATGAGGACATCGCGCGCACCCCAGCGGTCCACCTGGGCCTGGCTGGCGCGCCCCGGACCGGCAAACCAGGCCAGCGTTTCCTGCGCCACCCGATCCAGGTCCGCGATGAGTGCGTCCCTGTCCATCACCGTTGCCATGTCGTCTCACCCCTCCAACGGTAGGTCGGTACTGTACCGCACAATTGTCGCGCGGGCTTGTCGGCCCCTGGACCACCGCAAAGGGTCCCCGGGCCCCCTGAATACCCCCCCTGGCCGGGCCGTCCAATCAGGCAAGCAGTAGGGGTCGAGCACAACGCCGACTGGGAGGTCGCGCCATGAAGAAGCTGGTGGGTGGTTTGGCCATAGCCGTTGCGATGCTGCTCCCGGGCGCAGCGTTCGCGGGAGGGTCGACCGACGCTGCGCTGGGTCTGGGCGCGTTCGCCGTGTTCAACCAGATCCTCGGCGGGGTGGGGATCTTCGGACGGCCCGCGGTCGTGGCGGCTCCGGCGCCGGTGGTGTACGCGCCGCCGCCCGTCGTGTACGCGCCGCCGCCGCCGGTGTACGCGGCACCGCCCGCAGTGGTCTACGCGCCGGCTCCGCCCGTGTTCGTGCGGCCGGTCCCGGTGTTCGTGCGACCCGCGCCGGTCTTCGTGCGGCCGGTCCCGGTCTACGGTCATGGGCGCGGGCACGGCAATCCGCACTGGCAGCGGACTCACTGGGAGCACCGCGGCCGCTAACAACCTCCCTCGCCGCGGTGGGAACGGGCGGTCGGGTCATCCCGGCCGCCCGTTCTCGTTTCAGCGCCGGGTCAGCGCCTCACGGAGCCGTGCCGCCACGATCTGTTCCTCGCCCGGCAGCAAGTTGATCGGGTCCACCGCGATCTCGTCGAAGTAGCCGCCCTGGTGTCCGCCCTGCTGCACGTAGACGTGCGGCTCGCCCTGGGCCAGCGCCACCTGGATGCTGTGACCCGACGGTCCGTTCCACTCCGAGGTGAAGTAGACGACGGCGTGAGGGATGACGCGATTGACGGCATCGTGCTCGACCACCACGCGCACACCCGGGATGTCCCCCAGCGACTCCACGATCGCCGTGCACATGTCGGTGTAGCGCTTCATCTCCGCCTTCTCGTCCTCGGCCATGAACAGCTCGAGCGCCACGACCAGGCCGGCGATCTCTTCTTTCGAGGTCTTGGCCGCGCGGGCCAGCGCCTGGTTGGGGCTGGCGTTGAGCGTCACGGCCTTGATCAGATCGCGCCGCCCGGCCAGGATGCCGGTGCTCTGGGGACCGCGGATGCCCTTGCCGCCACTGAAGCTGACGAGATCGGCGCCGAGACGGAGGAACTTGGTGAGGTTGTCGCGCGGGGGCAGCATGGACGCGGCGTCCACGATGACCGGCACGTTGCGGCGATGCGCGATCGCCACGACCTGCTCGAGCGTGAGAATGCCGGGCGGGCTGGTGAACGGGGAGACCAGGTAGGCGACCGCCGCCGTGCGGTCGGTGATCGCGTCCTCGAGCTCGAACGGCTGGGTGCGCCGCGCCAGGCCGATTTCCACCAGCACGCCGCCGGCCACGCGATACGCCTGGTCGTAGGCGAAGCGGTGGGCGCGCTGGATCACGATCTCGTTGCGCATCCCGCGCGAGTCGGGCAGACGCGTGATCTTCGCGGGATCATCGCCTGCGATACACGCGGCGGCCTGCAGTATGAGACCCGAGCTGGCGCCCGCCGAGACGAACGCGGCCTCGGCGCCCAGCATGCGGGCGATCGCCGCCCCGGCCGCCGCGTTGAGCTCGTCGATGTTCACGAGCGTCTGCGATGCTTCGCGCATGGTCTCGAACACCTCGGGCCGCAGGCGCGAGCCGCCGTAGCGGGTGGTGGTCCCCGAGCCGTGGATGACAGGACGGACGCCGAGGCGCCGGTAGATCTCTGGAACGGGCTTCGATGCGGACACGGATTCCTCCATGGTTAGCTGACCTGGAAGCGCTTGATCGCCGCCTGATCGAAGTTGAGCCCGAGGCCGGGCTTCGGTGGCACCACCAGCTGGCCTCCTTCCATCTTCGGCGGGTTCTCGAACAGCTGCAGGCTCCACGGCATGTACTCGACGGTCAGGCCGTTGGGAATGGCGGCGATGAGCTGCACGTGGATTTCGGGGATCAGGTGGCTGACCACCGGGAGGTTGAACGCCTCGGCCATGCCGGCCACCTTCATCCACTGCGTGATGCCGCCGACCCGGAGCAGGTCGATCATCACGATGTCGATGGAGCGCGCCTCCAGCAGGTGGCGGAAGGGCACGATGCCGTAGTGATACTCGCCGGCGGCGATCGGCGCGGTGAGCGCATCGGCGATGCGGGCCAGGCCGGGGTAGTCGTCGTGCGCCGTCGGGTCCTCGAGCCAGAAGAGATGGTACGGCGCGATGCGCTGCCCGACCTCGATGGCCTGGTTCACGCTCCACAGCTGGTTGATGTCGCACATGAGATCGATGTCGGGGCCGATCGCCTCGCGCATCACGCGCACGCGCTCGACCGAAGCCGCCACCGTGGGCTCGCTGCCGCACTGCATCTTCATCTGGCGGAAGCCCATGTCGCGCAGCCGCGGCCCGGCCTTGGCGAGGTAGTCGATCGAGTGCGGCCGCATCAGGGCGCCGCTGGCGTACGTCGGCGCGCGGTCGCGCAGCCCGCCCAGCATCGCGCACACGGACTGGCCGGTGGCCTTGCCCTTCAGGTCCCAGCACGCCATGTCGATGGGCGACAGCGCCAGGCTGAAGATGCCGCCGGGGCCCGAGCCGCTCGACAGCCGCCGCAGCTTGGCGGCGATGGCTTCTACCTGGGTGGGGTCGTCGCCGATCAGCAGACGGGCCAGCGTGTCCACCGCGACCTTGAGCGCCGGGGTGAGCGCCGCGCCGAAGAAGGTGAGGCCGATACCGACCAGGCCCTGGTCGGTGCCGAGCTCCAGCGTGACGAACTCGCGCGTGTCCTTGGGGGCGGGCAGGCCCACCACGAGCGGATTGTCGGCGGGCGTGCTGAGCACGCGGGTGGTGACATGGGTAATCTTCATCGATCTCTCCTCGTTCGCTCCATTCTCTCCGCCGGCGAACCGGAGTATAACCGTTGAGGCCGGCTCCGGCAGGGCCCGGCATGGAGGCGCGATGGATCTGGGGATCTTCGATCACCTCGATCGCCGAGAGGGCGTGCCGCTCGACGAGTTCTACGAGAGCCGGCTGAAGCTGCTCGAGAGGTACGATGCCGCGGGCTTTGCCGCGTACCACCTGGCCGAGCACCACATGACGCCGCTCGGCCTGGCGCCGGTACCCGGCATCTTTCTGGCCGCGGCCAGCCAGCGGACCCGACGTATCCGGCTGGGGCCGTGCGTCTACTGCCTGCCGCTCTACAACCCCCTGCGGCTGATCGAGGAGATCTGCATGCTCGATCACCTCTCGCGGGGACGCTTCGACTTCGGCGTCGGGCGGGGCATCGTGCCCTACGAGATGGCGTACTTCGACCTGCATCATCTCGAGACGGAGGAGATCTACCAGGAGGCTCTGGCCGTGATCCTCCAGGGGCTGACCAGCGACGTGCTGGACCATCGGGGGCCGCGCTTCACGTTCCGCAAGGTGCCCATGGTCATGAAGCCATTCCAGCAGCCGCATCCGCCACTCTGGTACGGGATGGGGCACATGGCGGGCGCGGAGTGGGCCGCCACCAACCGGGTGCACGTGATCTGCAACAACCCGCGCGATCTCGCCCGCCCACTGTTCACGCGCTACCGCGAGGTGTGGCAGCGCAAGCACGGCGACGCGGTGATGCCGAGCCTGGGCATCAGCCGCCACGTGACGGTGGCGGCGACCGACGCCGAGGCCGAGGCGCTGGCCCGGCCGAACTACGCGGTGTGGTTCGCGAACCTCACCAAGCTCTGGCGCGACTTCGGCGCCTCGCCGATCCGTTTCGCGAAGGACTTCGACGAGGCCCGCGAGCGTGGCATCGCCATCGCGGGCACACCGGCGCGGGTACGCGAGGAGATCGAGCGCGAGATCGCGGCCAGCGAGTGCACCTACTTCGTCTGTCGCCTGGTGTTCGGGAACATGAGCGACGCCGAGGCCGCGCGGACGATCGATCTCTTCACCGCCGAGGTGATGCCGCACCTGCGCGCGCGCAAGCCGAGCCACGGAGGGCGCGCATGACGCGAGCCCTTGCGGGCCTCGCCGCCCTGGTTGGGCTGCTGGTCAGCCCAGCCTTCAGTCAGACCGTCGCGCCCGAGGAGGTACTCAAGACTCTTCGCGCCGGCGGCTACGTGATCGTCGTTCGCCACGGGGCCACTCACGCCGACCAGGCGGACACGGATCCGCTGAACCTCGACAACGTCGCCAAGCAGCGCCAATTGAACGACAAGGGGCGCGCCGATGCCCGGGCGGTGGGAGACGCGTTCAAGACCGCCGGCGTGCCGATCGGCACGTCGTACTCCAGCCGTTTCTTCCGCGCCGTCGAGACCGCGCGCTTGATCGGCAGCAAGGAGCCGCAGGCCACGCTGGACATCACGGAGGGCGGACAGGTCGTGTCGCCCAACGAGAACAACCGGCGGGCCGCCGCGCTCCGGGCCATGGTGGGCACCGTGCCGGAGGCGGGGACCAACACACTGATCGTGACCCACAAGCCCAACATTCTCGACGCGCTCGGCCGCGACTGGTTCGAGATCAGGGAAGGCGAGGCGTCCATCTTCAAACCCACCGGAGATGGCAAGTCCGTGCTGGTCGGGCGCGTGCAGATCAACCAGTGGACGGCGGTGAAGTGACGGGCTGATGGAGCGACGGCGACTCGGCCGGACGGACATTGTCGCCAGCGTGCTCGGCTTCGGCGGGTCCGAGATCGGCTACGAGCGCGCCAGCGTCCGCACGGTGGCGCGCCTGCTCGGCGGAGCGCTCGACGCCGGGCTGAACGTCGTCGACACCGCCGAGTGCTACGAGGACAGTGAATCACTCATCGGCCGGGCCATCGGCGAGCGCCGGCGCGAGGTTTATCTATTGACCAAGTGCGGGCACTCCGGTGGCTGGAGCCGCGCCAACTGGCGTCCCAAGTCGCTGCTGAGCAGCATCGAGCGGAGCCTCGAGCGTCTGCGGACCGACTACCTCGACCTGATCCAGCTCCACAGCTGCTCGCTCGCCGAGCTGCGCCGCGGTGACGTGATCGCCGCGCTGGAGCAGGCCCGCGAGCGCGGCTGGGCCCGCTATATCGGCTACAGCGGCGACGGCGACGCGGCCCGCTACGCGGTCGAGTGCGGCCGCTTCGACACGCTGCAGACCTCGATCAGCGTGGCCGATCAGTCGGCGATCGACCTGACGCTGCCGCTCGCCCGTGCGCGCAGCATGGGCGTGATCGCCAAGCGACCGCTGGCCAACGTGGCCTGGCGCTATACCCGCAAGCCCTCGGAGTCCTACTATCAGACGTACTGGTCGCGCCTGCGGCGGCTCGACTTCGCGTTCCTGCGAAACGACCCCGACGCAGCCGTGGGGACCGCCCTGCGCTTCACGCTCAGCGCACCGGGCGTGCACACCGCCATCGTGGGAACACGGCAGCCGGAGCGGTGGCAGCAGAACGCGGCCCTGCTCGCGGCCGGTGCGCTGCCGCCGAAGGAGTTCGAGGCGATTCGCTCGCGGTGGCGGGACGTTGCACGCGAAACGTGGGAAGGCCAGGTCTGAAGCGGTGCGTAAACCCTCGCGATGCGGCGCACGTCGAACCAGACAGTGGTCGATCTCGAGCGGTGAAGGAGACCTCGGTGGCGGGAACCGTCGTACGCGGGGTGCTCGGGACCGGGCTGGTCGCGGTGCTGCGCTCGGGGTGTGTGGCTGCGGCGCCGCCGCCGCCACCGCCGCCGTTGGTGACGGCTCCGCCTCCCGCGCCGGCGCCGCAAGTCGAGGTGGCACCGCCACCGCCTGGCCCTGCCTATGTCTGGGTTCCGGGCCACTGGGCCTGGCGCCGTCGGGGGTACGTGTGGATGCCGGGATACTGGGCGGTGCCCGCGCAGCCCGGCTAGGTGTGGGCCCCCGGGCACTGGGCGCCGCGCGGCGGCAACTACGTCTGGATCGAGGGCCGCTGGCGAGGCCGGTAGCCGCCGCGTGAGGCTCGGCCGCCGGCAGTTTCTGGCAGGCACGCTCGCGCTCGGCGCCACGTCGCTGACCGCGCCACTGACGCGGCGAGCCGGAGCTCAGCCAAAGTTCGCGAGCGGGCCGTTCACGCTGGGCGTCGCCTCCGGCTATCCGCTGCCCCACGGGGTCGTGCTGTGGACCCGGCTCGCGCCCGCGCCGCTGATCCCCGGCGGCGGGATGTCCCCGGACGTCGTCGTCGTCGACTGGGAGGTGGCCAGCGACGACCAGATGCGGCAGATCGTGCGCCGAGGCACTGCCGCCGCCACACCGGCGGGCGCACACTCCGTTCACGCCGAGGTCGACGGGCTCGAACCCGGCCGCTGGTACTGGTACCGGTTCCGCGCCGGCTCCGAGGTGAGTCCGATCGGGCGCACGCGGACCGCGCCCGCCGTCAACGCGCCGCTCGAGCGACTGCGCTTCGCGTTCGCGTCCTGTCAGCAGTACGAGCAGGGGTACTACGGCGCTCACCACCGGATGGCCGGCGAGAACCTCGACCTGCTCGTCTACCTCGGTGACTACATCTACGAATCGTCCTGGGGGCGGGACCACGTGCGGCACCACGGCGCGCCGGAGCCGTTCACGCTGGAGGACTACCGCATCCGCCACGCGCTCTACAAGACCGACCCCGACCTCCAGGCCTCACACGCAGCGTGCCCGTGGATCTTCACGTGGGACGACCACGAAGTCTCCAACGACTACGCGGACGATCGTTCCGAGCAGGCGCACCCGCGCGAGTGGTTCCTGCGTCGCCGCGCCGGCGCCTACCAGGCGTACTTCGAGCACATGCCGCTGCGGAACTCCATGGTCCCGCTCGGTCACCAGATGCGCCTGTATGAGCAGGTCGCGTTCGGCAACCTGATCCGCTTCTACATGGTGGACGACCGCCAGTACCGCTCGCACCAGCCCTGCGCGAGTCCCGGGCGTGGTGGCTCGACCGTCGTCGAGGAGTGCGCCGATCGTCTCGATCCGAAGCTCACGCTGCTCGGCGAGGTGCAGGAGCGCTGGCTCGAGACGAGCCTGGACCGCTCGCGCACCCGCTGGAACGTGATCGCGCAGCAGACGCTCATGGCCCAGCTCGACCGCAAGATCGGGCCGGGTCAGCAGTTCTGGACCGACGGCTGGGATGGGTACCCGGCCGCGCGCCGGCGCCTGCTCGACTTCCTCGGCACGCGCAAGCCGGCCAACCCCATCGTGATCGGCGGCGACGTGCACGCCTTCTACGTGGCCGATCTCAAGTCCGACTTCGACGATCCGAAGTCGGTCGTGGTGGCCACCGAGCTCGTCGGCACGTCGGTCACCTCTCAGTTCGGCCGGACGCAGCAGGCGATGGATGCGCTCCGCGGGGAGAACCCGCACCTGCGCCTGGCCAACGGGGCTCGCCGCGGCTACGTCCGCGTCGATGTGACGCCGCAGCGGCTGTCGGCCGAGCTGCGCACGATGCGGACCGTCACGCAGCCGCGCGCCGAGGTGGACACGCTCGCCACGTTCGTCGTCGAGGACGGACGACCGGGGGCCGTCGGCGGATAGCGGGTCAGCCCAGGGTCAGCAGGTAGTCGGCCGCCTTGCGGTGGCTTTCGAGAAGACTGCTCAGGCGGGTAGGGTCGGTGCGGCCCCAGCCGCATTCGGAGGCGACGCCGAAGTCGGGGATCAGCGTGCGCGTGGTGTCGATGCGGCGGCGGTCGCCGGCGGCATCGTCCCAGTGGATCAGGCCGAGGTAGAGCCGGGTCGTGGCCGGTAAGCGTAGCTCGCGAAGCGGCGTGAAGTACGCGACGTCGTCGCGTTCGCGCGGCACCGGCAGGTGCAGGAAGTCCACGACCCGGGCGGCGCGCGCAAAGATCCCGTTGCCGATCTCGGTGAGGATCGCGGTATCGCGCGGCATGACGAGGTGCTGATCGGCGGGGCTTCCGTAGCAGAGGTGGTAGCCGAGCTCGACTCCGCGCGGAACGGCCGCGCCGAGGCGCGCCAGCAGCGCGAAGATCCGCTCCTTGTAGTCGGCGGGGCGGCTGGCGAAGTAGGTCTCGAACACCAGCACTTCCTGGCAGATGTCCCACTGGATACTCAGATCGCCCGCCGGCACCTTCGAGACGATCTCCGCCAGCGCGCGGAGCAGGGCACGCTCGTAGGCGCGCATGTAGTCGTCGTGGGAGCGCGGGCTCACATACATGAACGCGCTCGACATGGGCGTGGGCAGGCACACCTGAAAGCGCAGGCCCGCGGGAATCACCGCGGCGCGCCGGAGCGCCTCGAACCGCGCCCACGAGTCGAGCGCGGCCTCGGCGTAGCCCGTCTCGAAGTCCACCGCCTCGGGATTCACGCCCTGCCGCAGGCGAAACAGCTCGGAGCGCCGCAACAACGAACCGTCCCACTGTCGGATCTCGATCGGCGCGGTCTCGCGATCGACTTCCATGGCCGGGTGACGCTCGAGCATGGTGCGCTGCCACCAGATCCATCGGCGGCGCTCGCCCGTCTCGCCGTCGGGCATCCGGCTCAACCGATCGCCCAGTGCGCCGACGAGCGTCCGGAAGACCTCCTCGGTGCTCGCCAGCGGCACGCTGCCGATCAGATGCACGAGCCCGGCCCTGCGCTGAATCATCCGTGACCCCCCGAGGATGGTCGCTTACACTACCAGGCCATGCGCATCGGCGCTCTCATCCCCACGCGTGGTGCCGTCATGCAGTCGGCCCGGCGTCCGCCGGTGGACGAGGGCTGGACCATGGCGCGGCTGGCCGATCGGGCCGGCTACGACGCGGTGTGGGTCGGCGACAGCGTCGTGGCCAAGCCACGGCTGGAGCCGCTGACGACCCTGGCCTACATCGCGGGCATCACGACCCGCGTACGCCTGGGCACGGCCGTGCTGCTCCCGGCGCTGCGCCATCCGGTCGTGCTCGCTCAGCAGATCGCCAACGTGGATCAGATCTCCCATGGCCGCCTGGTCCTTGGGCTCGGCGTGGGCTGGAGCCTGCCGTCGGCGGAGCGCGAGTGGGCAGCGTGCGGCGCCGACCACAAGCGGCGCGTCCGTCGGCTGGAAGAGCACGTCGAGACGTGGCGGATGTTCTGGCGCGGCGAGCCGCTCACTCACACAGGCTCGGACTACGAATTGGTCGAGCACACCATCGGCCCGTTGCCGTGGAATTCCGAGGGGCCGCCGGTGCTGATCACGGCCGGCAATCGCGGTGAGCTGCTCCCCGCGCAGTTCGATCGCTTCGCCCGGCTGGGCGACGGCATCATCACGACCTATCTTCACGCGGAGGAGTGCCGGATCGTGCGGGAGCGCGCGGAGGAAGCGCTGGCGCGCTGGGGGCGCTCAGTACCCGATTTTCCGCTGTGCGTGTACACGACCGTGCGGATGGAGAACGACGTCGCCACCGCCGAGCGCGTCACGACCGAGTTTCTCGCCACCTACTACGGCGGCGGTGTCCACTCGCGCGGCACGATGGGGCTGGGCCCGGCTGACGCCGTGCTGACCGCGCTCCGACGCTACGCCGCGTTCGGCGTCACCGACCTCTGCATCCGCTTCGTGGGCGACGACCAGCTCCCCCAGATGGAGCGTTTCACCGCCGAGGTCCTGCCCAGGCTGCGATAGAGAGGTGGCCCCCAGGGGTGCTCGCGAGATGACGGGGCGATGCGTGACGCGGGACGAGGATGGCGGCGCCCGCCACGAGGGCGGGCCGGACATCGCTACCCCTCCGAGCGCCGATCTCGCCGGCCTGGAGGCCTTGCGGGCCGGAGACATTCACGTCTGGTACGTCGATCTCGCCCTGACCGTCGACACGGTGGATCGGCTCGGCGCGTGCCTCTCCGAGGACGAGCGTGGGCGCGCGAGTCGCTTCAAGTTCGAGCGCGACGCTCGGCGCTTCGTCGTGGCGCGAAGCGCGTTGCGAACGCTGCTGAGCGGATATCTCGGCCTGACGCCTCGAGGGGTGGCCTTCACGTACGGGGCGCACGGCAAGCCCGCGCTCGACGGGATTCACGCGGTGTTGAGCTTCAACCTGTCGCACTCGGGCGACGTCGCGGTTGTCGCCGCGGGCTGGGACCGGGCCATTGGCATCGATGTAGAGCTGCGCCGACCGCTTCCCGATCTTGCCGACCTCGCCGCGCGGTCGTTCGCGCCGCGCGAACGGGCCGTGCTCGATGCGTTGCCGGAGAGGGAGCGCGCGGCGGCCTTCTTCCGTTGCTGGACGCGAAAGGAGGCGTTCATCAAGGCCACGGGGCAGGGGCTGGCGCAGGCGCTGGACGCCTTCGTGGTCTCGCTCGGCCCCGCCGAGCCCGCTCGTTTTCTCGACATCGACGGCGACCCGGACGCCCTCTCCCGATGGACGCTACGGGACCTGCAGCCGCCGTCCGGCTATGCGGGCGCCCTCGTCGTGGAACGCACGGTTCGCGCAGTACGCGGGGACCGGTGGTCCGCCGCGGGGGCCGGCACGTGACGGCGGGGCGGCTCCGGATCCTCATACACAGGGCGTGCTGACACTCTGGTGGGTCTGACTCTCGGCTCGCCGTCCCTCGGCTCTCCGATGCTCAAGCCCGGGGCGGATTGGTGTCCTGGGTGACAGGCGCGCGGACGAGTACCGGGCCGACGACAACCGAGGCGGCGCCTACACTGCGACGACGCTCAACTGGGTGGAGCTTCTAGCCCGATATCGCGGCCTCGACTTCCGCGCGAATGCCAGGCGTTACGTCGAAGCGGCCGGGACCGTGCGGGTGCGGATCCAGAGCGCCCAGCGCTTCCCCGCGTATGCGCTGAGCGTGGAACTGCTACGAGTCACCATCCCCCCTGAGCGAGCGCGGTTGGGGCGATCGCTCACTCGATGAAAGCTCCCTCGGCGCTCGATCAGGGCGTGTCGTCCGTCACGGACGTTTCTCGCCACTTGATGCGCGGCGACTAGCGGGCCAGCGGCGACGCCTCGGGCGTGAGCACCTCGACCCGGAGCGTGAACTTCCGCGATTCGCCCGGCCGGAGCGCCCCGACCCCCACGACCCGCCGCGCCACGATCGTGTCGCGTTCATCGTGGATCTCGACGAGGACCGAGTACTCCCAATCCGTGCCGTTGCCGGAATGACGGATCTGGCCGTCAACGCTCAGCGGGCAGATGGAGGCCCGAGCCAGCCGCGCGTTGCCGACCGCAGCGAAGCGGAGGTGCCGCTGGCAGGCAGGACACGTCGCCGCGGATCGAAGGATTACCTCACGACAGTGGGGACAGGTTGACGCCTCGCCCGACATCACCCCTCCTCAGCGCGTGTGGTCGCTGCGACCAGCTTCGATCTCGCCCTCTTTCCAGCCGAACTCGACATTGCCGCGCATCTTCGATCCCGCGGCCACCGTGAGGCTTCCAGCCTTGAGGTCGCCGATCAGGACACCGGATTCTTTGAACTCCACGCGAGAGGCGGCGACGATCAGTCCCTTGACCTCGCCACCCACCAGCACGGTGTCGGCTTTCACCTCGCCGTCAATCGAGGCGCCCGGCTCGACCGTGAGCTCGCCCGTCACCTTCACGTTGCCCTGGAATCGCCCCGCGACCCGGATATTCCCGTTGCACTCGATCTTCCCCTCGATCGTGAGGCCCGCGGCGAGAATCGACTCGGAGTTCTTGAGCGCGGTCGTCATGGTCGGGCGAGTCTCCTCCATGCTTCGGGTTGGTACATGCGGGACCGGAGCCAGGTATGGCGCGACCTCGACCTGGGGCTCGACCCTGTCTTCGGACCGGGGGAAGCCATCCTCCTTGCGCGTCTGCTGCCCAAACAGTGCCATGATTCGCATCTCCTTCACGCGGTCTAGCTGCGAGTCCGACCCGCTGAGACCATAGGTATTCTGGGTCACGCCTGTCAAGGAACGTGACGCGTGAGGGGTCACGCGTTTGGCTCGAGGTCACGGTGGTGAGCGGGCTCGACTTGCATGCATGTGCCGCGCCGAGTGGCGTCGACCGGACGGGCCGCCGGGCGAACACACGTAATTTCACTGACATGGGCCGCGATCCCATTTGGGAGCGCCCCGGTGTATGCCGGGGCGCTCCGCGACCTTGTGGAGTTCTAGCGGGGGGCCGGCGTGTGTTTGCCGGTCAGCTGAGGCGTCGTCCCGTCTTGACCCTTCTGCTGACGATCGAGACGCGTCTCGCGGCCCCAGGTGCGCTTGAGGTCGTCGCGCACGTCGAAGCGCAGGCGGCCGAGCCCTTCGACCTCCAGCTCGATCACGTCGCCGTTCTGGAATCCGCTCAGGCCGCGGTGGTTGGTGCCGGTGGCGAGGATGTCACCGGGCTCCAGCGCGTGGATCGACGTGACCCACTCGATGCAGCGCGGGATCTTGTGGGCCATGTCGCTGGTGTTGAAGTCCTGCTTGATCTGGCCGTTGACCCACAGCTGCACCTTGAGATTGTCCGGGTTGCGCACCTCATCGGCGGTGACGATGTAGGGGCCGATGGGCGCGAACGTGTCGCGGGACTTCATCTGGTAGAACGTATTGCCAGAGGGCAGCAGCCCGCGCGCCGAGCCGTCGATGAAGTTCATGTAGCCGAAGACGTAGCTCATGGCGTCGGCGGCCCGCACGTTGGAGGCGCGCTTGCCGATGATCACCGCCATCTCGGCCTCGCCCTCGAAGATGGTGGCCGGGACGTCGGGCAGCACCATCGTGTCGCCCTGGCCGATGATCGCGCTGGGCGACTTGTGAAACGCGTTGATCGGCGCGGGCTCGGTCCGCGTGCCGTCCTCCATGTAGTTCACGGCCATGGCCACGATGTTGACCGGCCGCGGCACCGGCGGCCGGATGCGCACCTGACCGACGGGAACGCCCTGACCCTTGCTCGCCGCCTCCTCCACGCGGGCCTTGTACTCGGCGAACCGCGCGATGAGTCCACTGATCAGATCGTGCGGCCCGAGGTGTGGAATGGACTGGACCGCCGCCGAGACGTCAACCACCGAGTTGCCCTTCAGCACGCCGAGCTTCCAGTCGTCGAAGAAGAGTAGCTTCACGGATTCCCCCTGCGCGTTAGAGTTGTGACGCCCCGAACGTTCCCTTTGGGAGGACGCATGGACTATAGCGGATCGAGGCTGCGAGGCAAGACCGCCCTCATCACCGGGGCCAGCCGCAACATCGGCCGGGCCATTGCCCTGGCCTACGCGGCCGAGGGCGCCGACCTGGTGCTGAACACGCGGACCAACCGCGAGGAGCTGGAATCCGTGGCCGCCGAGTGCCGCAAGGCCGGCGTGAAGGTCGTCGCCGAGCTCGGCGACGTGGCGGACGCCGCCGCGGTCGAGGCCATGGTGGCGCGCGGCGTGGCCACGCTGGGTGCCATCGACGTGCTCGTCTGCAACGCGGCCATCCGGCCGCACAAGGCGATCACCGAGACGTCGCTGGAGGACTGGCATCGCGTGCTCGGCGTCAATCTCCACTCGGCGTTCTATCTCGCGCGGGCGGTGGTGCCGGGGATGAAGGAGCGCAAGCGGGGCAGCATCATCGCACTGGGTGGCCTCTCCAGCCTGACCGGCCGGGCCAACACCGCGGCGGTGACCACCGCCAAGACCGGGCTGCTGGGCCTCGTCCGTGCGCTGGCCGCCGAGCTGGGGCCTTTCGGGATCCGGGCCAACATGGTGGTGCCGGGCTTCATCGACACCGAGCGTCGCTATGCCGAATGGTATCCGGAGTTCCGCCAGGCGCCGCCCGGCGCGCCCGAGCAGCTCAAGGAGATCCCGCTGCGTCGTCTCGGCCGGCCCGAGGACATCGCGGATGCTTGCGTGTTCCTCGCCTCCGAGGCGTCGAGCTACGTCACCGGCGACTCCATCCGCGTGATGGGGGGACGTTTCATCGGCTGACCCGGCAGCCGGTCGGTCACGTCACGGCCGCCACTGAATTAGGTTGACGTGTTTTTACTGATTAGGTATACCTAACCTCCGCCCGCGCCCGGCCCCCGCCCGGGGTGGGGGAGGGTGCCGCGGCATGATCGTTCGCCGGTTCGTGTTCTGGCTTCACCTCCTCACCGGCATCACCGCCGGCTCGGTGATTCTGGTCATGTCGGCGACCGGCGTCGTGCTGACCTGCGAGCCGCAGATGGTCGACTATGCCGAGCGGAGCCTCCGGACCGTCCCCCGCCGCTCGCCGGCGCGGCCCGCGTGAGTCTCGGGAACCTCGTCGCCGCGGCCCAGGACGCCCGGGGGGGCGAGCGGGCGAGCACCGTCACGTTCGGGTCCGAGCCGCGGTCCTCCGTCCGCGTGGGATTCGGTCGCGAGGCCACGCTGTTCGTCCACCCCTTCACGGGCGCGGTCATCGGTCCGGGCTCGCGTACGCACACCGTCCTGCACGTGGTCGAGGACTGGCATCGCTGGCTGGGCTCCCGCGACCTGGGCCGGCCCTTCACCGGCGCGTGCAACCTTGCCTTCTTCGGGCTCGGGATCAGCGGGCTGTTCCTCTGGTGGCCCCGGGCGTGGAGCCGCCGGGCCAAGCGAGCCATCACCGTGCCCGACCTGCGCTTGCGCGGCAAGGCGCGCGACTTCAACTGGCACAACAGCATCGGCTTCTGGTGTGCGCCGGTGATCATCGTCATCACGCTGACCGGGGCGGTGACGTCCTACCAGTGGGCGAACGACCTTCTCTATCGCGTGACCGGTAACACGCCGCCCCCGGTCGCGGGCGGCGGCGGTGCTGGCGTGGGCGCGGCGCGCGCGGGTCGCCCAGAGGGCCGCGAGAAGAGCGGCGCTGCGCCATCGATCGATCTCGATGCGCTGGCGACGCGGGCGGCCGGCCAGGTGCCGAGCTGGGTCGCGATCACGCTGCGTTTGCCGCAACGGCCGGGTGGCCCGGTGACCGCGTTCATCCAGGAGCCGCCCACGTGGCATCCGAATCCCCGGTCGGTGCTCACCCTCGATGCCGCGACTGCACAGGTCGTGCGGTGGGAGCCGTTCGCGGGGGCCAACCTCGGCCGCAAGCTGCGCGTGCTCGTGCGCGTCCTGCACACCGGCGAAGTCGGCGGCGTGATCGGTCAGGGGATCGCCGGCCTCGCGTCGGTCGGCGGCGTGTTCCCCGTCAGCACGGGGATCGCGCAGGCCTGCCGCCGCGCCCGCGCGTGGAGCGTCCGCCGCCGTGTGGCCGCCGGCCGGGATCTGGCCGACCCGAGCACTGCGCCCACGTCCTGACCCTATGAGTCGGATCTCGATGAATCCACACGCAACGAACCCAAACCAGCCAGCCAGGGCCCTCGACCGTGCCCAGCCAGCCCGCTACCTGATCACCTCACGGGAGGCTCGAGCATGCGTCGACTCCGCCGTTGCATCCGTCGGTCCGCGGCCCGCCGAATCAAGGACAGTCTGCTCTCCACCATGGGTGTGGGGCTCGTCCTCGCGTCCTCCAGCGCCTTCGCCCAGAACCCTCCGCCGCCGAAGCCCGATGCTCCGACGACGAAGGCCGACGAGGTCGAGCTCCCCGGCGTCGACGTGCAGGGGCAGCGGCCGCCCGAGTACAGGGCCATCCAGTCGGACAACTACAAGCTGCCCGACCTGCTCAAGGACACGCCGCAGTCGATCACGGTGGTCCCGCAACGCATCATCCGCGAGGAGGCCGTCTTCAATCTGCGCGATGCCCTGCGCAACGTGACCGGCATCAGCCTGGCCGCCGGCGAGGGCGGCGGCGCCCAGGGCGACAACCTCACCCTGCGCGGCTTCTCCGCCCGCAACGACATCTTCACCGACGGCGTGCGCGACTTCGGCCAGTACACGCGGGACACCTTCGACCTCGAGTCGGTGGAAGTGCTCAAGGGGCCGTCGTCGGTCCTGTTCGGCCGCGGCTCGACCGGCGGCGTCATCAACCAGGTCACGAAGGCGCCGAGGCTCACCCCCAACTACACGTTCACCGGCACCGAGGGCACCGGGCCGTTCTCCCGCGCCGCCATCGATATCAACCAGCCGGTGGCCGACACCGCCGCCTTCCGGCTCAACGGCATGTTCACCGACGCCGGCGTCGTCGATCGCGACGAGACGCACCTCAGACGGTGGGGGGCGGCGCCATCCTTCACCATCGGGCTGGGGACGCCAACCCAGTTCAACGCCAGCTACTACTACTTCGGCGACAACAACCTGCCCGACTACGGCTTCCCCTACGTCTTCGGCAAGCCGGCCGACGTCAACCGGAGCAACTTCTACGGCCTGATCGACCGCGACTCCGAGAAGGACCAGGTCCACATCGGCACCTTCAAGGTCGAGCACGCGATCGGTGACGACATCCGCCTGCGCAACACCCTGCGCTACGCCTCCTACGCGCGCCACTCGATCGTGTCGAACCTGGCCCTGGTGGGCACGCCGGCGCCGGGCACGCCGCTGGAGGTCCTCCGCGTGAACCCCGCCGGCGCCCAGCGGCAGGAGCACGACTCCGCGCTCATTAACCTGAGCGACGGCATCTTCAAGTTCGACACGTGGGGCTTCAAGCACACGCTGGTGGCCGGCATCGAGCTGGGACGCGAGACCTCGGACGTCACGCGCCGCAACTTCCAGCAGGTGCCGACCACCCCGCTGCTCAACCCAGATCCGCGCCCGAATCTCCAGAACATGACCAGCGCCATCAACTTCCGCGGCGACACCGACGCGTTTTCGTTCGGCGTGTTCGCGGTGGACGAGCTCACGCTGCTGCCGTGGTTGAAGATCATGGGCGGCCTTCGGTACGATCTGTTTGACGCCGATTTCCGCAACGCCTTCCTCGGCCAGAAGTTCTCGCGGACCGACACTGCGGTGAGTCCGCGGACCGCGCTCATCATCCAGCCGACCAAGCAGCAGACCTACTACTTCTCCTACG
>Ga0111539_10004542_pt1 | contig 18149 bp, 9 predicted proteins | sample RhiMethybrSRZTD1_FD_79667 | JGI IMG/M metagenome (GOLD analysis project Ga0111539, IMG submission 79667) | Populus rhizosphere microbial communities from Tennessee, USA - Rhizosphere MetaG P. TD hybrid SRZTD1 (version 2) (version 2) | ecosystem: Host-associated > Plants > Roots > Rhizosphere >... | reverse complement strand
TTGGGCAATACGCGCGAGATCAAATCGGCGGCCGACTCCTTCAGGTGGCCGGTCGGCTCGCCTCTGTCGTCGCGGACGATCAGGCCGTTCACCGGATCCTTTGCCGCCGACGTTATCCCCGCGAGCTCGAGGACCTTCGAGTTGACCCACACGCTGTGGCCGTCGTAGCAGGTCATCACCGCCGGACGATCCGGCACCACGGCGTCGAGCTGCTGCCTGGTCGGGCTGCCGTTGGCAAACGGCGTATACAGCCAGCCGCGTCCCTTGATCCACGCGTCGGCCGGTTTGCCGGCAGCGAACGCGCGAATTTTTTCCTGGACCTGCGGCAGCGTGGTGAGGCCCGCGAGGTCGACGTCGCTCAACGACCGACCGCCCGAAAGGAAATGCACGTGCGAGTCGTTGAACCCCGGCGCTACTGTCGCGCCGTGGGCGTCGATGACGCGCGTCTTCGGGCCGGTGACGCTGTTGATCTCGTCGTTGGTGCCCACCTTCAGGATCGTGGTGCCTGTAATCGCCACCGCCTGCGCGACGTGGTTCGCCTCGTCGGACGTGTGGACCTTGCCGTTGACGATCGCGAGATCCGCCGCGGCGCCGTCGGCGGCAGATGCGGCCTTGCGATCCGGTGCGCTGCACGCGGCCGAGACGATGAGTGCAGCGATGATGAGGGCGATGCGAGCGTTCATGCGTGGGAATCTCCGGAGCGCTCCTGGACCCAGTGAGCGGACCTGCGGGCGCCTGGAGACGAGCGTGGAGATTACCACTTGCGCGGCTTCAACTGCACCGCATGCTGCGCGCCCGATAGCGATGTCGGGGTGCTGGCGCCGCGACGGAAAAAGAACAGGAGGTCAGAAGTTCAGGCGGCTGTGATGGCCGGCCTGCGAAGCAGACCGGTCCGCCGAACCGCGCGCGGGCAAGCCTTTTGACCTTCTGGTCTTCTGTTCTTCCCTCCGGCGCGCGGCAGAGCCACGCGGTGCGGGCAGCCCTGAAGGGCTGCGCTACAGAGAGGACGCTGTTCAAAACAAAAACCGCACCTGCAGCTGGAACATCCGCGGCGGATCGATGTTGGCCAGGTTCGGGATCGCATTTGACGCCGCGCCGACCGCGACCAGCTGTCCGAACGTCGGATTCGGCGTCGTGATGTCGCCGTACGTCGTCTGCGCGCGGCCGAGGATGTTGGCGTGGTTGAACAAATTGAAGCCCTCGAGCCGCAGCAGCACGGCGCGGCCGCCGCCGCGAATGCGCCCCTCGACGAACAGCGAGACATCCTGCGTGGCGGTGCCGCGGAACGCCGACTTGCCGATCACCGCGCCGTCAATCACCGGCCGATCGTTGTTGGCGCCGTCGCCGTTGTTGTCGAGGCCGGTCGTGGCGTTGAACGGGCGCCCCGACGCCAGCTGCGTCACCGTCCCGGCGGTGATGTTGTACGGCAGCTGATAGCTGACGGTGATCACGGCGCGGTGCCGCTGATCGAGCAGGCTGGGGCCGCGCTCGGTCTCGCCGAGGCGGCTGATGATCGCCTCGTTCGGGCCGATGCCGTTGCCGTCGGGCTCGCTGGTGTTGGTCGCCTTCGACAGCGTGTAGCTGACGCCGGCGAACAGCTTCGCGTGCCCGCGATAGCTCACCTGCGTCTGCAGCCCGTCGTAATCGGCCACCCCGAGGTTCATGAGGACGTTGACCGCGCGCACGCCGCCGGCAACCGGCAGAATCGGCCGCGTCGCATTGGCCGCGGCCACCGAACGCGTCTGCCCCGGCGCGGTGCGGTCGAAGAGCGACGGCGCGTTCAGGTCGACGGTGCGATCGAGATCGGTCCAGTGCTGGTGCACGTAGTCGGCGCCGGCAAAGAGCCCCTTCGCAATCTCGCGCTCGGCGCCGATCGAGATCACCTGGCTGCGCGGGTTGACGAACTCGTCGGGGTAGTTCGGCAGCAGGTTGAAGTTCAGCCCGAACTGCGCGAACTGCGCGGCATAGGAATCGCGCTGCCCCGCCTTGATCGTGATGTCGCGCGCCGGCAGCTGCGTCGGCGGCAGCACGCGCGGATCGAGCGCCAGCGGCAGGCATGGGCCGGTGAGGCAGGTCGGGAAGCCGAGCTGCCCTGGCGTCGCGGTGTAGGTGGTGAATCCGTCGAGCCCGTTCAACAACGCGCCGGCAACCAGGTTGGACCGGATCTGCGTGTAATACAGCCCGTAGCCGCCGCGCACGACCGTGCCGGCGCCGCCGCCCGGATGCCACGCGAAGCCGACGCGCGGCGCGAAGTCGGTGGTCGCGTCGGTGAGCGTCTGGCGGTCGTAGCGCAACCCCGCGTCGATGGTCAGATCGCGGCTCGCCCGGATGCTGTCCTGCACGAACGCGGCCCCGAGCCACTGGTTCAGCTCGTAGCTGGTGACGCCGTAGCTCACGGGCTGCGTGTACTGCTGCACGTTGGCCAGCGTCAGCTGATCGAACGGCGCCGTCGTCGTTGCGAGGAAGGTGAAGGTGCCGAGCACGGCGAAGCCCGGCTCGTTGCCGGTGCCGCCGGAGCTGTGCCGCGCCAGGCTGCCGCCGACGCGGACGCTGTGCCGGCCGTGCGCCCACGACAAGTTGTCGGAGAGCTGCGCCTGCCGGCCGAACAGGTTCGAGAGCCGCGACTGGCCGATGGTGAAGGGCACCGACCCGGCCCTCGTGTAGGCGGTCGACAGCGTCTGCGCTTCCCACAGCGTCACCGGATCGCCGTTCAAGTACGCAAACCGCGCTTCGTTGACGAGGCTGGAGCCGACGACCGACGTGAGGTTCACCTGGCCGGTCACCGAGCGGCGCGAGTACTTGCGCGCCACGCTCGGCGCGCTGGTGCCGGCGACCGCGTCGTTCGGGTTGGTGTCGTAGAAGCGATCGACGTTGGTGCGGAGCATCAGCGTCTGACTCGGCGAGATCTTGTGATCGACGCGGCCGTTGAAGAGCTGCTGCCGGTAGTTTCCCTCGTAGGCCAGGTTGCCGTCCGCCGGCAGCAGGAACGCAGGCAGAGAGGTGGAGAGGAACGTGGTGCGGTCCTGCCGCGTGTAATCGGCGGTGGCGAAGAAGAACGTCTTGTCCTTCACCAGAGGCGCGCCCGCCGATCCCGAGAGCTGCGACAGCACGTCCGGCACGTCGGCGGGATTGATCGCGGCCAGGGTCGATGGCGTCTGGCAGCTCGCGACCGACGGCGCGCAGAAGCCGGTGGTCGAGAACGTCTTCGCCTGCGCGCCGCCCGGACGCCCCATCGCGAGGATCTCGCCGTGCAGCGCGTTGGTGCCAGACTTGGTGACGATGTTCAGCGCCGGTCCCGATGTCCAGCCGAACTCGGCGGAGAACGCGTTCGAGAGCACCGACATCTCCTGGATCGCGCCAATCGGCACGGTTGCCAGCATCGTCTGCCGTCCCCACCCTTCATCGTTGTTGGCGCCGTCGAGGGTCACCGTCGTCTGCCGCCGTCCGCCGGCGCCGGTGACGAAGTAGGTGGCGTTGACGAACAGGTCGCCGGTGCCTTTCGCCTGCCGGAACGACGCGTTGAGCAGCGGCAGCGTCGTCACCTTGCGGCCGAGAATCGGCGTCTCGTCGATCGTCAGATCGTCGAGGCGCCGTCCGATCTGCGGATCGGAGCGCACGCCCTGCGTGGTGCCATAGACGGTGACGTCGGTCTGTCCGCCGCTCGCGACCAGCTTTACTTTGACGGTCGCGGTTTCACCGGCGCGCAGCGTCAGGTCCCTGACGTCGTCGGCGGTGAATCCGGATTTCTCGACGCTGACGGTGTAGGTGCCGGTGAGCGAGAGCGCGGCGACTGAGGTCGAGCCGTCGCTGCCGGAGACCGCCTCGCGAACGGCCCCGGTCGCGCTGTTGGCCACCTTCACCTTCGCGTCGGTGACGACCGCGCCGGTCTGGTCGACAACCACCACGATGAGCGTCGACGTGTTGGGCGATTGCGCCGCGACGGGCACCGCGAGGGCCGACACGAGGATTGCGAGAAGCACGCGGCACGCTGTTTTCATGTCGTAAGGCCTCACCGGCGCAGGTGCGGCAACCGGCTCGTCGGGCGCGCAATCGGCGCAAGGATTCCCTAAAGCAGTCGATGGGGCGTGAAAATCACGACCCCGGTAACCCTCGAATCTAATTAGCAGCAAGGTCTACTACCAACAGACGTTCGGGCAGGGAGCACTCACCGTAGCGCAGGCCTTCACAGGCCTGCACCAGCGGCCTCACCTTAGCGCAGGCCTTCAGCCTGCCTCAGCGGCCGCTGCGCTACGTATTTGAATGCGCTCTTTACTCGGCGCGGAGACCGCTCAGCGGATCCGTGCGCGCGGCGCGTCGTGCAACCGGCAGCACGGCAACGGCGCCAACGAGGAGAAGCACGGCCGCCGGAAGAGCGACACTCACTACGTCGAGACTTGCGGCCGTGGGCAGCACGCTGCCGAGCACTCGCGCGGCCCAGATTGAAACGACGCTGCCGGCGAACAGTCCGGCTGCGACGATCGCGATCGCCTGGCCGAGTGTGGCGAGCAGGATGCGGCGGGGATCTGCGCCGAGGGCGATGCGGAGCGCCAGCTCGACGCGCCGGCGCGCCACGTCGTGCGCGGCGGCGCCGAACAGGCCGAGGGCGCCCAGCGCGACGGCAAGCGCGGCGAAGCCGGCGAGCGCGGCGGCCAGCACGCGCCGCACCGGCACGCCCGGCGAAGCCGCGACGACCTCGTCCATGGCGCGCACGTTGTAGACCGGCAGGTTGCGGTCGAGGCGCGCCACCTCCTCGCGCACCGTGGCGATGACGTCGGCGCCGGGGCGCGAGCTCCGCACCAGGACGACGTTCGAGTTCGACGGCGTTTGCGGCGCCGGCACATACACCGTCGGCGACGCCACATCGTCGAGCGCGCGCTGCGCCACCTCGCCGGCGACGCCGACGATCTCCACCGGCGTGGACGCGCGCGCGAGCCACACCTGGCGACCGACCGGCGATTCGCGGGGGAACAGCGCCGCGGCGACCGACTCGCTCAATACCGCTCGCGGCGGAGCGGTGGCGTTGTCGAGCCGATCGAAGGCGCGGCCGGCGACGATCGGGATCCGCATCGTCTCGAAATAGCCGGCCCCCGCGGCGCGAACCAGCGCCTCGCGCCCGGCGTCGGCCGGCTGCGCGTGCACGAGCGTGCGCGCGCGGTCGCCGGTCAAGGGAATCTCGTCGACGATCGACGCCGCGCGTGGGCCGAGCCGATCGTCGAGCGCCGCCTGCAGCGTCGAGTAGAACGACGCCACGCGCTGGCTGCTGCCGTAGGCTGCCGCGGGCAGCGAGAGCTGCAGCGTGACGACGCCGTGCGGGTCGAAGCCGGGATTCGTGCTCATCACCGCGATCAGGCTGCGGCCGACGATCGTCATCGCCACCAGCAGCACGAAGGCGAGCGCCACCTCGCCGCCGACGAACAGCCGCCGCAGGTTGCGCTCGCGCGGCGCCGCCGTGGCGCCGGCGCGCAGCACCTCGGCAACGCTGGCGCGCGCGGCGATCAGCGCCGGCAGCCAGGCGCACAAGAGCGCGCAGGCGGCGGCCGCGATCGCGACGACGCCGACGACGCGCCAGCTGACGGCGAGCTCGCGTGCGGCGAGGCTGCCGAACTGCTGCAGCGCCAGCCGCCCGACAACCGGCGTGATCCACGCCGCGAGCAGGATGCCGCCGGCGATGCCGATCGCCACGAGCGCATACGCTTCGAGCAGCACCTGACGCGCAATCGCGCCGCGCGTCGCGCCGAGCGCGCTGCGCACGGCAAGCTCGCGGCGCCGGTCGATCGACCGGACGACGAGCAGGCCGGCGAGGTTGACGAAGGCGATCAGCACGGCGAGCGCCGCGGCGCCGCCGAGCATGGCGAGCATCGCGGTGGCGCCGCCGGCAATCGCGGTTGCGATCCTCGTTGTCACCGCGCGCGATGGCGGCGACGAGGTGCGGCTGACCTCGGAGAGCGCCGCCGCGAGATCGATCGGCGTGACGCGGTCGCGCAGCCGGGCGACGACGCGCACCCGATCGCCGGAGCGCAACGCGGCGTCCTCGGTCACGGGAAGCGGGCGCCAGACATCGCTCGCGCCCAGCGCGAACGAGAACGGTTCCGGCAGGACGCCGACAACCGTATGCGGCCGGCCGCTGAGCACGATCTGCCGGCCGATCGCGCTCGGATCGGCCGCCAGCTTGCGGCGCCAGAACTGGTGGCTGACGATGACCACGGGCTGCGCGAGATCCGCGCCGTCGAACGCGCGCCCGATGGCCGGCGCCACGCCGAGCAGCGGCAGGAAGCCGGGCGTGACGTTGATCGCGCTGACGCGCTCGGCGGCGCCGAGATCGGTCAGCGTGAGGTTGGTGCCGTCGGAGGCCTCGAGCGTGGCCATCGCGGCGGCGCGTTCCCGCCACGCCACGAACGTGGCGTAGCCAACCGCCCGCGGCGCGCCGCCAGGGTCCGCAATCGGCGTCTCCCCGGCTGTCACCAGCGCGTCGGGATCGGCGAACGGCGGCGGCACCAGGACGACGGCGTCGACGACGGCGAAGATCGCGGCGCCGGCGCCGAGCGTCAACGCGAGCGTGAAGATGGCCGCGAGCGCGCTCGACGGCGAGCGCCGGAGGTTGCGGGCGAGGTGCAGCAGATCGACCAGCACCGGGCCAAGTGTAAATCCGAACCGCCGTGATTCATTCGGTGATCTGGCGGTACGACACCTGGCCGTCGCCGGCAATCGTCGCCACCCAGGAGGCGGTTCGATCGATGCGCCCCCCGAGAATCCTGTACAGGAACTCGGGATCGCTGGTCGGCTGCAGTGGGAAGGTGGTCCGGACGGCGCGCATCGGCTGGCCCATGCCGGCGATGCGGCGCGAGCCGCGCACGAGCGCGGCGTACTCCGGCATCCGGTGCAGCCTTGCCGCGATGCGAAGCCGCGCGGGAACGACGGCGGCAATGGCCAGCAGCAGCGCGATGCCGATGGCGTGGTTGATCCGCGGATGCGCCGGAACCGCGAGCGCCAGAGCGATGGCCACCACCGCCAGGGGAACGACCGGAATGTAGTAGTAGTGATCGAGCGCGCCGAGGAACAGCGCGTAGCCGACGATCGCCGCCGCCTGCGGCGCCAGAACGAGCATCAGCACCGCGACATCGCGTCGATATCGAATCGCGACCGCGAGGTCGGCGGCGAGCAGCACCCATGGGGCCCACGGGATCGACGATGGATATCCCTGGATGAACTGGAACGCCGACGCGAAGCCGTTCACGCTCTTGGCCACCTGCGGCGCGTCGCGGCCGGAGATGATCCGCGACAGGCTGCCGGTGACGGCGCCCATCGCCGGTTCGCTGGCGCGCGTCTGGATCTGGTGGACGAGATACGGAATCTGGAGCGCGCCGACAACGAGGGCGATCGCGAGCGCGACGCGGCCGGCCGGCCGCCACTCGCGCCGCACGAGCGGTTCAGCCACCAGCGCGCCGAAGACGCCGGCGGTGACGAAGATCGCGCCGGAGTAGACGTGGACGGCGCTCCACGCGAGCGCGGCGACCACGGCCACGCGCACGAGGCTCGCTCGGTGCCATCCGATGAGAACCAGCGCGACGGCGAGCTTGCAGAACGCCGACGCGATTACCGTCGTCCACACGATCGCCGAGAGCGCCACGTCGTAGGCCGCGGTCGCGATCGCGAGAATGGTGGCGAGCGCGAGCCACACCGACCTCGTCCGATACCACACGGCGCAGAACAGCAGGGCGTCTGCGAACGACTCGACGATCGCCTGCCCGATGCCGCCGCCATGCGGCAGGTTGTCGAACCACGGACCGAGCGTGACGCGGATTGCCCACATCAGCCAGTAGTACGCCGGCCCGATCGTGTAGCCATGCACGTGCGTCGGCGGCCCGACCAGCGGCAGCTCGTGGAACGGGCGCAGCGCGATGCCCCAGTCGCGGATCTGGTCGCCGAGCAGCCAGAATTCGCGGCTGATCCCGCGAATGCGGCAGGCGAGCGTGAAGGCGAAGACGCCGCCGGCGACGACCAGCTGGAGACGCGACCGCCGGAAATCAGATGGCTGCATGCGCTCGCCGCACTTAGAGTAGTGCAGCCGTGCAACGTCCGCCCGTGTGGCTGCGTAGTCTCAAGCGAGGGATCCGCCCATCCCGATTGACCTGGAAACGGTAGGCGAAGCCCGGCTCGTCGTCCAGGCGCTCGCCGGTTCGCAGTCTGCCTTCGAGCAGCTCGTCGCCCGCTACCAGCGGCCGGTCATCAGCCTGATCGCGCGCATCACCGGCGATCGCGCGCAGGCCGAGGACCTCGCCCAGGAGACGTTCGTCAAGGCGTTCCGCAACCTCGCCGCCTTCGATACGACGCGTCGCTTCTCGAGCTGGCTGTTCCGGATCGCGCACAACGCCGCGATCGATGCGATGCGCCGGTCGAATCCGCCGGCTGAGTCGATCGACGCGGACCCGAGGATGTCGGCCGGCGCAACGCGCGAACCCGCCGCGCCGCCCGCACCCGATCCCGTCGAACGAGCGGAGCTCGGCCGGGCCCTCGAGATGGCGCTCGCCGGGCTGCGGCCGGACCAGCGCGCCGCCATCGTCCTGCGCTACGAGCACGGCCTCTCGTTCGGTGACATCGGCACAGTGCTCGGCGTTCCCGAAGCCACCGCGCGATCCCACGTCCATCGCGCGCGAAAGGAGCTCGCCGAGCGTCTGACCGCGTCCGGCTGGGCGCCGCCACGATGAGCGCAACGGACGAGGGGAAGACTGCGTAATCCTCAGAAAGAGGCCATGAACGACGCCCCCGGGAGCTACACACGCTGGCGCGCCGCGGAAGCGGGCGAGCGGGACGACGATGCGGACTGGGCGTTCCGCACGGTGTTCCAGACCACGGTGCCCGAGTCGCCGGTCTCGCCCGATTTCACCGCCCGGACGATGGCGGCGATTGCGGCGGCAGCCGTCAGCGATGCGCGCCGCGCGCGGCGCGTGCGCGCCGGCGTGCTCACCGGCACTGCGGCAGCGGTCGGGGCGGCGGTGTACTTCGGCACCGGGTGGGCGATCTCGCTCGCCTCGACGGCATTCATCGCGCTGCTGAACATGGTGATTGCAGGCACGGTTCGCGGCGCGATGTCGTTCCAGGGCGGCGGCGGCGGCGTCTGGCCGGTCGTGGCGAGCCTCGGCCGCGCGGCAGCCGCCCTGGTCACGGATCCGACGATAACGCTGGCGATGATCGCGATCTCCGCGGTCGCCGTTGCCGCGCTGGTGGCGTTGCAGCGGCTTCTCGGCTCAGATCAGGAGTCCCTCCAATGAAACGATTGGCAGCGCCCATTCACATAATGTTGGCCGCCGCCGTGCGCGCCTCGGTAGTCGTCGCGACGGTTGCGGCGTCGAGCGCGGCGCTCCACGCCGTCGCGCAGCAGACCGTTCCCGCCGCGGAGCAGCAGGCGCTGCGTGTCCGCATCGAGGCGAGCTACGACATCGTGCCGCTCTCGAACGGCATCGCGCTCCGGCCGAAGTCGCCGCGCGGCGGCGTCCGGCTGATCGAGATCGCCGACACGATTGCGATCAACGGCGTGCCGGTGACCGGCCGCGAGCTCCGCGACCGGGTCGGCGACGATGCGGACGCGATCCTGCGGCTCTCCTACCTCGATGCGGACGCGCTGCGCGCGCTGCTGCGGCCCACCGCCGCGGAGCGGGAGCTGCGCCCGGAGCGGGAGCCTGCGCCCGGCCCCGCCTCTCCGGCGCCCGAGCGGTCGAGACGAGCGCGGCGCTCGAACGGCGACATGGTGCGGGTGTTCGGCGACGCAGTCGTGAATGAAGGCGAAGAAGTGACGGGACAAGTTGTCGCCGTCATGGGGTCGGTGCGAATCGACGGTCAGGTCGGCAATCAGGTGGTCGCCGTGCTCGGGTCGGTGGATCTCGGGCCGCATGCCGTCGTCGACGGCGACGTCGTGGCGGTTGGCGGCCGGCTGCGCCGCGATCCCGGAGCGCAGATCAACGGCGCGGTCACCGAAGTGTCGCTGAAGGACATCGGCACGAGGATCAACGCGCCGTGGCTCGACCGGTGGGGCCCGGTCTACCTGTTCGACGGGTTCGGTCCAATCACGCGTCTCGTCGGCACGACGCTTCGCTTCGCCTTGCTGGCGATCGTCGCCTGCCTCGCGCTGGTCTTCGCGCGACGAGAGGTCGAAGGGTCGGCGCAGCGCGTCAGCGACGACCCGGTGCAGACGACCGTGGTCGGGCTCCTCGCGTGGGTGCTGCTGGCGCCGCTGTTCTTTCTCACCGCGGTCGTGCTGATGGTCTCGTTGATTGGAATCCCGCTCTTGCTGCTGCTGCCCTTTGCGCTGGTGGTGCTGCTGGTGATGGCGGTGGTCGGCTTCAGCGGCACCGCCTACGCGGTCGGGCAGTGGGCGCGCCGGCGATTCGGCATCGCGACGATGTCGCCGTTTGCCGACGTCTGGCTCGGGATCCTGATCATCCTGCTGCCGCTGCTCGCCGGGCGTGTCATCGCGCTCGGCGGCTGGCCGCTGAGCCCGGTGGTGTTCATGCTGGTGGCGACAGGCCTGGCGGTGGAGTTCCTGGCATGGGCGAGCGGCTTCGGTGCCGTGCTGACGAATGCGTACTCAGGCTGGCGGGCGAGGCGCGCCGCGCGCTCGACGGCGCCTCCAGCGACGCCCTGATCGCAGTCGAGCGACAGCCACAGATCCGATCCGGGCGACAGCTTCTTGTCACGACGATTGAACGCAGAGCCCGCAGAGACCGCAAAGCTCTTTTTCTCCAAGGTCAAGGCTGGCGCGCGAATAGGGGGTTGATCCGAGCGCCACAGCAGTGATCCGAGCGAACCCGCCACCTGCCCGACCCACCTGAACGCCGCGCGATTTGTGCGCCGCGCCCAGGCGGCCCGCGCGACGACGCACAGGACTGGCTACTGACGACTGCGACTGACTCCTGCCAGCGTTATCCTCTGGTATGACCCTGCAGCAACTCTTCGGCATCGCGCTGCCGATTGTTCAGGCGCCGATGGCCGGCGTTCAGGGCAGCGCGCTGGCCGTCGCCGTGTCCAACGCCGGCGGCCTCGGCTCGCTTCCCTGCGCGATGCTGTCGCTCGACGGCGTGCGCGCGGAACTGGCGGCGATCGCCAGCCAGACGAGCCGGCCGTTCAACGTCAACTTCTTCTGTCACACACCTCCAGCGCCGAGCGCCGAGCGGGAGCGCGCCTGGCGCGCCGCGCTGTCGCCGTACTTCGCCGAGTACGGCATCGATCCCGATTCGGTGCCCGCCGGCGGTGCGCGGCTGCCGTTTACGCCCGAAACTGCGGACGTGCTCAGTGAGTTCAAGCCGGCGGCGATCAGCTTTCATTTCGGCCTGCCGCCAGACGATTTGCTGCGACGCGTGCGCGGGTGGGGCGCGAAGATTCTGTCCTCCGCGACCACGGTGGACGAAGCACGCTGGCTGGAAGCAAGCGGCGTCGACGCGATCATCGCGCAGGGCGCCGAAGCGGGCGGCCATCGCGGCATCTTCCTGTCCGACGATCTGACGACGCAGGTCGGCACCTTCGCGCTCGTGCCGCAGGTCGTCGCCGCGGTGAAGGTGCCGGTGATCGCCGCCGGCGGGATCGCGGACGCGAAAGGCGTCAAGGCGGCAATGGCGCTCGGTGCTGCCGGCGTGCAGGTAGGCACCGCGTACCTCCTGTGTCCTGAGGCCACGACCGGCGCGGTGCACCGCGCGGCGCTGAAGAGCGACGCGGCGCGGACGACGGCGCTAACCAACCTGTTTACCGGCCGGCCGGCGCGCGGCATCGTCAACCGGCTGATGCGCGAGCTCGGGCCGATGAGCACGTGCGCGCCGGCGTTTCCGCTCGCCGCTGCCGCGATTGCGCCGCTGCGCGCAAGAGCCGAGGACCTGGGGCGCGGCGACTTCTCGCCGTTGTGGGCCGGCCAGAATGCGACCGGCTGCCGGGAGGTGCCGGCGAGCGTGTTGACACGCGAACTGGCGCAGCAGGTGGTCGAGCCCGGAGCGGTATAGGGGCCGCCCCCACGCGATCAAGCCACCAACCGCGCCAACTTGACCTTAGAGAACGAGAGCTTTGCGGTCTCTGCGGGCGCTGAATCCCGCCCCCGCGTTCGCCGCCGCCATTCGGCAGCGTCGCGCCCTCTACTTCCGCCGCGAGGCATGTCTCCTGCCGGAAGAACCTGACAAGTCAGGAATTCGTGATCAAGTCGCGCGGCTTGCCCGCAGTGGCAGCGTTCAAGAAAGCAAATGAACCTCTGAGACTCTGAGACTCAGAGGTTTATTCTCAAACTGGTTTAGGTAATAGCTGGTTACGAATTCCTAGAACCGGATCCAAAACCTCGCGGATGAACAAGAACGCGCGAGCGGTGAAACCGTTCTGGGAATGAACCACAAAGACTCGGAGTCTCAGAGGGTCAGCCAGTTGCTGGGATCTGTGCCTGTCCCGCGGCGGACAAATGCGACTGTCGCCGCGATCACCCCAGCACGCTCGCGTCACCCGTATCCGTAAAGAAAATGCTTTGCGGTCTCCGCGGGCTCTGCGTTCAATCGTCGGGACAAGCGGCTGTCGCCCGCATCAGATCTGTGGCTGTCGCCACAAATCATGCTTTTCCCCAGAACGCAAACACCACCGCCGCCATGATGCACGTGAACGACACCAGGTAGCGACGCCGGTGGAACCGCAGAGCACGCGGAGAACGCGGAGTAATTTTGAACTAAAAGAGTTCTGCGCTCTCGGCGGTCTCCGCGGTTTCACTGGCGTTGCGAAGAGATCTCGCGTCCGTTATTGCCGCTCACCATAGCGTGCGCCGCGCAGGATCCCCTCGAGCGCGTGGTTCCCTTCGTGGCAGCCGTACTCGTAGAGCCGTCCGCCGTTGCGCGTCATCGGCATCCGCCCGGTCCACGGTCGCGTGAACGTGTCGGGATCGTCGACGGTGAACTCGTAGACGAGCTCGCTGGCGTTGAGGCGCGTGAAGCGCTCCACCAGGCGCAGGCGCTCGCCGGTGCCGCGGAAGCCGACCTTGCCGTTGAAGTTCTTCGTCTCGACGACCAGCGCGTTCCCCTCCCAGCGCCCGCGCGAGGCGCCGAGCCACAGCTTGACCGCCTCGGGCGGAAACGGGCGGCCGTCGAGCCAGACGATGCGGGCGTCGTGGATCATCTCGTTGTAGATGAGGATGCGATCGCCGAACTGCAGGATCTGGACGAAGTTGTTGTAGGGGCCGACCTGGATTGGCGGCCCGGCGTTGAAGGCGAGGCACCGCTCCTGCAGCGAGCGATTCTCAGGGTTGTCTGCGGGATGCTCGCGGTTGTCCGCCGCCCTCGCGGCGGCACGCCCGCGCGCCTGCGGCGTCAGCGGCGGCAGCTTGCCGTCTGGCGGATCGACGATCAGCGACGTCATCCGCTTGCCGTCGAGGCGCGCCAGCTCGGTGCCGCGCTCGAACCAGAAATCGTTGACCGCGCGGCCGACGTCGACCGCCGCGCCGCCGTCGCGCCGGTCGCGGTTGTTGCGTTCGAGCTGGTCGGCGGCCCACGCGGCCGCCTCGGCGTCGCTGACGAACCCCTTCCCCTCGAACTCCGCCGGCCGCTCCAGCGGCGTCAGCGTCGCGAACGCCCAGACGCCCTGCAGATCGGGCGGCGCGCTCTTCGCCTGCGCCATCGTCAGCAGCGCGAGAATCGGAATCAGCAATCGCATCGGGGACATGATAACCACTCGATCTCGTCGAGACGCCTGATAAACCGCAGAGAACGCCGAGACCGCAGAGTCTTCTTGTACTTCTTAAATTGGGAGCGCGTTTCAAATTTACACGCGGCTCGCGTAGCGCAGCCCTGAAGGGCTGCGCTACGAGTGATTTTGAAACCTTCTTGAAGACCTCTGCGTTCTCCGCGGTCTCTGCGGTTACGCAGGCGCATCAAATGAGCGTAAAGCTCCGCGAATCCACTCAGGCCGCGGCGCGCTGAAACAGCGTGCGCGACACCGCCGCCGTCGTGAACAGGCCGGCGCCCGCGACGACGAACGCCGGCCCGTAGCCTCGCGACTTGAGGATGAGGCCGACCAGCTGCGGCCCGAGCGCCTGGCCGACGAAGAAGAAGAACGCGAACAGCGAGATGGCGGTGCCGCGCATCTGCGGCGCCAGCTCGGTGGCCCGGGTCTGCAGCGTGCCGTGCATCGTGTAGTAGCCCATGCCGAGGACGACGACCGCCGGCACGAACCAGTGCCACGACGGCATCACGCCGATGAACACGAACGCGGTGCCGAGCAGCGTGCCGCCGAGGAGCAGCACCCCGAGTTCCCCGGCGCCTGCCACCAGCCTCTTGACCGACGCGCTGTAAATCAACCCGCCGCACCCGAACCCGGCGACCATCAGGCCGGCATATGCGTAGTTGACGCCGAAGCGGTCGGTGAGCGACGACGCCAGGTAGGCGAGGCCGCCGAAGACGAACACGCCCTCGAGCATCACCGTCACCAGCACGATCGCCGCGGTCGGGCGCTTGAACAGGCTCCGGTACTGCGACGCCAGTGCATACACGAGCAGGGCGACACCGGAGGCCCCGATCAGCATGGACCACGCCCGCGGCGCCACGCCGAGCAGCCCCGCGAACAGCAGCAGCCCGCCGGCGGGCACGGTCAATAAAGCCGGCCCGAGACGGCTCGCCGTCGCCCGGTGCTCCGCGAGCCGGCCGGCATCGCGCGCGATCAGCGCCGACACCGCGAGCGAGACGATGCCGAAGACGACGAACACGTAGCGCCAGCCGATGTACTCGCCGAACAGGCCGCCGAGCGTGCTGCCGGCGATCTGGCCGATCATCAGCGCGCTCATGAACCGGCCGAGCGCGATCTGGCGTTCGTGGTAGGGGAAGGTGTCGCCGATGTGGCCGAGCGACATCGGCACGACCGCGGCGGCGGCGACACCGGTCAGAAAACGCAGCAGCGCGAACACCGCGATGGTCGGCACGAACGCGCAGGCAAAGGTGCCGAACGAGAACACCGCCAGGCAGGCGGCGATCACCCGCACCTTGCCGACGCGATCGCCCACCGGGCCGTACAAGAGCTGAAACAATCCGTACGGCAGCGCGTAGGCCGAGATGACGAGCGCGGCCGCGGGCAGCGTCGTGCGGAACTCGGTGGCGACGACGTGGAGCAGCGGATCGATGACGCGCGCATCGGCCTGGACCATGAACGCGGCCATGCCGAGGACGATGAGCGAGGCGCGGTGAGACGGCGGCGCAGATGGGATTTCAGCCGGAGACGGCGAAGCGGGCACCGCCCATCATCCCACGCTTATTTCGCTTTACTGAAGCGCGGCGGCTGATCTATGGTTGCGCCGCTCTAGTCACTCAGCCTTCGACTAGATTTTTCCAGCAAGACAGTCGGCGTCGCGGTCGGTTCGAGCGCGTTTGGCGACAAAGGCCTGCGGGCGGTGTGTCGGCAGAGGAGCGTCATGAGGACTCGCCGGATTGCTGTCGTGACGATCGTCGGCGGCCTGCTCGGACTGGCGCTCGTCTCCGCGCAGGCGGCCCCGCAGATCTCGCGTGGTCCATATCTGCAAATGGGAACGCCGACCAGCGTCGTCGTCCGCTGGCGCACGACCACGGCGACCGACACGGTAGTCGACTATGGCCCGGATCCGGCGAACCTGATTTTTTCCGCCAGCGCTGCGGCGCCGACCACGGAACACGAGGTCGAGCTGTCGTTGCTGCAGCCGGCCACGAAGTACTACTACGCGGTCGGCTCGACGGCCGCGCGGCTGGCCGGAGGCGACCAGACACATTTCTTCGTGACCTCGCCGCCGGCAGGCGCGGCGACGCCGACCCGGATCTGGGTGCTGGGCGATTCGGGCACCGCCGACCTCAAAGCCGAGACGGTGCGCGACGCCTACTACGGGTTCGCCGGTTCGACGTTCACCAACCTGTGGCTGATGCTCGGCGACAACGCCGACAACGACGGCCTCGACTCGGAGTATCAGCGTGCGGTCTTCGACATGTATCCGCTCACGCTCCGCCAGTCCGTGCTGTGGCCGACCAAAGGCGATCACGATCACGATACGAGCACGCCGGGCGACGCTCCCTACTACGACATCTTCACCCTGCCGAAGAACGCGCAGGCGGGCGGCTTCGCGTCCGGCACCGAGGCGTACTATTCGTTCGATTACGGCAACATCCATTTCATCTGCCTGAACTCGTTCGACGTCGATCGCTCGCCCGGCGGTCCGATGCTGACGTGGCTGCAGACTGACCTGGCCGCGACCACGGCGCGCTGGATCATCGCGTTCTGGCATCACCCGCCCTACAGCAAGGGGTCGCACGATTCGGACGTCGATTTCGAGCTGACCGAGATGCGCCAGAACGTGCTGCCGATCCTCGAGGCTGGCGGCGTCGATCTCGTGCTCAGCGGCCACAGCCATTCCTACGAGCGATCGTTCCTCGTCGACGGGCACTACGGGCGCTCGGACACGTTCACGACCAGCATGAAAGTCGACGCCGGCGACGGCCGTGAAGGCGGCGCCGGCGCGTATCGCAAGCTCTCCACCTCGCCAATGCCGCACGCCGGCACGGTCTACGCGGTGGCGGGCACTTCAGGAAACACCGGCGGCGGCACGCTCGATCACCCGGCGATGTTCGTCTCGCTGAACGTCCTGGGCTCGCTCGCCCTCGATGTCGACGGTGGCCGGCTCGACGTGCGCTTCGTGGACGATCACAGCGCCGTCCGCGATTCGTTCACGATCCTCAAGGACCCGGTGACGCCGCCGGCGGTCGTGCCGGACGTCGTCGGCCTGACTGAAGCGGCGGCGACAGCCGCCATCGAAGCCGCCTCGCTGACTCGCGGCAACATGGCGAGCGCGCCGCATCCGTCGATCCCGAGCGGATCGGTGATCAGCCAGGACCCGGCAGCCGGCTCGCAGGTACCCGTGGGATCGCCGGTCAACCTCGTCGTGTCCTCGGGGCCCGCAATCACCGCCGTGCCGAACGTCGTCGACCTGACGCAGGCCGCGGCCAGCGCCGCTATCGCAGGGGCGGGCCTGACGCAGGGGCCTATCACCAGCTTGCCGAGCGCGCTCGTGCCAGCGGGCGTCGTCATCAGCCAGACTCCTGTGGCCGGGTCGCAGGTCGCCGCCGGCAGTGCCGTGTCGTTCGTCGTCTCCGCCGGGGTCACGACGCCGGTGACGATCGGCAGCCAGATAGCCGGCACGTTCGGCGATGCAACCGGGCACTCGGGTCAATCGCACTTGTTCTACGCGGCGAATGCCGGCGTCTGGTGGCTGCTGACGCTGACGTCGGGAGCGGATTCGCCCGGCGGAACCAACCATCTCATCAAAGCCTATCGATCGTCCGGGCCCGATCTCGCGTCTGCGACGTGGACCGCTGCTGCCAGCAGCCCCGGCGCATCCGCCGCCGCATCGGTCAACTGCGGCAGCTGCACGATGGCTGGCGGCCGCTCGCTCGGCGTGGCGTACATCAACAACGCGCCCACTGATGTCGTGCACGCGGAAGTGGCGATGGCGTTCAACGGTCAGAACGGCTTGACCGCGCACATCCGTGCGACGGTGAGCGCGACCGCGATTGCCTGGGAGTCGTGGTCGTACTACGACGCGCCCGCGGCGACATGGACGGTGCCGCGAGGCAACGTGCTCGGCGTCTCCACCGGGAAGTTCATTCACACCGGCGGCCCGACGCTGCAGCAGGAAGTGGATGCGAACATCAGGGTGTCAACCAACGCCGACACCGGCGCGTCGTGGACGAGCGGCTTCTCGACGGTGTCGCTCGTCGACAACAGCATGTTCCACGAGAGCAACTCGATGGCGTTCGCGCCGCTTGCCGCCAACCGGATGCTTGCGGTCTACGACAACGGCGGAGGACAGTCGGGGTGCTTCAACTGCAACGGCGGCGTGCCGGAGCCGAATCTCAGCAACCTGGGCTACAAGCGATCGAATACGAACGGATCGTGGCCCTCGGTGCCGGTCGGGGGCCAGGGGCCCGGCGACGGAAACGTTTTCGCGGCCGACGCGACGGTCGATCACAACGACTGGGCGCTGGTCAGCGCGGACACGTCGACGATCTATGCGTTCCGCCGCAATGCGGCGGGCAACGGGATCGACGCTGCCGTCTACAACCCTGCGGCCAACACCTGGAGTGCCGTCGCCGCGCCGCCGCTCTTCGGCCCGGGCCAGTCGCACAAGGCGC
>Ga0111539_10004541_pt1 | contig 18154 bp, 15 predicted proteins | sample RhiMethybrSRZTD1_FD_79667 | JGI IMG/M metagenome (GOLD analysis project Ga0111539, IMG submission 79667) | Populus rhizosphere microbial communities from Tennessee, USA - Rhizosphere MetaG P. TD hybrid SRZTD1 (version 2) (version 2) | ecosystem: Host-associated > Plants > Roots > Rhizosphere >... | reverse complement strand
TGCTCGCCGCCGCGCTGTCGGTGCTGGCGTTCGACTTCTTCTTCATCCCGCCCTATTTCACGTTCCTGGTGTCCGAGAAACGCTACGTCCTGACCTTCGCGATCATGCTGGTCGTCAGCCTGCTGACCAGCGGCCTGTCGCTGCGCGCCACGACCGAAGAGCGGCGCAGCTCGCTGCTCAGCGCCCTGTCCCACGACCTGCGCACGCCGCTCGCGGCGATCACCGGCGCCGCCACGACGTTGCGCGACGAGAGCGCCGCGATCGATGGCGGACAACGGCGCGAGCTGCTGGAGACGATCTGCGAGGAGGCGGATCGCCTGGAGCGTCTGGTGCGGAACCTGCTGGACATGACCCGGCTGGAATCGGGCGCGCTCGCGGTGAAACGGCAGTGGTTTCCGCTCGAGGAGATCGTCGGTTCGGCGTTGACCCGACTCGACGCCCAGCTCGACGGCCGCCCGGTGCGCACCGATCTTCCCGCCGATCTGCCGCTGGTGTCGGCGGACGCCGTGCTGCTGGAACAGGTGTTCGTCAACCTGCTGGAAAACGCCGCCAAGTACACGCCGGCCGGAAGCCCGATCGAGATCGTCGCCCGCGCCCCCGCCGACGCCAGCAGCATCGCGATCGAGGTCGCCGACCGCGGGCCGGGGCTCACGTCGGGGGACGAACCACGCCTGTTCGAAAAGTTCTTTCGCGGCCGAAAGACCGGCGCGGAGTCGACGGGCGCGGGCCTGGGGCTGGCTATCTGTCGGGGCGTGATCGGCGCCCACGGCGGAACGATCGTGGCAGCGAACCGGCCCGGCGGCGGCGCCGTATTCCGGATGACGCTGCCGATCGTGGGACGGCCCCCGCCCGCCCCTCCTATTTGACTCGGAACCCCAAGGGGGTAATAGCGCGGCCTCCCGACATCGCAGCTTCGCTGCGATGTGCCGCTCGGCACCGAACCTCCCGCGATGAGCGCCGCGGGGCGAAGCCGCGCTGCGCTCGAAGCGCTCACTTCACTTCAGGAAGACGACTTCGCCGCGTAGCGCGACGCCGCCGACCACGTTGCCGGCGCCACACTCGAAGTGGGTCTCGCTGGAGAACTCCTGGTTCTTGTACATGCTGACGATGTTGACGACGGCGTTGCCGCCCATCTTGCGGGCGCGGTCCTGCAGCTGCTTCGCGGCCCCCAGGAACACCCAGTTGCATCCTTGCTCGTCGGTCTTGTTGAAGAAGTTGGTCTTCTTGTTCGTGGAGAAGACGCCCATCCGCTGGGTCGGCGCCGCGTAGGGCTGCTTGCCGAAATACAGATGGATGCCTGGATCCAGCGTGGCCTTGGCGTCCGGGCTGGCCAGCGCGGCGGCCAGCGGCAGACGCAGTCGATCGTCACGGGCGTCCGCCGCCGTCGCAACGAATGAAAGACCGAGGACGAGGGCCAAACCTGTCTTGATGCTCATCGCTATCTCCTCCCGGCGGCGATGCTACTCGAAGATCTTCCGCTTGAGATCCCGGAAGAAACGACGCTTCTGTTTCGGCTGGGCGGTCGGCGGCGACGACGCCGGAGGCGGCCACGCGGGCGGCGGGGCGGCAGCGGCGCCCTGGTCGGGCGGCGGCCACGCGGGCGGTGCCTGCGCGGGCTCGCGTGACGGCCACGCCGCCGCCGGGGCGGCCGCCGGCGCGGGCTGTTCGTAGGCGGCGGGCGCGGGTTGTTCGGCGGGCTGCGCCCTCCCGGGGGGCGGCGGCCAGGCCGGCCGGGGCGCGCGACGCTTCTTGCTCGGTGCCGGCGCGGGCGACGAGGCGGCGGCGACGTTGGCCTCGCCGCCATCGCCGGCGTTCGGCGCCGCGCCGGCGGCGGGTGCAGCGCCCGGCGCCTCTGGCGGCGGCATGGCGGCGGGCCTGGCCGCGGAGGCGGCCGACATGGCGGGCCGCGCGCCAGCGGCTGCTGCGCCAGACGCGGGCGGGCGGCGTGACACCATCACGTACGCCCCGACGCCGAGCGCGGCGGCGGCGCCCACGCCGGCCAGCCACCAGTGGCGCTTCGGCCGCACCCGGAACGTCTCGCCCGCGTCGCCCGCAGCGCCGGCCTCGCCGGCAGCGCCCGAAAAGGTGGTCGCCGACGCGCCCGCCGGGCCCGCGGCCACCGCGGTCGGCGCCCGGGCCGGGGCGACGGCCATTGCGGGCACCGCGCGGCCCGAGGCGGCGCCTTCGAACGCGCGCGAAAATTCCGTCAGCGTCGGAAACCGGTCCGCCTGCGTCTTCGACAGCGCGCGCCGCAACACGCCATCGACGGCGCCGGGCAATCCGGGGTTGAACGCCGCGAGCGGATCCGGCGCCTGATGGATCACCTGGTACAGCAACGACGCGACGTCTTCACCGACGAACGGCGGCCGGCCCGCGACCAGCTCGTAGGCGATGCACGCGAGCGCCCACTGGTCGGTGCGGGCATCGATGTCGTTCACCCGTCCGGCGGCCTGCTCCGGCGCCATGTAGTTCGGCGTCCCCATCACGGCCAGCGCGGCGGTCAGCTTGGTGCTCGCCGAGCGGACCTTGCTGATGCCGAAGTCGACCACCTTCACGAAGTCGGTCTCACCCTCGACCGACAGCAGGAAGACGTTCGCGGGTTTCAGATCGCGGTGGACGATCCCCTTCGCGTGCGTCGCGGACAGCGCCGAGGAGACCTGCCGGACGATCTGCGACGCGGCCGCCAGCGGTAGCTGGCCCACGCGCTGGATCCGCTTCTCCAGGTCCTCGCCCTCGAGGTACTCCATCACGATGTAGGGCTCGCCGCCCGGCGCCTGCCCGAAGTCGAACACCTGCACGATGTGCGGGTGGCCGATCTGCGACGTCACCTCCGCCTCGCGGCGGAAGCGCGCGATCGCCTCCGGGTTGGAGGACAGCTCGCGCGCCATGAGCTTGACCGCGACCCGCCGCTCCAGGCGCGTCTGCACCCCCTCATAGACAGCGCCCATCCCCCCCTGCCCGATCAGGCGCGTGATCCGGTAGGAGCCGCCGAGAACGCTCCCCACGAGCCCAGGATCTTGTGGCCCGGACATGGTGGCCCAGTGTACCGCGTGCGCGGAACTCAGAGGAAGGTGAAGGAGTTGTGGGCCTCGGCACACTCACGGGCCTGGAGGTCTCCTTGAAGCAATCGCCCACCTTGCACGGGTTGCTGGCTGTGATGGTGTTCGGCGCAGGCGCGCTGAGCGGTGGTTGCAACGGGGGGAGCGCGGGCAACCCCACCGGCACCGCCGGCTCATCCGGTGGCGCGACGGGCGCAGCGGGCGGCGCGGGGACGACCGGCAGCGCCGGGACCACCGGCAGCGCGGGCACGACGGGCAGCGCCGGCACCACGGGCACCGCCGGCACCACGGGCAGCGCCGGCACGACCGGGACGGCGGGCACGACCGGAGCAGGTGGAACGACCGGAACCGCCGGCGCCGCCGGCGGAACGACGGGCACCGCCGGTACGACCGGCACCGCCGGCACCACGGGCACCGCGGGCGCGGCAGGATCGGCCGGACGCGGCGGGACGACCGGGGCCGCCGGCGCCGCCGGCACCGCGGGCGCGGCGGGACGAGGGGGAACGACGGGGGCGGCGGGCGCCGCCGGCACCACGGGCACCGGCGGCACCACCACCGCCGGCCGGGCGCGCACCATTTCGTCGTTCGACGACGGCTGGCTGTTCTTCAAGGGCGACGCCAGCGGCGCGGAGGCGACCGGCTTCGCCGATTCGAGCTGGCGCGCGCTGAACGTGCCGCACGACTGGAGCATCGAGGGGCCGTTCGACCAGAACGCGCCGACGCTGGGCAACGGCGGCTATCTGCCCGCCGGCGTCGGCTGGTACCGCAAGCACTTCACGCTGCCCGCGGCGCTGCAGGGCAAGCGCATCTTCATCGAGTTCGACGGCGTGATGGCGAACGCCAGCATCTACATCAACGGCACGCTGCTCGGAACGCGCGCCAACGGCTATATCAGCTTCCGCTACGAGATCACCGCCCAGGCCTCGTTCGCGGCGGGCGGCAACGTGATCGCCGTGCGCGCGAACAATTCCGCACAGCCTGCGTCGCGCTGGTACGCGGGCGCCGGCATCTACCGCCACGTCCGCATCATCGCGACCGATCCGGTTCACGTCGCCCAGTGGGCCACGTTCGTCACCACGCCCACCGCGACGACCAGCGCGGCGACCGTCCACGTCGCCACCACTGTCACCAACCAAGGAACCGCGTCGCAGAGCGTGACCGTGCAAGCGGTGGTGACCGCCCCGAACGGCACCGCGCTGGCGCCCGTCACATCCGCCGCGCAGAACGTCGCCGCCGGGGCATCGGTCAACTTCACCGTCGACGTGCCCGTGTCCAGCCCGCAGCTCTGGAGCCCGACGTCTCCCAGCATGTATTCCCTGACCGCCAGCGTGCGCGTCGGGACCACGATCGTCGACGACGACGTCGTACCGTTCGGCATCCGCACGATCGTGTTCAACCCCGACACCGGCTTCAGCATCAACGGCACCAGCACGAAGTTCAAAGGCGTCGGCATGCACCACGAGATCAGCGGCCTGGGCGCCGCGCTGCCGATGCGCGCCCTGCAGCGGCGGCTGTCGCAGCTGAAGATCATCGGCGTCAACGCCGTCCGCACCGCGCACAACCCGTACGCGCCCGAGTTCTACGACCTGTGCGATCGCATGGGCTTCATGGTGATGGACGAGTTCTTCGACGCGTGGACCGGACACAAGCAGTCGGCCGACTTCGGCGGCACGGCGTTCAACAACTCGGGCCAGGCCGACCTGACCGACACGCTGAAGCGCGATCGCAACCACCCGAGCATCGTCCTTTACAGCATCGGCAACGAGATCCGTGATGGGCTGACGTCGCAGCTCGCCACCGCGACGACCCTCACCAACATCTGCCACAACACCGACCCGACCCGACCCGTCACGCAGGCGCTGTTCCGCCCCAAGGACACCGGTTACTACCCGGGCAACTTCGTCGACCTGCTGGACGTGTTCGGCGCCAACTACCGGATCAACGAGGTCGCGGAGGCGTGCGCGCTCACACCTCACCACGCCGGCGTCGTCACCGAGGTCGGCACCAATACCTCCGACTGGACGATGATCACCGGCAACGCGCAGCTCACGGGCATGTTCCTCTGGACGGCGTTCGATTACCTGGGCGAGGCGGCGGACATGTGGCCGACGGTCGGCGCCAGCAGCGGCATCATGGACCGGATGGGCACGCACAAGTCCAGCGCGGATGCGTTCCAGCGGATCTGGAGCTCGAACGCGGTGCCCACGACGACGGCCGGGACGTCGGCGTCCAAGATCGTGCTGACCCCCGACCACGCGACGATGGTCACCGACCCGAACGACGTCGTTTACGTGAAGGCAGCCATCGCCGACAGCAGCAACCGGGTCGTGACCAGCTCGTCCGCCGCCGTGACATTCAGCATCAGCGGCCCGGGGACGATCATCGCGGTCGACAGCGGCAGCGTCACCCAGGAGACGTTCCGCGGCAACGTGCGCAACGCCTACCAGGGGTTGGCTTTTGCCATCATCCAGGCGACCGGCGCCGGCACCATCACGGTCAACGCGTCGGCGGCCGGCCTGACCGCCGCGTCCGCCACCGTGCAAGCCAGCGCGGGGGCCTTCGTCCCCTGCTCCGGGACCTGCGACTAGGGCCAATAAAGGGCCTCGGGCCTCGGACCTCAGACTTCGGGGGGATCTGCCGGAGGTCAGAGGCCCGAAGTCCGAGGCCCTTCATGCTGTTCATTTTTCACCACACCTACACGTCCGTTCGCGAAACCCGTCCGTACCAGACCTCATGCTCTTCGGGTGGGCGGTCGTGTTCGCGCTCCTCCTGGGGGAGGGCACGGCGCCGACGTCGAAGCGGTCCACCGCGCACGTGTGGATGGATTACGAGACGCGCCCGACGCCCCTGAACCTCGACCTGAAGGCGCCGCCGATCGAATTCAAGTCGGTCAAGGTCGTGGGCGCGTCGGGCTTCGGCCTGTTCGTCCCGCTCTGCGAGACCCTGTCGGTCGGCGCGGGCCTCACGACGTTCCGGATCTCCCCGACCGAGCGGGCCACGCAATACGTGGCCGCGATACGAATCAGGTTCTGACGAGGCGCGCGGGCGCCGCCGCGCGCGGCTTGCCCGGGGTGGCCGCGGCGGCCGCCGCCTTTTGCTCGGCGTCCTGGCGCAGCGCCGAAAGCAGGCGCGCGATCCGGCCGACGGCGGTCGTGTTGCTGGTGACCGCCAGAAACACCAGGCCGATGGCGGCCAGACGCTGGGGCGAGTGCGCGCTCGACGCGGGAAGCAAGGTCTCCACGAACGGGCTCATCATCACCGCGATGCCCAGCGTGAACACCCGCTCCGGGCGCTGCATGAGGCCTTCCTTCATGGTGACGCCGAAGCTCTCCGCCTTGGCGCGGACGTACGGAACCATCGACGTCCCGAACAGCGCCGCCAGCGCGGGGATCACCGCCCAGCTGGCGCGGAAGTAGAACGCGAGCCCGAACAGGACGGCGCCGTCGGCGTAGCGATCGAGCAGCGAGTCGAACGCGGCGCCCGCGCGCGTCACCCGGTTGCGCGCCCGCGCCAGCTTGCCGTCGAGTGTGTCGAGGGTACCCGACAGGATGAACAGCCAGCCGCCCAGCGCAAACCGTCCCGAGGCGACCGCCACGCCCGATCCGATACCCACCATCGTCGCCAGGACGGTGACGGCGTTCGGCGAGATGCCGCTCGCCTGCACCAGCAGCCACAGCGGCCGGATCACCCAGCTGAAGTAGTTGCGCAGATAGTTGCCGATCAGGATCGACCGACCGCTGGCCTCGATGTCGCGATCATGGCGAACGCCCCAGATTGCGCTGCGCACCGAGAAAGCCAGCATCCCGACGATGAAATACAGCGCCGCGATGGCCGCCGGCACCAGCGGCAGCCAGCGATCCAGCCCCGGGCTCATGTCCGCGCCGCCTCCTTCAGCGGCGGCACGGCGATGACCGATCTCGTATCCGATCCAGGGATGAGCTGGCGGCGGAGGACGCCGGCCAGGCGGGTCGCGCTGGCCTGGGCGCCGAAGCTGCGGACCGCCCGCTCGTACCCGCGCCGCGCCAGCGTCGTGCGCAGCACCGGATCGTCGAGCAGACGCTTGAGCTGGTTCGCCAGCGCGCCGACATCCCCCACCGGGAACATCAGCCCGTTGACCCCGTTGGTCACAACCTCGCGGCTGCCGGCGCTGTCCGAGACCACCAGCGCGCGCCGCATCGCCATGCTCTCGAGCACGACGTTGGGGCAGCCCTCCGACCGCGACGGCAACACGACGATGTCGACCGACGCGTAGAACGAACGCATGTCGGGCACGTAGCCGACGAAACGCACCGCGTTCGCGACGCCCAGCGAACGCGCCAGCTCCTCGTATTCGGCGCGGCGGCTGCCCTCGCCGGCGATCACGAAGGCCGCTTCGGGATAGGCGGGCGCCAGCAGCGCCGCCGCGCGGATGACGTCCTCCGGGCGCTTCTGCGGCGCGAGCCGCGCCCCGAACCCGATCACCACCTTCGCGCCCGGCGGCCGGAACCAGGCCGGCGCGGCGGTCCGCGGGTCGAACCGCTCGATGTCGACACCGTTCGGAACCACGACGGCCGGCGCCGGAATCAGCGGCGCGAACATCCGGCGGACGTCTTCACCGCAGCAGATCAGCAGGTCGGGTGGATTGAACGCCGCCCAGGCGCGCAGCGCCAGACGCTCGAGGAATCCCCCTTCGGTACCGCCTGCCCGCCACACGATCGGAATCCCGAGCTGGCGCGCGACCGGCGTCGCGGCGACCCACGAGAACGCCATCGCCGCGAAGATGATGTCGGCCTCCCGCTCGATGGCGACGCGGTGAACCTGGGCGGCGACCCGCCGCACGCAACGCAGGTAGCGGCCCGGCAGCGCCAGCCGCTCGAAGCCCCGCGGCTTGCGCCATCCGCCGGGAAAATCGGGCGTGTGAACGAGATCGTCGACGCCATATTCGCGCAGCCAGTCGAGTCCGGAGGTGCTGGGGCCCACCATCGTGGTGACGTCGAACCCGAGCTTGGTCAGCAGCGGCACGGCGATCGAAGCCTGCCGCTCGGCGCCGCCAAACGTCGATGACGGTTGCAGGTAGAGGAGCCGCATCCGCGCGCCTTCGCGCAGCCCCTCGCGCGTTCGTCGTGGTGCGTGCCTAGTTTGCATGGTGATGCACCACCGATCGAAGAACGTCCTGCGGGTCGCGGGAATCATTGTCGGCCTCGCGTGTGTGGTGGTGGGCGTCAGGTGGACAGGTGTCGGGGCCATTCGTGCGGCGCTGTCGCAGGTCGGCGGCAACATCGCGTGGATGTTCGTCGCCTACACGGCAGGGACGGCGGTCGCGGCGGTCCCCTGGCGCGAGCTGCTTCCGCTCTGGTTGCGTCCGTCGTGGGGCGCGACGCTGACCAGCCGGTTTGCCGCCTCGGGCGTCAACGCGCTGTTGCCGTTCTTCGGGCTGGGCGAGGCCGCCCGCATGCTCTGGCTGCCGCGCGGGCAGCGGACACCAGGGCTGGCGGCGCTGGTGATCGATCGCCTGCTGTTCCTCGCCGCCGGGACGCCCATCCTCGTGCTCGCGGCGCTGGTCGCGACGCGCGTCCCCGGGGTCCCGCGCAGCTACGAGATCGCGGCGCTGGTCAGCGCCGGCATCATCTCGATCGCGGTCGCCGCGGTCGCCGTCGGCGCCGCGACCGGGCGGATGGTCGGCAAGCTGCGCTGGGCGCTGGTCTTGTTCGGCGTCCCGCCCACCAACGGCAAGGGCAAGGAGTCGACGGGCGACGACGTGAACCCCGTCGACAGGGAGCTGCACGCGCTGCTGACCGGACCGCGCGCGCCGATCGTGCGCGGCTTCCTGCTGCACACCGTCGCGCGGCTGCTGCTGGCCCTCGAGATCTACGCCGGGCTGAAAATTCTGGGCGCCCCGGTGGGGCCGGCCGGCACGCTGATCTTCATCGCGATCCCGGTCGGACTGTCCGTCATCGGGACCTTCGTGCCGGGCCAGATCGGCCTGCAAGAAGGCGCGTGTGCGCTGGTCGCGGCCGCGCTTGGCATCGGACCGGCCACTGGAATTGCGCTGGTCTTTTTGCAGCGGTTGAGACAATTGGTCTTCGTTCCCCTAGCCGGACTCTTGATTGCCGTGGTGCCTTACCGCCCTCGTCCGTCCGACCCGCAAGGCTCAAGCTAGGGGTCATCACCAGAAAGGCCATCGGGAAGATCCCTACTCCCCGACGGGGATTCCTGACCAGAGAGGGCGCGAACCGATCGCGTTCCAATCGGCCCGGCGCGCCGGCTGGCGCGGCGGCTTCCCGCCGCCGAACCGATCCACCAGCGGCGGGTTGCCGAACACGCTCGGCTGGCCCGCGAAGAACGGCAACCTGAGCCATGACAGCTCGGGGTGAGCGCGCGCGTCCAGCCGCGACGGCTCGGGCAGCATGACGACCTCGAAGCTATCGGCCGGCATCATGCGCACCGGGCCGCGGGTGTCGTCACCCACCGCGAGCGGACCGATGCCGCCGCCCACCCCCGGGTACGACGCGGGCCGCGGATAGCTGCCGCCGCTCTGCTCGCCCGACCACCAGAGCATGCGCGCGCGCCCGCCCACGAACACGACCGGATGATCGGCGACGTGCATCGCCCGGTCCGTATCCAGGCGGCGACCGTGAAAGTAGAACTCGTATCCGATGGCGCGGTAGTCGGAGGCGAGCCCGAGGTCCGAAGGACCGGACACCACCACGTTGACGTGCTCCCAATCCCCCTCGTGATGGTTGAGCCATTCGTTGAAGGGATAGAAAAACCAGTACTGGATGACGAGCTCGCCGCGCGCCTTGTTCAGCCAGAACATGTGGGCGTACTGGGTGGGCGTCCTGTCGGCGGCCTCGCGCCAGCGCCGCCGCCAGTCGGATATCCCGTGGGCGGCGGACACGCGATCGTCGCCCGGGCCGTCGATCCAGTATTCGATGCGGTTGCCGTCCTCGTCGCGCACGGGAAGCTCATCCCACGCCCGACGGTCGAGCTCGGCGTTCGCCAGAGCCGTGCCGGCGCGCAGCACCTTCCCGTCGCCGTCGACGATGCGCGCCTGCAGGTCCGAACCCCCGCCCCAGGTGTAGCCGACGGCGACCGGCCAGGGCCCATCGCCGCCGTTGGGCATCGCCATCGCCGGGTTGAAGCGACGGGCGATCTCCAGCGCCGCGGGATCGCGCTCCTCGGCCGCGCTGAGGGGCTCGATGGCACGTGGCGCAGTGGCCCAGCCGGGCGATTCGGCCGCGGGAACCCCGGCACCGGGCAACGCGAACAGAAGGGGCAGATAAGCCAGTCGCCTGATCAGGGGAGCAGCTCCAACATCCCCCGAAATACGGCTGAGCCCGACGGTTGGACGTGTGCGGACGTGCGACGCGCCCTACCGTGCGTGATTTTCCTACCCATGTTCGGGTCCCATGGACGAGCAGCGGGAGGAGCCGAACGCGAGCCCGCCTCCCCTGAACGGAGGCCCGGGCCCGCGAACGCGCGGCTTCGTGCGCTGGACGCTCGTCCACGGTCGCTGGCTGTGGCTGGCGGCGCTGGCGCTCGCGGTTCCGTCGGCGGTCGCGCTGGTGCACCTCTACGCGGGCCTGACCAGCGAGATCGAGGAGTTGCTGCCGCGCAACGCCCCCAGCGTCAGCGCCATCGAGGAGCTCCGCCAGCGGCTTCCGGGCCTGTCCACGCTCGGGGTCGTGGTGGCGACGTCCGATCCGTCCGAGCTGCGCGCTGCCGAGCGGCTGATCGACGATCTGGCAGCGCGCGTGCGCCGCTACCCGCCGTCGCTCGTGCGCGCGGTGAAGATCGGTACCGAGGCGGCCGCCGAGCGGCGCTTCCTGGCCGACCACCTGCCGCTCTTCGTCGACGTCGCGGACCTGGTCGAGATCCGCACCCGGGTGGAGGCGCAGCGGAGCTGGGACATGCGCAAGCGGCTGGGCGTCGCCTTCGACGAGGACGAGAAGCCGCCGCCGCTCGACTTCTCGGACATCGAGGCGAAGTACCAGGCGCGGTTCCCCGGGGTTCGGCTGCCGAGCGCAAGCGCGGCCGCGACGACGACGGAGACGGCGACGGCGACGGCGACCGCGATGACGACGGCGACAGCGAGCGCCCCCGCCCCGTCCGCGCGGACCTGGTACACGGACGAACCGACGGGCGCGACATTGATGCTCATCGAGGGGACGGAGTCGTCGCTGGGCGCGCACCACGCCGGCCGGCTGCTCACGCGCGTGAAGGACGATCTGCGCGCGCTCGGCGGCCCGACCCACTACGCGCCCGGCCTGCGCGTCGGTTTCGCCGGCAACATAGCGGTCTCGGTCGAGGAGCTGTCGGCGCTGTCCGCCGACCTCGGGAAATCGTCGGTCGTGGTCGTGCTGGCGGTGCTGCTGGTGATCCTGCTTTATTTCCGCTGGTGGGGCGCATTGCCCCTGCTGTTCTTGCCGCTGGCGGTCGCGACGGTCATCTCGTTCGGGCTGGTGACGCTGCCCCCGTTCGGCGTCGACCGGCTCAACTCGAGCACCGGCTTCCTCGGATCGATCGTCGTCGGCAACGGTATCAACTTCGGCATCATCTGGCTGGCGCGTTACGTGGCGGCGCGGCGCCGGGCGCTGCCGCTCGAGGCGGCGCTGGCCGAGGCGACCTGGGGCGCGCTTCCCGGGACGCTGGTCGCGGCGGCCGCGGCGGCGACGGCCTACGCATCGCTGACCATCACCGACTTCCGCGGCTTCCGGCAGTTCGGCATGATCGGCGCCGTCGGGATGCTCGCCTGCTGGGTGGCGACGTACCTGCTGGCGCCGTCGCTGTGCGCGGCCGTGGAGCGGGTGACGGGGCACGGCCCGCCGCCGCTGCTGCGCGAGGACGCGCCCGGACGCCAGATCACCGCGCGGCTGCTGGATGCCGTCTTCCGTCGTCCGCGCGCGGTGGTCGCCGTCGCGGGCGTCCTGACGCTGGTGGCGTTCGGGCAGATCGCGATGCTGAACAGCACCCACCTCGAATCCGACTTCTCCAAGCTTCGCCGCAGCGACACCTGGACGTCGGGCGAAGGCTACTGGGGCCGGTTCATGGACCGCATCATCGGCGGCAACCTGTCACCGACGGTGATCTTGACCGACAGCGCCGCCGAGGCGTCCGCGGTGGCCGCGCGCCTCCGCGCGGAGATGACACGCCCGCCGCTCGCCGCGCTGGTCGCGAACGTGCGCAGCTTCGACGACGCCGTCCCGCCCGATCAGCCCGCGAAGATCGCCGAGGTGGCGCGGCTGCGCGGGCAGCTGACCCCGGCCGTGCGCGCGAGCCTGCCGCCCGGGCGGCTGGAGGAGGTCGATCGCCTGCTGGGAACCGACGGCCTGCAGCCAATCGGATTTGCGGATCTTCCACCGTCGCTGACCGCGCGCATGCGCGAGAGTGACGGAACGCTGGGCCGGGTGGTGCTGGTCTACCCGCGGCTGACGAAGCGGCTGTGGCAGCCCGCCCAGCTCGAGGGGTTCATCGCCAAGCTGCGCGACATCGCGACGACCGCCGTGCCGCCCGGCGCGCGCCCGGGGCGCGTGGCCGGCACGCTGCCGGTGTCGGCGGACATCACCGCGTCGCTGCAGCGCGACGCGCCGCGATCCAGCCTGGCGGCGCTGCTGTTCGTCGCCGCGGTCGTGCTCGTGATCTTCCGCGGCGGCTCGACGGGAATCGTCGTGATCGCGTCGCTGTTGCTCGGCATCGTCTGGATGATCGGCGCGACCTTTCTCCTCGGCATCAAGGTCAACTACGCGAACTTCGCGGCGTTTCCGATCACGTTCGGGATCGGCGTCGACTACGCGGTCAACATCATGGCCCGCTTCCGCCAGGAGCGCGCCCGCCGGCCGCGCGACGCGTTGCCCGCCGATCCGGCGCGCGTGGTCGAGCGGGCCGTACTGTCGACGGGCGGAGCGGTGGCGCTGTGTTCGCTGACCACCATCATCGGCTACTCGTCGCTGTTGCTGGCGAAGAACCAGGCGCTGTTCCTGTTCGGCGCCGTCGCCGTGATCGGCGAGGTGAGCTGCCTGGTTGCCGCGCTGCTCGCGCTGCCGGCGGCGCTGCTGGTCTGGCGCAGGTTGACGGCCCGCCTGTAACGAGGTGACCGGATTCGCGGCCGGTGAGACACTTACGCCGTACGGATTGTGCGGCGGTATGTGTCGGTCGAGCACCCTGGTCGTGGCGGCGGTTCTCGGAGCCGGGTCGGCATCCGTCGCGGGCTGCGAGCGCGGAATGCTGGGTGGTGGCGGTCGTGGTGGCGCGGGCCAGATCGGCGGCGGTCCGGGGACCGGTCTGGGTCCGGGTGCCGGCGGCAGCATCGGTTTCGGCACCACCGGCGTTGGCGGCGTAACGAATTGCGGCGGCATCGAACGGCCGGCGGTGCCCGCCGGGCTGGACGTGTTGCTGGTCGTGGCCGCGTCGGCGTCGATGGACTGGGACGCGACCAACGCGACATGCCCCGGGGGTTGCGGCGCTACGTCCAGGTGGGCACAAGCGACCACGGCGATCAACACGATCGTCGCGGAGACACAGTCGACGGTGGGCTGGGGTCTGAAGCTGGTCCCTGAAGACCGCGCCGGTCTCTGCACCGTCGCGGCGGAACCGACGCTCCCGGTGGCGGTCGACGACGCCAGCTCGATGGCGGCCGCGCTCGCGCTCCGGACGAGCGCGAACGGTGGCGTGAGCAACGGGGGAAACAACGCCTCCCGCGCCGCCGTGGAGGTCGCGGCCAGCCATCTATCCAAGCTGACCGACGACAACCGGAGGATGATCGTGCTCGTCACCGACGGCGTCCCGAACTGCCCGGCAGCCGGCGTTGCCGCGGCGGATGACCCCGATCGCGCCGTGCAGGCGATCGCCCAGGCGGCCGCGATGGGCTATCCGACGTTCGTCGTCGGCTTCGCACCCGAGTGGGAGGCCTACCCGATACTGGATCGGATGGCCGTCGCCGGCGGCACCGGACGAACGGCGCCGCTCGCGTTCTTCGCCGTCGCCAACACGTCCGACCTCACCACCGGGTTGCGGCGGATTGTCGCCGACAGCGCGCGCTGCGTGTTCACGATCCCGCCTCCGCCCACCAACGACGGCACCACGACCCGCTCGACCATCTCGGTGTCAATCGACGGTCTGCCGGTGCCGCACGACGGCGGCCGCGCGAACGGATGGGACCACACCGACGACTCGGCGGGTCACCTGCAGTTCTACGGACCGGTCTGCGACAACGTCATGGCAAAGCCCGATGCTCGGGTGACCGTCAATTTTCTATGCCTGCTGAAATGAGCCGCGCGACTTCGACATCGATCCTGATCGTGGCGGTGGCAGTCGGGACCGCCTGCGCCCTGGTTTCGGGCTGCGACCGCCAGCCGCTCGACACGCGAGCGGGCGGCGGTGGCGGTGGCGGAACGACAGGCATCGGTGCGATCGGCGGCGGCGGCGGCGGGTCCAACCGACCGATCTGCGCTTCCATCGAGCAGCGGGCGGGCCGGGTTCCCGCCGACATCCTGATCCTGCTCGACGCCTCGGGGTCGATGAACGACGACGCCAGCAACACGACGTGCAGCGGTGGCTGCGGCGCGAGCTCGAAATGGGCGCTGGCGGCGGCGGAGATCAACAAGATCGTCTCCGAGACCGACCAGTCGACCAACTGGGGGCTGAAGCTGTTCGCGGACGGCGGCGGCAGCAACTCGTGCGCTGTGACCGCCGGTGTCGCCGTCCCGGTGGGCGCCGGAAATTCCGGCGCGATCACGGCGGCGATCGCGGGCCGCACCAGCGCCAATGGCGGCGTGACTGACGGAAGCCGCACGCCGACGCGCGTCGCCGAGACGATGGCAACGCGATATCTGGCCAGCCTGACCGACCCCAATCCCAGGTTCATCCTGCTCGTGACCGACAACCTGCCGAACTGCACGCCTGGAATCGCCGATCAAGCGGCCGACGATTCGGCGGGAACGATCCAGGCGGTGGAGGATGCCAGGCTGCTCGGCATTCCCACCATGGTCATCGGCATCGCGACCGCGGGTCAGCCGGCGGATCCAGTCCTGCGCGCCATGGCCGTCGCCGGCGGCTACGCCACGCCGAATTCCCCGCCCGCCTACTATCCCGTGACGAGCGCCGCCGCGCTCTCCGGCGCGCTGCACACGCTCGCCGGCACCGCACCGGACTGCGTGTTCTCCATCCCGCCGCCACCCAGCGACGACACGAACAGTCTCAGGATCGGCGTCATCGTCGACGGCAAGGAGATTCCGCGCGACGTGAGCCACGCGAACGGCTGGGATTTCACGAACGGCACCGCCACTTCGCTGCAGGTCTACGGCCCGGCGTGCGACGAATACCTGACGGGGACGAAGACCCTGACGATCGTTTTCTTCTGCGGCTCCACGAAGTGACGAGGACGTCAGCTCTCGTGTTTGTTGCCCTGTGCCTGGCACTCCGGGCAGACGCCGTATAGCTCGTGGCGGTGCCGCGACAGCGTGAAGCCGTGCCGGCTGGCGATGCGATCCTGGATCCGCTCGACCTCGGGGTTGACGAACTCCACGATCCGACCGCAGCGCTCGCAGATCAGGTGATCGTGGTGCGAGCGTCCGACCGCCAGCTCGTACAGCGTCTCCTTGGTGTTGCCGAAGCGGCGCGTGTGCGCGATGCCGGCTTCCTCAAGCAGCTTCATCGTCCGGTAGACGGTGGCGAAGCCGACGCCGGGGTGGGTGCGCCGCGCGCGTTCGAACAGGCCCTGCAGATCGATGTGCTCCTTGGTCTTCAGGAACACGTCCACCACGGCATCCCGCGTCTTCGACGCATGCAGGCCGCGTCCGGTCACGAACTCCTGCCACTGACGATGCGGGCCGTCGGCGGGCTTCTCGGGCTTTCCGCGACCGCTGGGCCCCACCGCCCGACTTTGAGATGGGGCGCCGGGGATGTCAATCGCCGGAGCGCGGCGCGCGGCCACTAGCCGATCCCGCGCGGAGCGCGGGATATCGGCTACCTGAACAAACAGTAGTCGCACACCGCGCCTGCGGCGCGGAGCGACTAGCCGATCCCGCGCGGAGCGCGGGATATCGGCTACCTGAACAAACAGTAGTCGCACACCGCGCCTGCGGCGCGGAGCGACTAGCTGCGGAGCTGTTCGGAGAGATACCGCTCGCGCCCGATGTCCTTGACGATGGTGAGCTGGGCCTCGAGCCACTCGACCGAGTCCTCCTCGGCGACCAGCAGGTGCTCCAGCAGCTCGCGCGTGCCTGCGTCCTTGCGGTCGAGGCACAAGGCGATCGCCTTGTTGAGCCGCGCGGCCGCTTCGGTCTCCAGCGTGAGGTCGAGCCTGTGCATCTCGATCGGCTCCTCGCCGACCTTCACCGCGCCCAGGCGCTGCAAATTGGGGATGCCCTCGAGGTAGAGAATCCGCTCGATCACCTTGTCCGCGTGCTTCATCTCCTCGATCGATTCCTCGCGTTTCTTCTGCGCGAGCCGGTGGTACCCCCAGTTCTCGAGCATTTTGTAGTGCACGAAATACTGGTTAATTCCGGTCAATTCGGCCGTCAGGATGTCATTCAGCGCGACGACCACGTCGGGATCTCCCTGCATGCGGCGGGATTGTAGTGATGGTCACGGATAGATTCCAGTTGGGCGGACGACGATTCCGGGGGCGCGAAGATTCCTGTTGAAACTGATAATGACTTTCAATACTATTAACCCCCAGAAGGTCGCTTTGCTCGTCTGCCACTGCCACCGGGTTTGTGATCGCGTCATCCGCGAGTGCGTCGAAGGCGGCGCCCGATCGCTCGACGACATCGGGCGCGCGTGCGGCGCCGGGACCGCCTGCGGCGGCTGCCAGCCCACGATCGGCGCGCTGCTCGCCGGGGAGCCCGCGGACGCCGGCGTGATCAGCCTGGGCAAGGGACGCGCGCAGCGCGCGGCCGCCGTCGTGAGCTCCGACGCCGGCACGAACGCCGACGCCGACACAGACGCCGACGATCGCGTCCTGACCCGCGTCTCCGCCTACGGCAACGTCTGACGCTGGAACGCTTCCCAGACGACGTCGGGCACGGCAGCGCCCTGCGCCGCCGCGTTTCCGTACAGGACGTGCCCCGCCTCGATCGTGCACAGCGTGACCTCGACGCCGCCGCTGCATGACGACGCCCGCTGGCAGACGCCGTGCTCGCTCGCGGGTGCGCCGCTGCAACCGTCCAGCATCTGCCACTGACTGAAGTCGGCCTGGGCGCCGGGGAACAGGCCGCCGTCGTAGGGCACCAGCAGGTCGGTCGTGCCGCGAAACATGACGACCGCGATCGGGCGCGACGGCTGGCACGGCATCGTGCCGTTGCCCATCGACACGGGCGCGCTGGCGGCGAACACGTCGGCGGCGCGGCACGCCAGCAGATGCGACATCGCGCCGCCGTTCGACAGGCCGGTGACGTACACGCGCCGGGCGTCGATGCAGGCGTCGCCGCGCATCCGGCTCACGACCGCGCGGATGAATCCTTCGTCGTCGACCTGGTTCGCCAGCGAGTCGCCGCAGCAGAGCGATCCGCCGTTCCAGGACGCGTTCAGCCCGTTCGGGTAGACGACGATGAACCCTTCCTGGTCGGCCTTCGCCGCCCAGCCGCTCAGGGCCGCCTGCTCGCCGGCGTTGGAGGTGAGGCCGTGGATGTCGAGCACCAGCGGCACCGGATGGGTACCGTCGTAGCTGGCGGGAACGTGCACGAGATAGTCACGCGCGACCCCGCCCGACTGGATCATCACCGTGCGATCGCCGGGCGGGAAGCCGCCGGGCGTGCCGCAGCCGTCCGCGGCCGATTCGCCGCCGCAGCCCGCGACCGGCGCGGCCATCGCCGCCAGCGTCACGATGAACGTCCTTCTCGCGTGAAGGGATCTCATGGCGGCCACCTGGACACCGCAGGCCGAAACAAAAAGAAAAGCAAAGTTCACTTCAGTGCCTCGCCCAGGGGTTGCGCTCCCGAATCGTGTCTATTTTCGACGATGGGAGCGGCGCGATCGTAAGGCGCCGCACGATTGAGGGAGGAAGACAATGGCACGACGTCGCAGCTCGAAGAGTCCACGGTACGGCAAGGCAGCGCAGAAGAATGTCCGCAGCGCCATGCGGCGCGCGAAGCGGGGCACGCTGAAGTCCGGCAAGG
>Ga0111539_10004539_pt1 | contig 18156 bp, 16 predicted proteins | sample RhiMethybrSRZTD1_FD_79667 | JGI IMG/M metagenome (GOLD analysis project Ga0111539, IMG submission 79667) | Populus rhizosphere microbial communities from Tennessee, USA - Rhizosphere MetaG P. TD hybrid SRZTD1 (version 2) (version 2) | ecosystem: Host-associated > Plants > Roots > Rhizosphere >... | reverse complement strand
CTGTTCGTCACGGGCGCCTGCAACGCGCGCTGCCGGCACTGCTTCCACTGGAAGGAAGTCGCCGCCGGCGTGCCCGGGCCGCGCGTCGAGGACGTGCGGCGGCTGGCCGACTCGGCCGCTCGGATGGGGCCGCTGCTGTGGGTCAGCTTCGGCGGCGGCGAGCCGCTGCTGCGCCGCGACCTGCCGGCGCTCGCGCAGGCCTTCGGACGCCACGGGCTGCGTCACCTCGCCATCCCCACCAACGGCCTCGTCGAGGGCTGGCAGCACGAGACGGTCGAGCAGATCCTGCGCGAGAACCCGCGGACCTACCTCTCGATGTCGGTCTCCTTCGACGGGCCGCCCGCGATCCACGACTCGATCCGCCAGGTGCCGGGCGGGCACGCGCGCTCGATGGCCAGCGTCGCGGGCTACCGCCGGCAGGCCGAGGGGCGCCGCGACCGGCTCGGCGTCGGGATCATCGTCACGGTGACCTCCGAGAACCAGCACGTGCTCGCCGGCCACCTCGAGGAGCTCGTCGAGGAGCTGCGGCCCGACAACGTGACCATCAACCTCGCGCGCGGCACGGCCATGGAGCTCGACCTGCTCGACGTCGACCTGGCCTGCTACCGCGAGGTCGTCGACGCCAAGCGGCGGCTCATGGAGCGCGGCCTGCTCCCCTACTTCGACTACCCGCTCGCGCAGCTCGCCGTGGCGCGCGACCGCCTCATGTACGCGCACGTCGAGCGCGTCGCGGCCGGCGACGGCAGCCGCCACCTGCCGTGCACAGCCGGCACGCTCTCGGCCGTGATCTTCGAGGACGGCGACGTGCAGCCCTGCGAGATCCTCGGCCGCAGCCTGGGCAAGCTGCCCGACGTGGGCTGGGACCTGCAGAAGCTGTGGGCGTCGCCCGCGGCCGCGGCGCTGCGCCGCGAGATCCGCGACACGCGCTGCTCCTGCACCTGGGAGTGCGCGCAGGCCGACAACGTGCTCTTCAATCCGCGTCAGTGGCCGGCCCTCGCGCGCGGCATGCTGGCCGTCTCGGCCGCTCCGGCCTCGCCGGCTTCGCCCGCCTCGCCCGCCTCGCCCGCCGGGTCGGCCGCGCGGTGAGCCCCGCTCCGCACGCGGAGGGGCCGGGCCTGGTGCTGGGCGTCATCGTGCCCTGCCGCAACGAGGCCGCCGTCATCGAGCGCAAGCTGCGCAACCTCGTCGCCGGGCGCTGGCCCTTCAGCCAGAAGCCGCACCAGGTCGTGGTCGTCGACGACGGCTCGACCGACGGCACGGCCGAGCGCGCCCGCGAGCTGTGCGCCCAGCTCTTCGCGCGGCCGTCGGCCACCAACCGCATGTCGGTGCCGATGATCACCGACAAGGTGCCGGCGGCGGCGCGCGTGATCGTCAACGGCGGGCAGGCGGGCAAGGCGGGCGCGATCCGCGCCGGCATCCAGGAGCTGACCGGCCTGGGCGTCGACGTGCTCGTGCTCACCGACGCCGACGTCATCCTGCGGCCGCCCTCGCTGCTGCAGCTCGAGCACGCCTTCCGCACGCGGCCCGAGCTCGGCATGGCCTGCGGGCGGCAGGAGTTCGTGCGCGACCTGCTCGACGACGGGAGCTGCCGCGGGCGCGACGGCAAGGAGCCGGTCGCGGCCGCCGAGCCCTACGACCGCTGGACCGCGCAGGTGCGCCGCCGCGAGAGCCGCAAGGGGCGCCTGTTCTCGGTGCACGGCCAGCTCCTCGCCTGGCGCGCCTCGCTCGGCATCGCGCCGACGCCGGGCATCGCGGCCGACGACCTCGACCTCATGTTCCAGGTGCGCGCCCAGGGGCGGCGCATCGAGCTGCTCGAGGGGCCGACCTTCCTCGAGACCAAACCGGCCTCGCCGCAGGCGCGCCGCGAGCAGCAGGTCCGCCGGGCGCAGGCCTACGTGCAGGTCATGGCCGGACGCAGCGCGCCCGCCGGCGCCGGCCTCGGCGAGCGCCTGCAGCTCCTCGGCTACCGGCGCCTGCCGCTGCTGCTGCCGTGGCTGCTCGTGCCGGGCCTCGTGGCGCTCGTCGCGCTGACGGCCGTCGTGTGGATGCTCCCGGGCGACCCGTCGCCGCTCGTCACGGTCCTGCGCTGGCTGCTGCCGGCCCTGCTCGTCGCGCTGCTCGTGCAGCTCGCCAGCCCGACCGGCCGCCACGTGCGCGAGCTGCTCGGCGTCATCCGCCAGGCGCAGGCGGCCGAGCGCAGCTCCCCCATCGCCGATCGCTGGGAGCGCGCCTCGCGCTGAGCACGAAAAGGCGGCGGGGCCATCCGAGTTCTCGGCTGGCCCCGCCGCGGCGTACTCGTCCTCTCTCTGACTCGGCTCGCCTGACTCAGTCTCCCGGAGCGAGCACGCTTCGATCTCAGTGCGTCGAGGTCTGCAGCGCGTTGCTGAGCGACACGCCCTGCGGGGCGGCCGCGTCGGTGATCGCGTACTGCATCACGATGTCGTAGCCGGCCGGCAGGTTGGCCGAGCCCGAGATCGGGAGCTCGATGCGGCCCTCGTAGTCGGTCGCGATGACCAGGCTGAACGACGTCGCGTCCGGCACCAGCGTCCCGCCCTTGAAGGGCGTCGGCGCGGCGTCGAGCGACACGAAGAGCACCGCCAGCGACAGGGGCGCGGCGTCCTTGAGGACGATCTTCGCGCGCTCACCCGGGGCGATCGTCCCGCTGCCCTTCAGCTTGGGATCGCCGGCCACGCCCGAGAGGGCGAAGCCGAGGTCGATCCAGTTCACGGTGATGATCTGACCGCTCGTGCCCATGAAGGGCGCCGAGCCGCCGACGACATCAGCGCTCGATGACGGCGGATCGGACACGGTCGACTGCGCCGACGAGCCCTGGAACTGCGCGGCCACCGCGGACGTCATGGTCAGCACCGCCGCCATTCCCATCCACAGCGCCCCGCGTGACTGCTTGATCGTGTACATGTCTGCCTCCTTTGTTTGCCGCGTCGGGGAACGGATGACGTGGTCACAGAAGGAGGCGCGCGCGCCCACCCGCCGGGGCAGCCCTGTTGAGCAGGTCACGACGTCGCCACCGGCGTCGTGCTCGCGATGACGTTCCCCGCCCGCACCGCCACGCGTGGTGGCAGCTCAATCCGCGCTGAGCTGCTTCCGCAGGTACACGCGGGCTTCCGCCCATTCCGACTTCACGGTGCGCGGCGAGATACCCATGACGTGGGCGGTCTCCTCGACGTCGAGGCCGCCGAAGAAGCGCAGCTCGACGACGCGCGCCTGGCGCTCGCTGCGCTGGGCGAGCTGCGTGAGCGCCTCGTCGAGGGCCTGCACGTCGACCGCCGGCGGCTCGTCGGCCACCGCCTCGGCGTCCTCGAGGGTCAGGCGCTTGCGCTGGCCGCCGCGCTTGTCGGTGCGGCGCTTGCGCGCGCGGTCGACGAGGATGTGCCGCATGATGCTGGCGGCGGTGCCGAAGAAGTGGGCCCGGCTCTCCCAGCCCTTCGCGCCCTTGGCGAGCTGCATGTAGGCCTCGTCGACCAGGCCGCCGGGCTGGAGCGAGTCGTCCATCCGGTTGCGCATCTCGCGCTCGGCCATCTTGCGCAGCGTGGGGTAGAGGGCCGCCCACAGCCGCTCCTTGATCTGCGGATCCTGCCCGTCCGCCTCGGAGAGCAGCCAGGAGATCTCGTCCTCGTCGCCGTTCGTGCCCGCGTTCGAGTCCGGCATCCCCGCGATCCTACCGCAAACGCGAGCGGGGCCGCCCGGCAGCGCCGGACGGCCCCGTGTCCCTCGCCCATTCGGCTCAGTGCGGAAGGACGTCGATCGAGCTCTGGAACCAGCGGCGGAAGGCCCCCATCTTCATCGCGACGCTGCCCGGGAGCACGTCGGTGCCCGAGGCGAGCAACATGGCCACGAGCCGGAGCTGCATCCGCACGCGGAGGCCGTCGTCCAGGACCGACGTGTCCGTGCCGCACCAGCCGGAGACGAGCGGCACAGCGAAGATCAGGCCTTCACCGTCGAGGTGCACGCGCGCCTGGCCGATGGCGGGGTTCGCCGCCTGCGTCTGCGCCGACGAGCTCGGGGCGGAGATGCCGCCATGCGATTCCGTCGCCTGGGCCGAGAGCGTGGAGGTCATGGCCACCAGGAACGCCGCGGCCAACCCCATGCTCCACCTGCTGTTCATCTGCGTCCTCATGTCATCCTCCTTTGCCTGACCTGCTTCCCGGCCTCATGTCGGGCTCGCGGTCAGCATCCGAGGCGCGGGGGGCAGGGGCCGCGGGCAGCCCGATCCGGGGTGTCACGGTGTCGACACGGGCGGCTGGCGCAGCAGCTCGAGCGCCTGCTGGCCGGCGGGCGTCGCGGTGAGGTCGCGCGCGAGCGGCGTGACCGCGTGCGACCAGCCCGCGCCCACCGCGGCGGTCAGCTGCACGAGCGCGAAGCCGCCGGCATCGAGCTGGACCGACCATTCCGAGCGACGCCCGGCGCCCGCCGGGCCCGAGAGCGTGACGGCCACGGTGTGCGTGCCGGCCGGCAGCGAGATCCGCGTGGCGCGCACCGACGCGGGCAGCAGCGTCCAGCAGCGCGTGTCGGCCGGCAGGGCCTCGGCCACGAGCTCGCCCGCCACGAAGCCGCCGAAGCGCGCCCAGGTGTTCTGCGGCGAGCCGGTCGGCTCGTCGTGATCGCTGAGCCCGCGCTCGACGAAGTCGGCGATGTAGGCGCGCGGCACGGCCTGCAGCGCGGCGGCCGCGAGCAGCCGCGGGAACTCGTCGTCGTAGCGGCGCAGCGACTGGCCGCCGTAGTCGAGCAGCTCGGGCAGCGGCCCGACGCTCGCGCCGTCGACGAGCAGCTCGACGCGCGGGCTGCCGTGCGTGCGCGGCGCCAGCGCGGGCAGCTGCAGCCGGCGCGGCGCGCCCCAGGCCCAGAGGTAGGCCAGCGCGGGGACGCGCACCGGCGCCTGCCCGTCCTGCACGACGACGAGCAGGCTGCCCTCGTCGGGCCCGGGCCGCCGCTCGAGCTCGGGGGCCTGCGCGTCGCGGTAGCAGTCCTGCGCCTCGCCCTCGGCGCCCGCGAGCTCGAGGCAGATGCCGGCCAGCCCCCACACGAAGCGGCTGGCGTAGCGGTCGTCGGCGGGCACGCTCTGGCGCAGCAGCTGCAGCCGCGCGCGGCGCGCCTCGACGGCCGCTTCCTCCCACTCGCCCTGCCCGAGGAAGTTGAGCATGTTCTGCACGTTGAGCATGAGGCGCTCGGGCGGCGTGGCGTGCCAGCGCGCGCGGTCGGGCGCGTAGAGCAGGCGCGACATCTCGTCGATGGGCGCGTCGGAGTAGTCGATCACGAGCAGCCGGTCGTCGACGCCCTCGAGCAGCGCCGAGGCCTCGGCGTAGTGCTCGCCGGCCTGCAGGACCTGGGCCAGCTCGAGGCGCAGCAGGTCGGCGTCGGCGCCGTCGTCCTCGTGGCGGATCCGCGAGCGCAGCAGGTCCTCGGCCTGCTCGAGGTCGCCCGAGTAGTAGGCGCGCTGGACCTCGTCGAAGCGCGCCTCGTACGTGCCGCGGCAGGCGGCGGTCACCAGCAGCAGCAGCGGCGGCGCGAGGTGCGACAGCGCGCGCAACATCCGTCCCTTGGACCGGGGTCCTAGTCCTCGACCTGCTTGGTGATGTCGACCTGGTCCTGGTAGCGGATGACGTTCGTGGCCACATCGGTCACGCGCAGGAAGAGGTAGTACTGCACGCGCCGCGTGTCGCCGACCTCCTCGGTCGTCTCGCCCACGCGGCCGAGCACGAAGTAGTGGATGCCGTACTCCTTGCCGAGGGCCACGCGCGTCTCGATGTCGACCGTGTCGCCCAGCTGCCGCAGGCGCTCGGCCATGTTCGCGTCGGTGGCCAGGCGCGAGTTGTCGACGACCGTCCAGGCGCCCGTGTCGACGAGCTTGGTCTCCATCTCGCTGAGCAGGTTGTCGAGCGCGCCGCCGATGTGCTCGCTCGTGTCGTTGGCGATCTTGAGGATCGCGATCGAGGGCTTGTCGCGCGGCAGCGTGACCATGAAGGGCGAGGCCTGGAAGCCGGTGATCCACTGCTCGAGCGCGATGTCGAGGTCCTTGCGGTCGAGACGCGTGCTCATCGGGGGCTCGTCGATCGACGGGTCGTCCGAGCCGCGCGTGAAGGTCGGCCCGCAGCCGGCCGCGGCCGTCGCCGTCACCGTCGCCGCGCAGCCCAGCAGCAGCGCGCCCAGGACCTTCGAGCTCCACGGCGATCTAGCGCACATCCACGACCTCCTCGTTGGGGCGTCCCTCGAGCTCGGCCAGGCAGCCTTCGGCGCGGCGCGCGGCCTCCTTGATCTCGTCGTCGCCGCCGCCCAGATAGAGGCGGCCGTAGGCGCCGAAGGAGACGACCTCGAGCAGCCGGATCGGCGCGGCCTTCTCGGCCTCGTTGGCGGCCAGCAGCGCGTAGCCCGCCGGGTGCGTCTCCAGGATGAACAGCGACTGCCCACGCAGGATCACGTCGCCGTGGCGCATGCGGTTGATCAGCATGGTCTGGTAGGCGTCGGTGCCGGTGATGATCTCGGAGGTCACGACGCGCGGCGTCAGGCGGTCGGTCTCGGCCAGGCCGAGGTGCGCCAGGATCGCCTCGCCGGCCGCGCGCACCTCGCCCTGGTCGTCGGCGTGCAGCTCGAGCACGCCGAAGGCGCGCTCGACGATCTGCATGCCCGGCCGCACGTTGGCGCGCTTGAGCGCGACGTCGGTGATGCGGTTGACCGCGATGCCCGGCTGCACCTCGACGAGCAGCGCGGCCTGCTCCTCGATCGGCAGGTAGCCCTGCGCGACGGTCGCGAGGAAGGAGGCGAGCTGCGGCTGGAGCACGTCCAGGTAGACGAAGCTGCGCAGCGAGATGCCCTGGCCGCTCATGGGTCGCGGGCATCGTATCAACCCGGCTATCATGTCGCGCCATGCGCGCGACGACCGTCCTGTGCTTGAGCCTGCTCGCGGGCGGCATCGCCTGCGGCGAGCAACAGCCGAGCGCCGCGGCGCCGGCGGCCGCCGCTCGTCCTGCCGAGGGCAGCCCCGCGGCGACGCTTCCGGCGGCCGCGCCGTTCGCCGCGCAGATCGAGCAGAAGTTCAAGCCCGGCGAGGGGCCGCGCATCCGCGGGACGGTCACGCTCGACCCGCAGTTCGCCGCGCAGGCCGCCGGCCATCCGCTGGTGATCATCCTGCGCAGCCCGCAAGGCCAGGGCATGCCGATCGCCGTGCTGCGCGTCGAGAAGCCCAGCTTCCCGGTCAGCTTCGACCTGGGCGCCGAGCACGCGCCGCTGCAGTCCGACGACACGCCGCAGATCCTGCAGGGCGAGAACAAGCTGCTCGCGCGGCTGTCGATCAGCGGCGTGGTGACGGGCGGCCCCGACGACCTCGAGTCGGCGCCGCAGATCGTCAAGGCCGGCGGTCCCGAGGTGACGCTCACGCTCGACCACCGGAGGGGCCCGTGACTCCGGCGATGGCGGCGGCCCACCGGCAGGCCTTCATGACCGAGCTCGACGGCGGCGTGGCCGTGCTGCGCGCGGGCGGCGAGGTCATCCGCAACCGCGACACGCACTTCCGCTTCCGGCCCGACAGCGACTTCTGGTACCTGACCGCCTTCCCCGAGCCCGACGCGCTGGCCGTGCTACGACCCGGCGCCGACGAGGAGCGCTTCGTGCTCTTCGTGCGGCCGCGCGACCCGGCCCAGGAGGTCTGGACCGGCCGGCGCGCCGGCGTCGAGGGCGCGCGCGAGCGCTTCGGCGCCGACGCGGCCTACCCCATCGGGGCGCTCGACGAGCAGCTCCCGCGGCTGCTGCGCGGCTTCGACTCGCTGACCTACGCCTCGGGCCTCGACGCCGACTTCGACCGCAAGCTCATGGGCTGGATCCAGGACACGCACCTGCGCTCGCGCGACGGCGTGCGGCTGCCCGGCCAGGTCGTCCACCCCGGTGCGACGCTGCACGAGCTGCGCCTGCGCAAGACGCCCGACGAGGTCGCGGCCCTGCGCCGCTGCGCGGCGCTCACGAACGAGGCCCACCGCGCCGCGATGTCCGCGCTGCGCGAGGGCCAGGGCGAGTGGGAGATCGAGGCGCTCGTCGACGGCGTCTTCCGTCGGGGTGGCGGCTGGGGACCGGGCTACCCCAGCATCTGCGCCGCGGGCGCCAACGCGACGATCCTGCACTACAACACGAACAACGAGCGCGTGCCGAAGGGCGCGATGATGCTGCTCGACGCGGGGGCCGAGGCCGACGGCTACACCGCCGACGTGACGCGCTGCTTCCCGTCGGGCGCGGGCTTCACGCCGCCGCAGCGCGAGCTCTACGAGATCGTGCTCGGAGCGCAGCTCGCGGCCATCGAGCAGGTGCGGCCGGGCGTGCCCTTCCACTCCGTGCACGAGGTCGCGCTGCGCCGCCTCGTCGAGGGCCTCGTCGCGCTCGAGCTGCTGCCCGCCGGCGTCGACGCGCACCTCGAGTCGGGCGCCTACCGCCGCTACTACATGCACCGCACGAGCCACTGGCTGGGCCTCGACGTGCACGACGTGGGCTCGTACTTCACGGCCGAGCGGCAGAGCCGCCCGCTCGAGGCGGGCATGGTGCTGACCGTCGAGCCGGGCCTCTACGTGGCGGCCGACGACGACCGCGCGCCCGAGCGCTTCCGCGGCCTGGGCGTGCGCATCGAGGACGACGTGCTCGTCACGCCGCAGGGGCGCGACGTGCTGACGGCCGCCATCCCCAAGACGATCGCCGACGTCGAGGCGCTGCGATGAGCGCGCGGCCCGGCTCTGGGGCCAGCGGCCCGGCGGCCGCGCGGCCCGGCGCGCCGGCGCAGGACGACGCGGCGGCGCAGGACGACGCCGCCGAGCTGCTCGCGCTGCGCGCGGAGTTCCCGATCCTCGAGCGCACGACCTACCTGATCAGCCACTCGCTGGGCGCCATGCCGCGCGGCGTGCGCGACCGCCTGGCCGAGTACGCGGAGATCTGGGCCACGCGCGGCATCCGCGCCTGGGCCGAGGGCTGGTGGTCCTCGCCCGTCGAGACCGGCAACCTCGTCGCGCGCATCATCGGCGCGCCGGCCGGCAGCGTGGTCATGCACCAGAACGTCTCGGTCATCGAGGGGCTCATCGCCTCGTGCCTCGAGTTCCGCCCGTCACGCAACCGCGTCGTCTACAGCGCGCTGAACTTCCCCTCGGTCATGTACGTGTGGGAGGCGCAGCGCCGCCGCGGCGCCGAGATCGTCAGCGTGCCCTCGCGCGACGGCGTGACGGTTGACACGCAGGACATGCTCGCCGCGATCGACGAGCGCACGCTCATCGTCCCGCTCAGCCACGTGCTCTTCCAGGGCGGCTACATCCAGGATCTCGCTGCGATCGTGCGCCGTGCCCAGGCGGTCGGCGCGCTCGTGCTGGCCGACTGCTACCAGTCGGCGGGCACGGTGCCGCTCGACGTGCAGCAGCTGGGCCTCGACATGGCCTGCGGCGGCAGCGTGAAGTGGCTGTGCGGGGGCCCGGGCGCGGGCTGGCTCTACGTGCGGCCCGACCTGCGCGAGAGGCTGCAGCCCGCGCTGACCGGCTGGATGGCGCACGAGCGCCCCTTCGCCTTCGAGACCGGCCCGCAGAAGTACGCGCACGACGCGACGCGCCTGCTCCACGGCAGCCCGGCCGTGCCGGCGCTCTACGCCGCGCGCAGCGGCTACGAGCTGATCCTGCGCGCGGGGCCCGAGCGCATCCGCGCCAAGAGCGTCGCGGCGACGACGCGCTTCCTCGAGCGCGCCGCCGAGCGCGGCCTGAAGAGCAAGTCGCCCGCCGACAGCAGCCGCCGCGGCGGTACGGTCACGCTCGACGTGCCCCACGCGCCGGCGCTCGTCGCCGCGCTGGCGGCGCGCGAGATCCTCGTCGACAGCCGGCCCGACGTCGGCCTGCGGCTCTCGCCCCACTTCTACAACACGGACGACGAGCTCGACGCCTGCCTCGACGCGATCGTCGAGCTGCTGGCGAACGGCGGCTGGCAGGAGCACGCCCAGCAGGAGCGGGCCTACTGATGCCCGAGTACGGCGAGAACGCACGGCTGACCTACTCCGAGTACCTCAAGGTGCCCGAGCTGCTGGCCCTGCAGCACGAGGAGTCCGACCCGCCGGTGCACGACGAGCTGCAGTTCATCGTCGTGCACCAGGTCTACGAGCTGTGGTTCAAGCTCATCCTCCACGAGCTCGACGCGATCGCCGCGGCGACGGCGGGTGCCACCGACGAGGGCTTCCGCACCGCGGCGCGCCTCGGCCGGCGCGTCGTGTCGATCCTGCACGTGCTCGTCGGCCAGATCCACGTGCTCGAGAGCATGCGGCCGGTCGACTTCCTGGCCTTCCGCAGCAAGCTCAACCCCGCCAGCGGCTTCCAGTCGGCGCAGTTCCGCGAGGTCGAGGCGGTGCTCGGCCTGAAGGACCCGGCGCTCATGAAGCGGCTCGCCACCGACGCGACGGCGGCCGCGGCCGTGCGGCGCTTCGACCGGCCGTCGCTGCCCGAGACGCTGTACGCCGCGCTGCGACGGCGCGGGCTGACGGTCACGGTGCCGGGCCCCGAGCGCAGCGAGGCGCAGGCGCAGGCCACGCTCGCCGCGCTGCGCACGGTCTACGAGCAGCCCGACGCGCACTCGGCGCTCTACGAGCTCTGCGAGGTGCTGCTCGACATCGACGAGCAGGTCGTGCTCTGGCGCCGGCACCACGTGATGATGGTCGAGCGGCAGATCGGCGCGAAGCCGGGCACGGGCGCGGGCACCACGGGCGAGCTCGACGGCATCCGCTACCTGCGCACGACGCTCGACAAGCAGGCGCTGCCCGACCTGTGGGCCGTGCGCACGGTGCTCGCGGGCTGAGGCCCTGAGCGCGCGCGGCGCGCACGGACGTCGTCCGGCGCGGGCGTCGGCTGCAGGGCTCGGCGGCAAGTCGCTTCTGCAAGCCGCGCGCGCCCGCGCCTGACCGTCCGTCGCCCGCTCCGCCGCCCCGTCGCGAGAACGGCCCGTCCCTTGCGGATCCCTGGCCGCGGAGCGCGATCCGCTCCGTGTCGTGGACGCACCGCGTGGCACGTTGGCACGGGAATTGCCCGCTCTCGGTCGGCCGGCATGCATCGCCGCGCACGCCCTCAGGAGGTCGCGCATGAGTCGTTTCGCGAGCTGGGCCGTGGGACTGCTGGGCCGGAGGGCGGCCACCCGCTTCGAGCAGTCGACGCGCTGCGTCGAGGAGACCCAGCGCCGCAAGCTGCGCGAGATCCTGCAGCGCAACGCGGACACCGAGTACGGCCGCGAGCACCGCTTCCGCTCGCTCTCCGACCTCGACGACTACGGCCGCGCCGTGCCCGTCGTGTCGTACGAGGACCTCGCCCCGCTCGTGCAGCGCATGGCCGCCGGCGAGGCCAACGTCCTGACGGCCGAGACGCCCGTCATGTTCTCGCGCACCTCGGGCACGACCGGCGAGCCCAAGCTCATCCCGGTCACGCCGACCTGCCAGGGCCGCGACCACGCCGACCAGATGCGGACCTGGCTGCACCACGCGCGCCAGGACCATCCCGCGATCCTGCGCGGGCACGTCATCAGCCTCGTCTCGCCCGCGGTCGAGGGCCACACGAAGAGCGGCATCCCCTTCGGCTCGACGAGCGGCGCCATCTACCGCGACATGCCGCGCCTCGTGCGCGGCACCTACGCGCTGCCCTACGACGCCTTCGGGATCGAGGACTACACCGCGCGCTACTACGTGGTGCTGCGCCTGGGGCTGGCGGCCGACGTGACGATGTTCTGCACGGCCAACCCCTCGTCCATCGTGAAGCTGTGCGAGTTCGCGCAGGAGCACGCCGACGCGCTCGTGCGCGACGTCCACGACGGGACGCTCGACTTCGAGCTCAAGCTCACCGAGCACGAGCGCGGGCTCATGCTGGCACGCTGCAAGGCCGACCCCGCGCGCGCCGCGGAGCTCGACCGGCTGCGCAAGCGCCGTGACGGCCGCCTGCTGCCGGCCGACTTCTGGCCGCACCTCGCGATGATCGGCACCTGGAAGGGCGGCACCGTCGGCGGCAACCTCGAGCACTTCGGCGAGTGGTTCGACCCTGACGGCACGCGCCCTCCCGCGGTGCGCGACCTGGGCTGGCTCTCGTCCGAGGCGCGCGGCAGCATCCCGCTCAGCGACGAGGGCTCGGCCGGCGTGCTCACGGTGGGCACGAACGTCTACGAGTTCGTCGAGGAGGACGTGGTCACGGCGCACCCCGACCAGCCCAGCCGCTGGGACTTCCTCGGCGCGCACGAGGTCGACGCGCCGCGCGACTACTACGTCTTCGTGACGACGACGGGCGGCCTGTACCGCTACGACCTCAACGACATCGTGCGCGTGGTCGGCTTCCACAACGAGGCGCCGCTGATCGAGTTCCAGCGCAAGGGCCGCGGCATGACCAGCATCACCGGCGAGAAGCTGAGCGACGCGCAGGTGCTCGAGGCCGTGAAGTCCGCCTCCGAGACCGCCCACGTGCCGCTCGCGCACTTCCGCGCGCTGGCCGACGCCGAGCAGGCGCTGTACGTCTTCCAGGTCGAGCCGCAGGGCCAGCTCTCCGAGACGCAGGGGCGCGCCTTGCTGAAGGCGATCGACGAGTCGCTGTCGCGCCTCAACATCGAGTACGCCGGCAAGCGCAAGAGCCAGCGCCTCGAGCCGCCGGCGCTCGAGGTCATGAAGCCCGGCTGGTACGACGAGGGCAAGCGCGCGCAGGGCGGTCGGCTGTTCCAGTCCAAGACCGTGATCCTCAAGGCCGTCGAGGAGGGCCAGGAGGACGCGCTGCGCCGGGAGGACATGCTCCAGTCGCGGATCACGCTGGAGGCTCAGCCGAGCCGTGGGAGGTAGCGCGTGGAGTTCACGACGCTCGAGGTGCCGGCGGCCGACGGCCAGCTGCTCAAGGTCGGCGCCTATCCCGGCTCGGGAGCGAAGCTCGCGGTCCTCGTGCTCCACGGCCTGTACAGCCACATGGGCTGGTATCGGCCGCTGGCCGAGGCCCTCGTCGAGCGCGGCGGCGCCGTCTACCTGCTCGACCGGCGCGGCGCCGGGATCTCGGGCGGGCTCGCGGGCCACATCGACTCGTGGCGCCAGATCGTCGACGACCTGCAGCGCGTCGTGGCGCGCATCCGCTCGCTGCACCCCGGCGCGCCGGTCTGCGGCCTGGGCATCTCGCTGGGCGCGGCCATGACCGTGGCGACCTCGCTCGTGCACGAAGACGCCTTCCAGCGCCACGCGCTCATGTCGCCCGGCCTCGCGCCGGCCGTGCAGCTGCCCTTCATGCGGCGGATCGGCGTGGTCTACAGCGCGTTCGCCCGGCCGCACGTGCTCTACGAGCTGCCCTTCACCGTCGAGCAGCTCTGCGAGCAGGGCGAGCTGCGCGAGTCGCTCTGGAGCGACCCGCTGCGGACGCGCGCCATCACCTCGCGCTTCCTGCTCGAGATCTTCCGGATGCAGCGCTTCGTGCGCCAGCACATCGACCGCCTGCGCACGCCGCTCCTCGCGCTCGTCGCCGGAAAGGACGCGATGATCGACAACGAGGCCGTGCTCGCGGTGCTCAACCGCGCCCGGCGCGCGCCCGTGCGCATCGAGGTCTTTCCGCAGGCGCAGCACGTGCTGACCGCTTCGGTGCCGCTGCCCGACCTCGTCGGCCGCATCTGGCACTGGTTCAGCGCGCCCGAGGAGACCCTGGAGAAGCGCGTTGCGATCCAGCTCGTCGCGCCGGAGGCCGCGCCGGCCGCCGCGCCGCCCGCCGTGCCGGAAGCCGGCGCGACATGGTGAGGCGCAAGGCGAGCGTGAGGCGCAAGGCGAGCGTGCGACCGGTCGAGCTGCCGCGCGGCGGCAAGCCCTCGCTGGCCGACCTGCGGCGCCTGCGACGCGCCGGCGCAGCGCGCTACCAGCCCCGGGGCGAGATCGCGCGCGGCGGGATGGGCCTCGTCGTGCAGGTGTGGGACCGGGTCCTGGCGCGGCCGCTGGCCATGAAGCTGCAGCCGACGACCGGCAAGGCCGCCAGCGACGAGGCGCTCGCGCGCTTCCTCCGCGAGAGCCGCATCGCGGCGCAGCTCGAGCACCCCGGCGTGATCCCGGTGCACGACCTGGGCCTCGACGAGCGAGGACGCCTCTACTACACCATGCCGCTCGTCGAGGGGTCCGAGCTGGGCGCGCTCCTCGACCGCGCACGCAGCGCGTCGCACGGCGGCGAGCTCGCCCGCGCGCTGCGCGCCCTCGCGCAGGTCTGCGAGGTCGTCCGCTACGCCCACTCGCGCGGCGTCATCCACGGCGACCTCAAGCCGGCCAACGTGTGCCTCGGCCCCTCGGACGAGGCCTACGTGCTCGACTGGGGCCTGGCCACGCTCGTCTCCGGCGACGCGCCCGACGGCGCGGCCGACGGCGCGGTGTCCGGCACGCCGCCCTACATGTCGCCCGAGCAGGCCGAGGGACGCGTCGGCGTCGAGAGCGACGTCTACGCGCTCGGCGCGATGCTCTACCGCCTGCTCGCGGGACGCAGCCCCTACACGCCGCGCCGCGGCCGCGAGGATCCCAAGAAGACCGTCGAGCTCATCCGGCGCGGCCCGCCGACGCCCGTCGAGCACCTCGCGCCCGACGCACCGGCCGGGCTGGCCGCGCTGTGTGCGCGCGCGATGGCCCGCGAGCCGCAGGAGCGCGGACGCCCCGAGGAGCTCGGCGCCGCGCTGAGCGCGGCCGCCGCGGCGCTCGCGACGGCGCCCGGGCCGGAGCGCGCGTCATGATCGAGGGCGAGCTGAGGAGCTACGCCGGCGCGGGTGGGACGCCGCTGCGCTACCGCGTGCTGCGCGCGAATCCCGAGCGCTTCGCGCTGCTCTACCTGCACGGCATCGAGAGCCACGGCGCGTGGTTCGTGCGGGCCGCGCAGGCGCTCGTCGACCGCGGCTGCACGACCTACCTGCTCGACCGCCGCGGCTCGGGCCTCAACCGCGACGGCGAGCCGGGCCACGACGGCGACGCCGAGTCGGCCGAGGTGCTGCTCGAGGACGTGCGCCGCTTCCGGTCGCACGCCGATCTCGCGACGGTCGTGCTCGTCGGGCTCTCGTGGGGCGGCAAGCTGGCCGTCGCGGCGGCCCTCGACCAGCCCGCCGGCGTGCGCGCCGTCGTGCTCGTGACGCCGGGCCTCGTGCCCGCCGTCGACCTGACCCTCGGCCAGAAGCTCCGCGCGCTGGCCAGCCTCGCCGGCGGCGGCCACGCGTCGATCGAGCTGCCCATCGCGCCCGAGATGTTCACGCACACGCCGCGCTGGCTCGACTACATCGAGCACGACCCCGACCGGCTCACGAGCGTCACGGCGCGCTTCCTGCGCGCGAGCCGCTCGCTCGACCACCGCCTGCGAGCACCGCAGGCCGCCCTGACCGCGCCGGTCCTGCTGCTCCTCGCCGGCCACGACCGCATCATCGACAACGGACGCACGCTCGCGCTGCTCGAGCGCCTGTGCCACCGCGAGCTGCGCGTGCGGCGCTACGCGGAGTCGACGCACTCGATCCAGTTCGACGACACACGGCGCCTCGTCGACGACGTCAGCGCCTTCCTGGCGGAGGCCGCATGCTGATCGCCGCGCGGGCCGAGCTGGCGACCGTCGCGATCCCCTTCCGCTTCGCCTTCCGCCACGCGCTCGCCGAGCGCCGCACGAGCGACGGCCTGCTGCTCACCCTGCGCGACGCGCAGGGCCGCACGGGCGTCGGCGAGTGCACGCCGCGCGAGTACGTCTCGGGCGAGACGACGGCCTCGGCCGTCGCGGCGCTGCAAAGGCGCGTGCCCGCGCTGCTCGGCCGCCGCTTCGAGAGCTTCGAGGACGTCTGCGAGGAGCTCGCCGGCCAGGGCGCGTCGCTGCCGCGCGACGAGCAGGCCGCCTTCTGCGCGCTCGAGCTGGCGCTCCTCGATCTCGCCGGCCAGGTCTACGGGCGCAGCGCGGGCGAGCCGCTGGGCCCGGTCTCGGTGCCGCGCACGGCGTACTCGGGCGTCGTGTCGGCCGGCGGCGCCGAGGAGGCCGCCCGGGCCTGCGAGCAGATGAAGGCCCTCGGCGTCACGCGCGCCAAGGTCAAGGTCGGCGGCACGATCGACGACGACCTCGCGGTCCTCACGGCGGTCCGCCAGGCGCTGGGCGAGCAGGCCGAGCTGCGCGCGGACGCCAATGGCGCCTGGGACGCGCGCACCGCGCTCGACCGCTGCACGGCCTTCGAGCCCTTCGCGCTCGCGGGCCTGGAGCAGCCCTGCGCCGGCGACGACCTGGAGGGGATGGCCTGGCTCACCGAGCGCTCGGCCGTCCCGATCATCGCGGACGAGTCGCTCGTCTCTCTCGCCGACGCCCGCCGGCTGGCCGCAGAGCGCGCCTGCCACGTCTTCAACATCCGCATCAGCAAGTGCGGCGGGCTGCTGTTGTGCGGGCGCATCCGCGAGCTGGCGCGCGAGGCCGGCCTGGAGGTCATGCTCGGCGCGCACGTCGGCGAGACCGCGATCCTCGCCGCCGCCGGCCGCCAGTTCGCCTCGCGCACGCCCAACCTGCGCTTCGCCGAGGGCTCGTACGGCCGGCTGCTGCTGGAAGAGGACGTCAGCGACGCGCTCGACCTGGAGGCCGGCGGCATCGGCGAGGCGCTCGCCGGCCCGGGCCTCGGCGTCGAGCCGGACCTGACGCGCATCGCGAAGTTCATTGTCGCGCGCGAGACGATCGGCGGCGGCTGAGTACACTCTCCGCGCTCAGCGCGTTCTACGGCGCGCCCGAACCGTCCCGCGCCCGCCGGAGCCCCGATGTCGCTGCGCCTCGCCACGTCGCTCGTCGCCCTCGTCGTCCTCGGCGCCGGCGCGGCCCGGGCGCAGTCGCCTCCACCGCTCGCGGAGAGTGAGGTGATCGGCACGGGCACGCCGGGCAGCACCGGCATCCCGCGGCTGCGGCTGGTCGGCCGCGCGGCGATCGGCGAGCCGGGACCCGCCCTGCAAGTCGAGGCCGGCGCGCCGGGCGCCCGCGCGCTCATCGTCGTCGGCGCCGGCGTCGGCAACCGGCCGCTGCCCGCGCTCGGGGGCACGCTCTACGCGCAGCTTCCCGCCGCGCGCTTCGTCGTCGGCCCGCTCGACGCGCAGGGCTCTTCGAGTCTGCTCAACTCGGGTCCCGCGCCGCTCTCCGCTGCGCTCCTGGGTCTGGACTTCGTCGCGCAGGGCCTCGTGCTCGACCCGGCGGCCCAGGGCGGCGCGGCGCTCACGGCCGGACTGCGGCTGCGGGGTGGCGCGGGCTTCGCGGCGCCAGGGCTCTTCGCGGGCCTCGGCTACCCGGCATCGGCCACCTACACCTCCTTCGGCAACCTCACGACCGGGGACTTCGATGGCGACGGGCGCCGCGACCTGGCGCTGGAAGTCGCCGCGTCGGGGGCGGCGCGCATCGCGGTGTTCCGTCAGCTCAATGATGGCAGCTTCGCGCCGCCCGTGACGAGCATCACTTTTCAAGGCGCGTCCGCCCTCTTACCCGCCGATCTGGATTCCGACGGCCACCTCGACCTCGTGATGCTCGCGCACGGGTATCAGGTCGCTTTCCTCCCCGGACTCGGCGACGGGAGCTTCGCAGCGCCCCAGGTCGTCGACGTGCCCGCCGGCGGCAACCCGAAGTCGCTGGCGGTCGCCGACGTGACCGGCGACGGCCAGCTCGACGTGCTCGTGGCCGAGTGGGGCGACAAGCAGCTCGGCGTGCTGCCGTCCTTCCCGGCTCCCGGGCCGCCGCCGGCGAGTTTCCCGCTCTGGGGCGACGCGAGCGCGCTGCGCGTCGGCGACGTGACCGGTGACGGCACGCCCGACGCCGTCGCGCTCGTGTGGGCTCCGGGTCACTACCTGTCCGTGCTGCGTGGGTTGGGCGGCGGGAGCTTCGAGCTGCCGACGCTGTCGGCGACCGGCCTCGCGAGCCCGATCTGCCTCGAGCTGGGCGACCTCGACGGCGACGGCGACCTCGACGCGGCCGTCGGCTTCGCGCCGACGGTCACGTCGCTGAACCTGCCCAACGTGCTGATCCTCGCGAACGACGGCGGCGGCAATTTCTCGCCGGCCTCCTTGGAGTTCACGACGTCGTTCAACACGACGGTCCAGCAACTCGAGCTCGCCGACGTCGAGCCGGACGGCGATCTCGACCTGCTCGTCGTCCCGGGCCCCACTTGCTGCAACAGCCTGCACCCGGTGACTCT
>Ga0111539_10004537_pt1 | contig 18157 bp, 35 predicted proteins | sample RhiMethybrSRZTD1_FD_79667 | JGI IMG/M metagenome (GOLD analysis project Ga0111539, IMG submission 79667) | Populus rhizosphere microbial communities from Tennessee, USA - Rhizosphere MetaG P. TD hybrid SRZTD1 (version 2) (version 2) | ecosystem: Host-associated > Plants > Roots > Rhizosphere >... | reverse complement strand
CTGCTCCGGCCTGTATCTCCTCTAAAAAACCCCCACCTATTCCTCTATCCGCTCCAGTTAGCCTATTACTTGGAACGTCATTCTTATTCCTATAATCTTCCCAGCTCCACTGATTATCTACCACCCACTCATCTACTGTGGGCTCTCTGTTCTGCCTGTCTGTGACCACAGGGAGGACTAGCTTCTCTCCCTGCTGTGTATATCTAGCCATCAGTCAGCCTTCAGGTATCCTTTGTGGGGTGACTGCGTCAGGTAACCAGCCCATGAGAGACGCAGTCACCCCATCCAGGAGAGGGCTCAGTAGTCCTGAGGACCGTCACTGTCCTCTGGCTCTGTCACCCACTCATGCCTAGCTAGGCACCAACCAGTACCTCATAGCAGGAGCCATGAGGCAGCGCCGCCTGTGACCAGCTGTAGTACCGCACATCACATCAGAGTGCGGAGCTATAGCCACATAGCAGGGCCTGTCACCTATCCACTGCTCCTGCCAGTGCTGAGAGCAGACAGAGCAGACATAGGTACTACTCTGGAAAGGTGGGCTCCCTCACAGCCTCAGGGCTGGGCTCTGGCACAGGCTCTGGAGCAGGAGCCGGCTCAGGCTGGGGCTCAGGCTCCTCTGGTTCACCGTTGAAGCGTCCGAACACAGACCAGCCATAAGGGGTCTCACGCACAGAGAAGCTGAACCCCTTCTGCCCAGCGTAGTTACTGCGCTTCCTGGCATCTTCCTTTGTCTCCAGGTCCCACATCCTGGCCCAGCGCCCCTGGCTCTGACGCAGAGTATCCAGCATCTCATCAGTCTCTTTACGCAGAGGAGAGGGGTCACGCCCAAACCTGTCAGCTCGTGGCGTACCAGGAGGAGGGTCCTCCCAAATCACAGACATAGTTCCTATCCTTTCTGTTACCAGGCCACTGTGTGCAGTGGCAGGTCTACGTATCTGTTGCCCTTGCTGTCATTGCAACGAAGACAGGCAGCAGCCAGGTTCTGTGGCGAATCAGTACCACCAGCAGAGGGAGGTACGAGATGATCGACCTGGTCAGCTCTCTTTCCGCACAGGTAGCAGGTCCAGTTATCCCTCTCCAGGATCAGGAGTCTCAGAGTCCTCCATTTGCTGGTCCACAGGTCTGGTCTGTAACTGCCCATCTGTTTCCTGCTTCTGTCTCAAGAGGGAGCGAACATACTGAATGTTCTCCAGATTTCTCTTCCGCTGTGCTTCCATCAGATTCCGTTTTCGACTTTGGCCAGGCCCCATTTCCCATCCGAATTTCGGAGCCAGATAACACGCCTCAGGTAGATCCTGTCATCCTCCCAGGCAACCAATCGGAGTGTCTCGTCAGGCTGGGCGATGACAGCCCAGCAGGGAGCAGGGTCCTCATAGGCAGCCATCATCTTCTCAGCCACTGGTTCCCAGGTCCTCACATCCAGTGAGCCGGAATTGCTCTGAAGCCAGCCTCATACTTGAATTCCCAGTAGACCCTGGCTACGCCAAACCCAGTGATAGGTACCGGACACACAGCATCAGGAGACCAACGTCCCCAGCGGGCACTCAGGAAGGGTGGCGGATGTGGCGAAATATTGGTTAATCCTCTGCGCTCCAGTTCACACAGCATCAGAGCTTCCGTGACGCTGTCTGTAGGGTGTCCTCTCCAGCGGGCTGGTTTGGCTGGGATGTCGTACATGGGGGCTCTCCTCTTACTGCGCGTGCGCGCTAAGTACTTACGTCCGTTCCTGTGTTTGTTTAGGGTGAACACCAGATTCTCTGGGCAAAGGTTTTAACTACTGCGGTAGCTCTACGGTTTTTGGTGAGAACTACCAAACCCATTGGTTTCATACACTGATTTGTGCGGAATCAGAGAAATCCGGTCCTCATGGGATTCCAGGTAGCAGTGATCCTCTAGGAATCCCAGGCTGATGGTGAATTTGCGTTCAGACCAGCTCAGGTCCTGTCTGATGTGCGGAATGGCAGAAATGGGCACATCCAGGTTCTCTGAGGCGTAATGCAGGAGAGCTGCCAACAGGCGAAACTCTTTGTCATTCACAGGCCCCAGTTTGTGGACCCTGAGCAGCCAGGCTTCTCTGAGGTTCCTCATCTGCTGAGACCCCTGAGCCTGCTCAGCCAGAGCGCACTGTCTTTCACCAGTTCCGCTAATTCCTGGTCACTGAAGGCATCCAGCACAGAGCTGCTGACAACAGGCTCTGCCCCAGCCTTCACCAGGTTCCCACAGAGCCTGTTGTACTCAGCCAGCAATAGTTCCCTGTTCACACCTCAGCCCTCCAGGGCCTGAGGTTCCACCATCTCCTGGCTGTGTCATGGCAGACACAGGGACACTCCTGCACTGAAGGTGGCAGACCATAACCTGACACGCATTCACAGGAGCCACAGACGATATGCGAGATATCGTTACGCCTGACAGGGAGTTTCTTCTGGTCTCCCTTACCAGGAAGCTGCTTCTTAGCCATCAGATACGCCTGATAACCAGAGCCAGCAGGATGGCCACCAACAGGATCACAGTGACCCACTGGTAAACCTCTACGCTCATAGCTGTCCCTCCTTTGGCCAGAGTGGGACCTGATGTCTGACATAGGACAGAGCCCACCAGTCACCCACTGACTCCAGGCCCACTCCCACAGGTTTGATAATCACCACAGCGATTTTCTCAGGACCACCCTGTATGGCAGCCTGACGCAGAGACGCTCCCAGCTGGACATCCCTACGATTCTTCACCTCGAGGGAAACCCCAGGCACTCCCAGGATGTCCTCTCCGAATTGCATACCCCCAGAGGAGGCTCTGGCAGTACAGGCCATGGGATAACCCATTGTTTGCAGGTAACGAGCCACAGCCTGCTCAGCAGCCTGTCCCTTAGCTCTGGCATAGGACCCCTGTGACCTAGGAGGCATCAGAGGACTCCCTGATGATGGCCAGCCAGGTGTTCGCTGTGTCAGGGCCGAATTTGCCATCACCAGCCTCATCTGGAAGTGGCAGCTTCCTGCTATCAGCCACCTCCAGGGCATGGCTTCTCTGGCTGGGGCTGAGCTTCCCCAGGGCCTGACTTACCCTGCTCCTCATGCCTGCCTGGGTCTCATGAGAGGGCCCTATTTCGCCTTCTAAGGCCTTAGGGGGAGGTAGCGTGGGGGATGGTTCATTCTGCCGATTTGAGGCGCTCCGGCTGGCTTCTGTGACGGTATCAAATCTGGACTTATCCTCAGCAGGAGCTGATACAGGGTTAGATGCCTGTCCCATCTCATCTGATGTGTAGAGCCCAGACAGCTTCTGAGGGAACGCCTTCCTGAGAGCCAGTGCCTCAGCACATTTAGCCAGCATCTCAGGCCCCATCTGTTCCCACATCCTGGTGGGCCTGCCATCCTTCCTGGTCTGGCAATAGGAGTCATACAGGGCCACTCCAGTGAACTGGGCATCCTGGCCATACCTGGTTCGGATCACTGTCACCTTTGCTGCCCTGGGCTCTCCTGGACCCAGCCAGACATCCTTCCAGTCACCGTTAGAGCCACACCAGAAGGGTCCCAGCTGGCCACCCATCTCTTGGGTGTCAGCAGCCAGTGTTCTCAGGCCATCTATGGAAACCTGGGTCTGCATAACCTCAGCACCCACAGCAGCATCCCAGCGCTTGATGGCATAGATCTGCCTGGCAAAGGGGTCCAGGCCTGTGCGTTCACACTGGCGAACAAACAGTTCCAGTTCCAGGTCAGAGGCACCCTTGCAGATGGTTTGTTTAATCAGGGAGATTTGTTCCCTGATGGAATCCGTAGAGACGAGACTAGATTGCTGTGCCATCTGTCTTCACCTCCTCCTCCCAGTTCAGGCTGAACACCATGTAGTTGACCTGGCTGATGATGTTGGCAACCTGCCTGAGGTAGTCATCAAAGGCAGGAATCTCGATACGCACTGAGTAGTCAGAGATGCCACCCAGGCCCTCCACAGCCAGGGTGAGGACCACAGGGTCAGCCTGAGCAGCTTCTGTCAGGTCCCTGTCTGGCAGGTAGGGCTGGGTGTCCTTCAGAGCGTCACGTAGGCTCATGCCACACTCCCCACAATTACAGGAGCGTCTGTGCCAGGAGTCTTCTCAGCCTTCTGTCTCCAGGCGTAGGCCTTACGCAGTGCCAGGAACACCTCATGCTCAGCAGGACCAGCCTGGATGCCATCTACCTGGAATTCCCCATCGCCGTACAGGTGGACGATGACGCAGCCGGCAACGTCAGGCAGCTCTATGGTGCCCATCTCCTCCAGGCCCTCATAAATGACAGCCTCAGTGCAGTAGCGGTAGGCAGCCAGCTGGAGCCTCCACTGGTCCCAGTATTTGTTAGCCCCCAGCTTTGTGTTCCCAGTTGTCTTCAGGTCCAGCAGGAAGGGTTCCCCATCCAGGACAGCCCTCCAGTCAGTGGTACCCACGTAGGCCAGCTCTGGGTGCTGGTACCGCACACACTGCTCCCAGGACAGGGTGACGGGCTGGAGCCTGTCCCAGACCCTGGCCAGACCATCAGCCATGGGCAGCAGGTCACGGTAGATGTCTGTCTCAGCCTTCTGTCGCCAGAGCCTGGACCCAGCCCTCAGCTCCTGGATGACATCCACTACCCTCACAGTGTGTCCCTGGCACCACTCAGCGTTTATCTGGTGGAGGGCAGTGCCCAACATCGCCCTGTGATCCCACACACCTCTGTGGTGCCGGTATAAGGTGTCCACTGCATCCTCTGGTCTCAGGGTTTCCCACTGGTCCAGATGGTGGACTGCGTATTTGGCAGTCTCCCTAGCAGCTCCCCAGGACAGACCTGGAGCAGACAGCAGAGAGAGCACCTGAGTAACAGAGGGCAGCCCACTGTTCGCATATGGCCTGTGAGCCATATCACTCCCTTGAGATAAGGGTGACCAGCACACAGCCAGGAATCCCAGAGGCTGCCACCTCTGAGAGCCTGTACAGGCGCCACTAAGGCACTGGCTGTGTGCAGTCACACCAGCCAGGCTCTGTGCCCTGGTCACCAGGATTTGACTTTCTGTGCATCCATCGTTAGCGCAGACAGAATCCCTGGTCAATGCCCCTGCCTGGCCACTGATGGATGCTCAGGGTGACCCTCCCAGATCAGGATATACTGATATGTGGTAGGGCTAGGTGTGGATAACACTCTGGGTGGTAGATGGTGGCCAAATCCCAGGAATTCTGTGTTTCCACTTGATGAGATTTCCTGCTCTGATAGGTTGCTGGTAGCAGGAGACCAGTTCAGGAACCTTCAGGAAGGAGCCAGGGAGTGGCAGACGAACCCATTCAGACCACCACAGCCGGGTTAGACGCAGAACTGACCCAGAGCAGCGATGGGACCTGGAACATTGTTCTAGTGGACGACCAGGGAACAGAGGTTTACAGGAAGGATGGATATGCCAACTCCAGGTCTGCCAGGTCTGGTGCCTACCAGTGGGTTAGGAAGCATTACCAGGTCGAGACTGAAGAGAACCCAGAGGTTTCAGAGCCTGCCCCTAAGAAGCCAGCTAAGAGGGCATCTCCACACACTAAGAAGGTCCCCACATCTGCCCATCTGTCCAGGCTGATGAACCTCAGAGCTGATGGTAATGAGGAGAGGGCCATAGCCCTCAGAGCAGAAGCTGATGCCCTGGAGATGGAAGCCAAACGCCTGAGGGAAGCAGCAGACACCCTGGGAGACTCTGGTGGCCAGACCTAAGAAGGTCCCTGAGGAGTACCAGGATCCATTCCTACACTGCCGTACCTTTGGGCACACCTGGAGGCTAGGGCCAGGTGAGGACCAGGGGCATTTCTACCAGTTCATTCTGGTCTGTGAGGAGTGCCATACCAGGCGTATTGACGTAATCAACAGACGTACTGGAGCCCTGGGTGGCTACAGGCGTTATGAGTACCCAGAGGGCTACCAGGCCACCAGAGGAGAGGGCCTGGCCAGGACCAGCTACCGCATTGAATTCATCAGGAGGATTCAGAGATGAGCGAATTTCTTGCCTCCTGGGTGTTGCCGTTTCTGGTGGGAGCTGGGGTTGCCACTGTGAACTACCGGATGGGAATTAGGCATGGCTACAGATTGGGCTACCTGGACCAGCTTAAGGAGTATACGGAGCAGCTTCTGGCAGAACTAGACAGGAGGCACCCAGGATGATGCTACTAGGAGCCCTCCTGGCAGCAGCGGCTGTGGCAGCAGGAGGCTGGATTGTGGGCTGGAACCAGGGGTTTGAAGATGGGTTCAGGGAGGGAGTCAACTGCTGGGAGGAGAAGGGTCATGAGACCTGACCTGTTCGCCCTGGAGCTGTCAGAGGCAGGGATCTATGCACCAGTAGAGGCTCCACCCTGTGGAGAATGGCTGCTGGTCCCAGAGAGGGACATCCAGCTCAGGTGCGACAGGATCAGAGCCCACGATGGGAAGCACAGGAAGGTGCTCAGAGCCCAGTGGCCGCATGCTGTCCAGTGGTGTGATGGTGAATGCTCTAGGCCCTGTGGGCCAGTAGCAGGGTGGATAGAGACCATCAGGTCTCAGGGTGTGAACATCTACCTAGGAGGGAAGGGTCAGTGAACCTCAGAGACCTGATGGACCAGCTAGCAGCCATTCTTCTGTCCCAGGGTGACATGCCAGTGCTGTCAGAGGCTGGCCATACCCTGCACTCTGTGGAATTCAATGATGATGAGGGTCCCTGTGTTCTGTTTCTGTTTGAGGAGGACTGATGGCTGAAAGGCAGGCCCTACATGCCTACCTGTCAGAAACTGCCCACTGGGCCTGGCTGACATTTGCTGAGGAGAATGGTGTCTCTGTCACAGGGCTCCTGGAAGCCCTGGGCCTGGAGCTGGGAGATGAGATAGAGCAGGCTGGGGACGCTGACATCAGGCTGGGCTGGGTGAGGAGAGGCAGGAAGATAGACGCAGAGCGTAGACGCAGAGGAGGCCAGCAGTAGTGGCTGGGAACCTGGTGCTACTCCTGAATATCGCTGCCCCAGACAGAAACACCATGGCTTCCCTGTTACGTGAAATCCAGAACAATGTGACAGTGGGCCTGGTTGGGTTCCATCCTCTGGAGGGCCAGGACTATACAGGCTCCTGGACCCTGACCAGGACAGACATAGGGCTGGAGTCATTCAGGCCCACTGAGCCCTGGAGTGGAGATGACTACTAACCACAGGCTCCTCCTGGTGCTGTCAGTTGTGAGCCTGGCTGTGTCAGTGCTGGCCCTGGCCATGGCCCTGGCCTTTGTGAACCCCTGGAGGGAGCCAGAATGCAAACCATCAGACCAGAGCAGCAGGGCTCCCAGTCCTGGCTCTGCGTGGGAGATGTCAGATACCCAGCCCAGCTAGTCAGTAACGACATTGCCATAGGAGATGGCACTACACACAGGGAGCGCAGAGCCATGGTCCAGTTTGAATCCGGCTGGCTTGTATCTGTGGTCTGGGGTAGCGCTACCTACTCTGATAACCACCATGACTGGCAGCATGGAGTATTCACAGAGGAGCCCTGCCACGTAGAGGTGGCTGTGCCCTGGGATGGTCCCTGGGAGCCACTGGGCTATGTCACTGCTGATGCCCTCCAGGCCATCCTCATCCAGATGGCCAGGTGGCCCAGTGGGGAGCCTCCGCCCAGATGGGCACAGGAGGGCCAGCTGGAGGCAGGCTCTGACCCCAGAACCTGAGACCCTAGCGTCACATCCTGGGCTGGTTTGAGTCCCTGGCGGAGTGGCAGGTCAGGAGCCTGAAACGTATTCTGACCTGCCATTTCTGCCTGTATTCCTGTGTCGCTGCCTGTCCCTCTGTAAATGATGGACGTCTCATGTACCACCTGGCCTATGGATTCTGGTACCCGAACTTGCTACCCTGCCTAGGGATTCCGTCCGACCAGGAGGCAACACAGGTGACAGCCAGGAACAGAGCACCCAGAGGAGCACCAGACCCCAGCTGGAGCGACACCAGGAGGGAGTGGCAGGTCCGAATAGAGCTGCCCACAGAGCCAGGTAAGCCCAGGAATCGGAAGTGGATTCGAGCTAAGACTAAGGAGGAGTGCCTGGAGAAGCTGCGTAGGGCACAGATAGGCCTGGCTGATTACCGAGTGGTAACTAGAGACAGCATCACTGTGGGCCAGGTCGCTGAGGAGTGGCTGGAGTCCATCAGGCATCAGGTCTCCAGAGGCACCCTGAGGGCCTACCAGAACAGGGTTCACGCTCACATCATCCCAGAGCTGGGCAGCCGGCGCCTGACCAGCCTCACTGTGGCTGACGTGGATGGCTGGCAGCAGGCCCTGGAGCGTAAGGGTCTGGCTGTGGCCACCAGGCGAGAAATCAGAACCTGTCTGGTGACTCTGATTAAGTGGGCTGTCAAGCACGACTACGTAATGCGTAACGTGGCTGCTCTATCACCTGGACCCAAGGGCAGGACTAAGCCAGTGGAGAGCCTCACCAGGGAGCAGGCTAAGGCTGTGCTGGAGGCTCTGGATGGGTGGCGGTATGAGGCAGCAGCAGTCCTGATGATGACTGCTGGGCTCAGAGTGGGTGAGGCGCTGGGACTCCGCTGGGTGGACATCACTGACAGCGCTGTGACTGTGGCAGGCACCCTGGCCACCAGACCCAGCCTCCACTACCAGCCTGAGCCTAAGACTGCGGAGTCCAGGAGGACTGTGGGACTCAGCCGGCTGGCCATCACAGCGCTGGAGGCTCACAGCCAGCGTCAGGAGAGGGAGCGGGAGCGGATGGGCCTGGGTCCTGCCCAGTACGTGTTCCTGACAGCCTCACAGGGCCTGGTGGACCCCAGCACTCTGGGCCAGGAGCTAAGGACCAGGACCATCTCCATAGCTCACGTCCACCCGCATAAGCTCAGGCACACAGCTGTGAGTCTCATGCTGGATGCTGGGGTCCCACTGGAGACGGTTTCTAAGGTGGTAGGCCACAGGAGCATCAGGACCACTGCGGACCTGTATCAGTCGCTGCTGGATGAGGGTAGAGCCGCTGCTGCCAGTGCGATGGATGAGGTGTTCGGATGATGGAACTGGCAGAGAACCAGAAGACAGCTCTAGAGGCACTGGCTAGAGACCTGTATCAGTCAGGGTGCCGTATCAGTGTGAGGAGGTTCAGCTGGGCACTCCAGGGAGCAGAGCAGGCCTACGCAGATGCCATTGTGAGCTTCTGGGAGACCACCTGGGCTGACCTGGAGGCTGGCCAGTAGGCAGACCAGGCGCAATCACTCCGTACGGCCCCCGTCTGCTCTGTGGCAGGTCTGGGGGCCGTTTGGGTTCTGCCACCCATCCGCTCTCTCTCCAGTCCCTCAGGCAGGCCCTCAGCAGCCCAGGTAAGGAGTGAACAGTCCAGGAAGGAAGCTACTGAGGGCCTGCCAGGGCCGATAGTAGTTGCTGGCAGGCCACGTGGCTACCTGCCTGTCCACACAGCATGGGCTGGTCACAGATGTCGCACCTGGGCTTCCTGTAGTGCTTCTCTAGCCATCTGCGCTCCAGGGTGATGATGTCCCTCCAGGGCCAGTCCTCCAGAGGGGTGGGCTCCTCAGTCATCGCTGAAGACAGGCAGGGCCAGGAATTCCTCCACATCCTGTGGATTCGTCAGCTTCCTGCTGGGAGTGCTGCCATCACCTGCCATGTAGTCAGCCCTCTGGAGCATGCCGATTTGCCCAGGGCTCCCTATGTACCGCCTTCCCAGGATTCCATCCCTGGTGACCAGTTCATAGACCCCAGGGTCTCCCTCTACGTTCAGGGCTCTGACTCCTGTGTAATTCTTAGCCATGGCATTATTGACAGTGTCAGTCATCATCTGCTGGATTCTGGCGAAATCCTCATCAGTCATCTCATCACTCTCCTGTGAGCCATCCCTCATGGGTGCACGGTTCAGGTAACCAGTAGGGTCTATGTTGACTCCGTTCTCCCACAGTTCCAGGTGGGCATGGGAGCCTGTGCTGGAGCCTGTGCTGTCTACGTAGGCCAGCTCTGTGCCTGCCTCCACCCATCCTGAGGTGACAGCAAAGGATGCATGGTGGAAGGATTTGAACATGTCTGGGCCATTCACTACCCAAATCCAGTTCCCTGCTCCACCTGATTCATAGCCTGTAGTGACCTGGCCATCGTAGGGAGCTATCAGAGGAGCACCATGGGGAGCCCCATAATCCACACCTCTGTGAAACTTGCCTGTTGCTCCTGTGATGGGATCTATCCTGTAGCCATAGCCTGAGGTGACTGGGTATCTGACCAGGAGAGGGAAGTACGTTAGTTCTCTCATCATCCCTCCCTATGGCCTGGTACCTATGGCTATCCAGTGAATACCCATAGCCGCAGATGGGACGGCACCACCATCTCTAGCATTGAGTACCCTCGCTGTGAACCCGGACGCCGAATTGGCCACAGTCTTAAACGCCAGAGGGAAGGCATCGTTCGATCCTGGGTTACCGTCTAGTAGAGACAGGATGGCCGCTGCCGCAAACGGTGTCGGATACACAAGACTTATGTCGCCCGTGGCATTAGTGCTCCCTCCCAGGGCCCCCGACTGAATGAAGGGCACGACATCCGCCCAGGCACTGCCGGTCCAGTACTGGGACAGCCCTGGCCTACTATCCAGCATGCTCAGCTGGTTCAGGACTGGGGCTGTCAGCTGACTGGTTCTCTGGGTGGCGTTAGTGAACCTGGCCACTGTCTGGGACATCAGGTAACTATTGGCATCTGCTGCCAGAGCCTCCTCCCCAGCTACAAACACTTTATATGGCATCTCTCCTCCTAAACCCAGACGTTGCCCTGTGTGAGCCTGTCATTTGGATGTGGTCCCCAGTGGAAGACTCTGGCGAACAGGTCCCCCAGGGCTAGGCCTAGGTCCAGTTCCCAGGTGAATCTGCTGATGGTGTGATCCACTCCCAGCACTCTGGCTACCCCATCCACCAGAGGCTCCCCAGGAGGCTGCCACTGGACTCTGACCCTGTCCTCTATGAGGTTCAGGCCCAGCAGGTCTGGCCACATCTCGGGGGTGAAGGCTGGCCTGACTGTGACCTGCTCTATCTGTGCTCTGGGAAAGCCCTGGAGCTGGAGTAGGAAGGTGGCCCAGACTCCTGCCTGAGAATCGTTCTGCATTCCCAGGTCTGTGCGTTTGTAGTTATGGGTCCCATAGACGGTGATGGATGGGTCAGACTTTGCTACCTGGACTGTGCCTCCAGCGTTTGCTGCATAGATGGCATTCCTGATACTGCCAGAGCTGGTTACGTCTGCATCTATGACAGCATCATGGCCATCAGGGCAGCCCAGCTCTAGCACTGGAGGGCTGAGGGCCTTCCAGGTGTCCCTATTACGGAACTGGAGGACTCCCATCCTGTCTATCCACACAAACCCCAGTTCATCGTCTGTGGCCCTACCGATTAGCTCCCAGGCTGACTGAGCCAGGGTGGTGGCCTGGAGTGTGATGGCTGACGTGTCCAGGTCTGTGGGTCCTGTGTAGCCATAGTGGCTCAGGATTCTGGCTATACGCTCTGAGGCTGTGTCTCCTGCCCCCTGGGACACCTGCTCTCCCCAGTCCAGGTTTACCAGTGTCTTAGTGGCATCACTGGCCACTACCTGGGCACTGCGTTCCTGTTTGTGGAGTGCCCAGTCCTCCTGCCAAGTGTCCACAGTTCCTGTGAATATCCTCCAGGCATCTACTGTGGACTCTGTGGATAGCGTCTCCACCCATACCCAGACAGGAGTGCCAGGAGCCAGCCTGGACCTGCCACCGTACTGCCAGGGACTGTCTGGGTTCAGAGGGTCATAAACCCTGTTTGGGTCAGCCAAAGTCAGGGAGCAGGTTCCAGCCTCTGCTCTGGAGAGGGCGCCATCTGACCTGGTCCCTCCTAGGTGCGTCTGGAGCTGGGTCACATCACAGGACACATCCACCCAGAGCCTGCCTGCTGGGGGAGCTGGGCCTACAGAGCCACCTCCCCAGACGTTGCCAGCATCCAGGTTGTCTGTGTCGGACTGGCCCCAGGTGAATGTGCTTCCTGCTGAAATCGCTATCCAGACATAGAGCCTGATGTCTCCTCCCCAGTGAGGACTGAACGCTCCTCCTGGGGTTCCTGGCCAGGCCACTACCGCCACCTAAAGGTTTCAGTGGACCAGGAGACTGCGTAATCGGCATTGGATGTCTTCACAGCCTGCTGGCCTGTAGTGCCACCAGCTGGGAGACCTGGCCCTGCTGGGCCTGTAGCTCCTGGGTCTCCCTTATCACCCTTAGGTCCCTGGCTTCCTGTTGCTCCAGGCGTACCTGGGATGCCCTGGCTTCCTGTTGCCCCAGTATCACCCTTCACACCCTGAGGACCCTGTGAGCCAGTGGCTCCAGTATCACCCTTAGGTCCTGCTGGGCCCGGGTCTCCAGTATCGCCCTTAGGGCCAGGGTCACCCTGTGGTCCTGGAGGGCCTGTGCCTCCAGTGCCTAGAGCCCTGCTGGTGGACAGGGTGCCCTCTCTGGCTGTGTAGCGCTGGAGGGCTCCCACCAGGTCCCTCTGGAGCTTTGGGCTGTCGATGCCCAGGCCTGTGTGGTTGATAGTGACCTTAATCGTCTGGCCTGGCTGAGCCCTGTTCAGTGGGATGACAGCCTCAGGGCCTGCCTCTCCTATCAGTGCCAGGGTGGGCCTGGTGACAATGCCTCCACCTGCCAGCCTGGGGATGTCTGGGATGTCCAGCCTGAACCCATCGAAGTGCACTGGGCCTACGTCAAACCCAGGGATAGCGAACGCTAGATTGTTCCAGCCATCAATGATCAGGTTTATGGCTGCCTTAAAGGCTCCAGTGATGCCATCCCACATGCCCCTGGCTGCGTCACTGATTCTCCCTGCCAGTCCACCTATGAAACCTATGACTTTGTCAAAGGTGGAGGTGACCAGATTCCAGAGACCAGACAGGCCATCTGTGAACCAGTTCCACAGCCCTACTCCCATGCTGACTAGCTTCTGCACTATGCCAGAGACGAATCCGAATATCGCACTGAACACAGAGACGATGATGTCCCAGAGGAGCCTGTAGCCAGCGAACAGGAAGTTGAAGTAGGCACTGAACAGGTTCCAGATGAAGGTGACCACATTCTGGATGACATCCCAGATGACGTTAAATACAGTGGTCACGATGGAGACGTAGAGTTTGAAGGCCTCAAACCAGAAATTGAACAGGCCAGTGAACACACTGATGATGGAGCCTATGACTGTGGTGACGACTGTCAGCCAGACACCAAACACTGCCTGGATGAATTCCCAGACCACAGTGAAGGCTGTCTTAATCATCTCCCACGCTGCCAGGACTCCGTCCCTGAACCAGGAGACGTTATTCCACAGCCAGAGGATGCCAGCCACCACCAGGGCTATGGCGGCTATGACAGCAATGATGATGAGAACCAGAGGGTTTGCTGCTGCCACAGCGTTGAAGATTCCCTGAGCTATGGTCCAGGCCTTCTGAATAGCGTTGAAGGCTGAGCCCAGTGCGTTAGCCACTCCCTGAGCGACGTTCCAGGCCTTCATTGCCACTACCAGGGCTGTGATGCCAGCTGCCAGAGGCAGGAACACATCAGCATGGTCTGACACAAACTTCAGGGCTGGGATAACGAAATCGTTAAACTTCCCAGCCATGTCTGTGATGACAGGCAGCAGGGCTGTGCCTATCTGGGCTTTCATGTCGTCAAACCTGGCTGTGGCTATCTTTGCCTGACCTGCCAGGCCCTCATTTGTCCTGGCAAAGTCTCCCTGGGCATCTGCTGTCTGAGCGTAGATTTCTGCCTGGGCTGCCAGGACCTTCTGCTGGGGAGTCAGGGCCTCCTTAGTGGAGCTGATGAGGCCCATAGCCATGGCCCTGTTTTTCAGGGTGGCATCATCCAGCAAGACACCAAACTGCCTCATCGGTTCGTTCTCGCCTCTGAGGGCAGCACCGATAGCCTGGATGGCCTGGTCTGGAGTGGTGTTATTGAAGCTGGCCAGGTCTGAGGACAGGCCTGTGAGCCCTGTGGCGAATCCTGCCAGCTCCTCTCCACCTAGGCCTGCTGACTTCCCAAAGGTGGCGAACGTAGAGGAGGCATCCAGGGCAGCCTGCTTGGAGATACCAAACTGCTCTGCGGCTGTGCCAGCAAACTTCTCTACAGTGGCGAATCCACCACCGAAGATTTGCTGTCCTTTGGAGACAGTCTCATTCAGGTCAGACGCTGCTGTGACACAGTCCTGGAGTCCCTTCAGGAGCACTGCTGGGCCAGCTACCGCTGCCACTCCCTTAGCGACATCTTTGAACTTATCAAACTTGCCAGCTGTCTGGTCCAGGTCCTTCACAGCACCAGCAGTGTCAGTGACTATCTTTACAACTAGCTGGGCTGCGGCTGCCATCCTGCCCTACTTCCTACGTTTGGCCATCTCCCTCAGGAGACGTTCTGCTGTGAGGAGGGCTCTGTAATCGTCAATCCAGGGATCGGGTGGGCTGCCAGTTTGGAGGGATATGGCAATGGCTCTCTCCCAAAGCCCGCCGGCAACGTAGGGACTGCATCCTCTGCCTGATCCTCCTCTCCAGGTTGCATCTCATCCAGGGTGTCAATGAACCCATCCAGGGATGGAACCTCATGACCTGTTCGCTTCAGGGCATGATGGATGAGGGCAAACGTTCCCATGGCTGGGTCGTTTGCGTAGTCCTGGGCTGCTGCCATGTCCCTGGCATTACTGGTGACTTCCACCAGTGGGCCACCGTTCCAGGCCACTTTAAAGGTTCTGCGTAAGGTGGACACTAGGCTCCCTTCACCCTGTCTAAATCATCCTGAATCATGTTGGAGTACACAGCCAGCCAGGCTGGCTCTGTGCGCTCTGCTCCTGCCCAGGCAAACGGATTTGGCTCTATGCCTCTCATGGCCCAGCCCCAGTGAATGGGTGGAGCGTAGGGAGCTGAGAACACCACAGAGGAGCCCCTGGAACTGCCACTAGCCACCAGGTTCCCTGTCCTCACAGGAGCCCTGGCCTTAGCGGCTGCCAGGATCAGCTTCCCTACTGCGTCTGCCTCCTGGTCCAGCTGCTCCAGCTCACCAGCCACCTTCTTCAGAGACCTGGCCAGCTGGTCTCCACCTTCTATGGTGACATCAGGCATCAGGGAGTGGAGTAGGTAGTGGTGACAGGCTCATCATCAGCAGGAGGCTCCTCCTGAGGCTCATCTCCCAGTGGCGGAGCAACAGGCCAGGTGACAGTGGGCTGAGCAGTGATGGGCCAGTCAAAGTCAGTGGTCAGCCTGGTGTTGACGTCTCCACCCACCTCCAGAGCCCTGACCTGCACAGTGCCTGAAAACACAGTCTCGCCTGTGTTTGGCTGCCAGGAGAACGGGACACTGGTCAGGTTGTTATCCCAGGAGTATTTAATGAATCCCTCTGGGTCATCGAAATCCTGGATGCTGGTTCCCTGGAGGGAGTACTCAGCAGTGGTGAAGGGTGCCAGGCTGTCACCACAGAGCGTCTCTACTGCGTCTGACTCATCATTGAACGTCGGAACGATCCTGACGTTTGTGGCCTGACAGGCGAAGTCTGTCCCACCGATAGGAGGGTCTCCAGTGCCTCCCAGGGACAGCTTCCCAGTCTTTAGTTTGGATTCAACGATAGGCATGCTAGATCCCTTCATTCCAGGTCAGCAGATACGCTGGGTACTGTCTGCCGTTAACTGTGTAAGCCACTAGGTCTGCTGACTGAAGGTCCACAGTGCCTGCCATCACTGTCAGCATTCTGTCCAGCTCCTCCCAGGTCCCCTGCTCCGCCACCTGCATTACTGGCGCCAGGATGGGACATCTCCAGGTGGCATCGAACCCACAGGGCAGACCAAACGTGATGTTGGGAGGAATGAACAGGACACAGGGAGGAGCTATCAGGCCTGGGTCCACAAACCCTCTGACGCCCGCTGCCTCCAGCTTCTGGACCAGCTCCTGTGCTCTGTCTAGGGCTGTCATGACAGGACTGGCTCCAGCCAGGGTGACAGGAGCTGGAGGACATCCCTGTCAGCCTTAGCGATAGTGGCCACTCCCAGGTCTGCCACTCCCACAATCCCATCAGGACTGTTGCGTCGAGACAGGAGCCTGTTAGTCCAGAGCAGGGTGGCATAGTTGACGTCCCAGGGACAGTCTGCTGTGGCCAGGGATGGCGCCCTGGACACAATGGCTACCATCACTGCCGACAGGGCCTGATCTATAGCCACATCATCTGCTGTGTCTCTGATCCTGGCCCAGTCCTTATATTCATCCAGTGTGGGCCAGTTCAGCCCTGTCGGCAGTGCCATCTCACTTAGCCTTACTGGCTGCTGCTGTGCCTGTGTACATCCCACCATTAGTGGGCTCTGGGGTTCCGCCATTGGTGGTCAGTGGGATGACTGGAACACCAGTGATCTTCACAAACGCAGCAGGGTCCAGGACCAGCCAGGCAATGTAGCCATAGAAGGCCATCTGCGTACCTAGCACAGAGGGCTCTACCACAGAGACCTGTCCACCCACTGTCTCATAGGTTTCCACATAGGTGGAATCTCCCAGGATGGCAGTGCCAGCAGGCAGGTGCTTATCTACCACCAGCCTCATGCCAGCCACTGAGCCAGCCATACTGGTGGGAGAGATGCTGCCCAGAGCATTACTGGGGTTGACACTGGGGAACAGTTGTCGGCCAGTGGTATCAGAGAGGCTGCCGATAGCTCCCCACACATCTGGAGCCACCCACAGTGTGTCAGGCATTCCGTTAGTGGCACCGAAGATGGTGGCGGTGGCTGCGTAGATGGCTCCCACCAGGCCCTCACCATCAGGAGTCGCCAGAGCCTGAGTCTGCGTCACAGCCGCAGCGAAGTACACACAGAAGGCCCTGTCAGTCTCCTGGAAGTAGGAAGCAGCCATGTCACTGACCAACAGGTCCATAATGGCTGGGTCAGTCCAGTCCCTGTCCTGCCAGCTGAGATTGATAGTTCCGCCATACGTGGATTTCGTGACAGTGACAGGGTCCACCACCATATTGCGGCTGGGCAGCTCTGCCTTCTCAGCAGACTGAGGGCCAGCCAGGGTGGTCTGGGTGATCCTGGGACGCTGGAACGTCTTCCCAGGGCCAGGGAGTGGACGCCTGGTGGTGGCTTCAATGGCAGGGCGACGCTGGGACTGCTGGGTGAAGACAGGGCCCAGGATGGGCACTGGGAGGAGACCAGGGTTGTCCGCAGTGGTCTGATGGTCCACAGCCCTCTGGAGGTACCGATTGAACCTGGCCTTAGCGTCTGGGTTCTCGCTCCTGGTCAGGTAGTCCACCAGGTACTGGCCTGGGGTCTGGTAGATGTCCTCAGTGCTCTGGCTACTGCGTTCCACAGCCTGGGTGCGACGCTCTCCAGCAGGGGCAGTGCCGATATCTGCCACCATGGTCTGGTAGGTAGCCTGTCGCTTAGCCAGCTCAGCCTCCACCTGGATGGCAGGCTCCAGCTCAGCGATACGTGAGCGTCTGGATTCACAGGTGGACTGCTCTGAGTCAGTCAGCTCCCTGTCCTCATCAGCAGCCCTGGAGGTAATGGTCTCTACGTCAGAGAGAGCATTATCCATTTGGCGCTTAAGCCAGTCCAGACGCTTAGACCCTGAAAGAGTCTCAGTCATGACATTACTCCAGTCAGAACATTGAATAGGTTCTGACATGGGTGAGGCAGATGACCTGCCTGTGTCATGCCTTCAGTGTGCGCTCTGTACTGCCCTGGATGGTGAGAGCCCAGCGGCTGGGAGCCAGGGCAGTACAGTTCCGCTAAGTGGGAGGTGTATCACCTCAGCCTGGGGCTGTCTAGGGCCTTCTCCAGCTGGTGCCTTATGACTGAAGGGTCAGTGCAAACTGGCCAGGCTGTGCGCTCCCAGAGGAGGTAGTTCATCTCCTCATCTGACACCTGGTACTGGGGCACCAGCTCCCTGGCCCACTCCAGCCATGTCATGCGTCAGGCTCATCTGGAGTGAGGCAGCCACAGCCTCCCCATTCAGCATCAGGGAATACAGAGGGCTCTGCCTCCACCCTAAGTCTGAGGCTTCTCAGGGTAAGAGGCTTCACCTGGTAATTGCGTCTGTCCCTAAGGATAGACACGTCACCCAGCTCAGCCCTTAGCTTCTCCTCCTCAGCCTCCCACTGGGCATAGGTTCCTGGCCTGACTCTCAACAGGTGTTTGAAGTGCCCTACACCTGCCTTCACACAGCCACCACCACAGT
>Ga0111539_10004536_pt1 | contig 18160 bp, 11 predicted proteins | sample RhiMethybrSRZTD1_FD_79667 | JGI IMG/M metagenome (GOLD analysis project Ga0111539, IMG submission 79667) | Populus rhizosphere microbial communities from Tennessee, USA - Rhizosphere MetaG P. TD hybrid SRZTD1 (version 2) (version 2) | ecosystem: Host-associated > Plants > Roots > Rhizosphere >... | reverse complement strand
CGATCACCAGATGATGACGATGGAGATGTTGAAGAAGATCGCGCCGAAGTACGGCCTCGCCGCCCTTCTCCACGAGAAGCCGTTTGCTGGCGTCAACGGATCCGGCAAGCACAACAACTGGTCGCTGTCCGACGAGTTCGGCAACAACCTGCTCGGCCCGGGCGACACACCGCACGACAACATGCAGTTCCTGGTCTTCTGCGCCGCTGTACTGCGCGCGGTTGATCGGTGGCAGGGACTGCTGCGCGCCAGCATCGCCAGCGCCGGTAACGATCATCGGCTGGGCGCGAACGAAGCGCCACCGGCGATTCTGTCGATCTTCCTCGGCGAGATGCTCACCGACATCTTCGAGCAGATCGAGAAGGGCGGTGGTGCCAAGTCCACCAAGCAGGGCGGGATCCAGGACCTCGGTGTCAGCGTTCTCCCCAAGCTGCCGCGCGATGCGGGCGATCGCAATCGCACCAGCCCGTTCGCGTTCACCGGCAACAAGTTCGAGTTCCGCGCGGTGTCCTCGGGTCAGAGCATTGCCTTCCCGAACATGGTGCTGAACGCGGCGATGGCCGACGCGCTCGACTCGATCGCGAACGAGCTCGAAGCGGCGACGGCCAAGGGCGAGGAACTGAACAAGGCCGTCGGCAAGCTCCTCACCAAGATCATCAAGGAGCACAAGCGCATCATCTTCAACGGCAACAACTACGCTCCGGAGTGGGAGAAGGAAGCCGGCAAGCGCAAGCTCCTCAACCTCAAGAACACCGTGGATGCCCTGCCGCAGCTGGTGACCAAGGAGGCGATCAAGCTCCTCGAACGGTTCAAGATTCTCAACGAGCGCGAGACGCACGCGCGGTACGAGATCTTCCTCGAGAACTACAACAAGACCATCAACATCGAAGGCCAGTTGATGGTGCTGATGGCCAACCGTTACATCCTGCCGGCCGCGTTCGAGTACCAGAAGCAGGTCGGTCAGAGTGTGGCCGCGGTCAAGGCGGGCGGCGGGACGAGCGTGCAGGGCAAGAAGCTGCTCGGGACCTACACGAAGCTCGTGGACCGGTTCAAGGTCCAGACCGACAGCCTGGTGGGGCTGCTCGAGCATGGCGGCGGATCCGCGGAGAAGCACGCCAAGTACATGCGCGACAAAGTTGTCCCGGCGATGGCCAAACTCCGCGAGGTGGGCGACGAGATTGAGGTGCTCACGCCGCACGAGATCTGGCCGCTTCCGACCTATCGCGAAATGCTGTTCGTGAAGTAGCTCTTCAGAAAAATGGATCGGGGACGGTGGTTCCGTCCCCGATTCGGGTTCCTCCCCGCCAGTTACGAAGTCCGCTAACCTCTTTCGGCACACGAAATGACGTGCTGTCGATGCATCGTGGTGTCATCCCCGTTGTAGACTTAAGGACTCGCCTGGCTCTTGCAGGCGATCCGAGCGTCATGGGAATTCTCGAAAAGCTCCGTCCACAGCCACGTTGGAAACACGCCGACCCCGGCGTCCGTGCTGCCGCCGTCTACGAACTCGGACCCGACGAAGGCGAGGCACTGCGTCTGCTGGCGCGCGAAGATACCGAAGCCCGCGTGCGGAGGGCGGCGGTCACGCGCTTGAGCGATATCGCCGTCCTTGGCGACATCGGCCGGACGGATCCCGACGAAGACGTACGCGCCGAAGCGATCCGTGGTCTGGCCGGCCTGGCGGCCGAGGCTGATGAAGTCGATCGCGCGTCAGAGGCGGTTCGGCATTTGATTGCGCTCAGCCGGTTCAAGGAAGTGGTGGTCGCGGCCCGCGAGAATCCCGATCCGCAGATTCGTGCCACCGTCGTCGATCTGCTCGACGATCCGAAGTCGCTGGGAGCGATCAGCCGTCACGCGCAAGACGGTGCGACGCGCCTGCGCGCGCTGGCGCGTCTCACCGATGCGGAAGAGATTCTCAACGTTGCCATCAAATCTGAGCACACCGATGTCGGGGTGTCGGCGCTCGATCGCGTCGAAGGCGCCGAGTCGTTGTCGGCGATCGCGCAGCGTGGCCGCAACAAAGTGGCGGCGCGCCGGGCGCGCATGAAGCTTCGTCAGCTCGAAGAGCCCGCGCAGCCGCATCACGAAACGGCGGCGCCGATGAGCGCAGACGATCGCGAGCGTGCGGTCAGTCTGTTGCATCGCGCGGAAGCGTTGGTGACGACGGCAAATCCTGAAGAGGCGACGTCAGCGCTGGCCGACGTGCGGCTCGCGTGGGCGGAATTGCAGGCCGACGTCGAAATCGACGCGTCGCTCGTGCAGCGGTTCGACGCGGCCAGCGAGGCCGTGCGCGAAGCGATTGATGTCCGTCGTCAGGAGCGTGCCACCGAACAGGAGCGCGCGGCCGCCATTGCCCGCGAGCAGGCCGACCGAGTCGCCATCGTCACCGAGATCGAGCAGCTTGCTGGACCGGAAGCGCTCGACCGGATTGCGGAGCTGCGCGTACGGTGGGATGGCTTGCCGCCGATGCCGTCGGAATACGCCGCGTCGCTGACGCGCCGATTCCAGGATGCGTCGCGCATGTTCGAGGACCGCGAACGGCGTCGTGTGCTCGCCGAGGCTGCGGCCGGCCGGCTCGAGACGCTGGCGACGGAGCTTGAACAGCTGCTGGCGTCCGATCAGCCAGTCGAGGAAGTTGTCGCGCGGTGGCGCGGGCTGCGCCGCGATGCCGACGTGCTCCGTGAGCACGCCCCTGCGAATGTGTCGGCCGCCGAGCGGCTCGAGCGCGCAGTCGCCGCCCTCGAGGAGAAGGAACTCCAATATCAGCAGGCGCGCGCGAAGGTCGAACAGGATCACTTGCGGCGTCTGCAGCAACTGTGTCGTCAGGTCGAGACGTTGGCGACGACGGAGCAGATCACCCTCAAGGCAGGCGATCGCGCGTTGCGTGAGATTCGCACGGCGATGGAGGAGCGCGTGCCGCTCCCGTCGAAGAAGGATCGTCAGGAGATCCTGGCGCGGCTCGAAGCCGCGCGGGCCGCTCTCGCGCCTCGCGCGCAGGAACTGCGCGACGCCGACGAGTGGCAGCGCTGGGCCAACCTCCAGGTGCAGGAAGAGATCTGCAAGGAGATGGAGGCGCTCAAGGCGGAAGAGAACCTCGATGTGGCCGGGCGCCGGATGCGCGAACTGCAGGCGCGCTGGAAGCCGGTTGCCTTGGCGCCGCGAGCGCAAGGCGAGGTCATGTGGCGGCGGTTCAAGACGGCGCAGGACGAGGTGTTCGCGCGGACCTCCGCACACTTCGCGGCGCAGAACGAAGAGCGCATCGCCAACCTGGCCCGCAAGCAGGCACTGTGCGCGAGAGCCGAGGCGCTCGCCGACTCGACCGACTGGGTCAAGACGGCGACCGAGATTCAGGCGCTGCAAGCCGAGTGGAAGAGCATTGGCCCCGTCGCGCGCGGACACGAGAAATCCATCTGGGAGCGGTTCCGCGCTGCGTGCGATCGCTTCTTCACGCGCCGTCAGGAAGATCTCAAGCGCCGCAAGGAAGAGTGGTCGGGAAACCTCACGCGCAAGGAATCGCTGTGCGCGAAGGCCGAGGCGTTGGCCGATTCCACGGAGTGGGAGAGCGCCGCTGCACAGTTCAAGCAGCTGCAGGCCGAGTGGAAGACGATCGGACCAGTCCGCAAGTCACGTTCGGAAGCGATCTGGCAGCGCTTCCGCACCGCGTGCGATCGATTCTTCGATCGGTTCAAGCATCGCGATCAGCTCGAGTTGCAGGAGAAGGCCGCGGTTCGCGACACGGTCATCCGCGAACTCGAAGCGCTCGTGCCCGCGGAAGGCGCGGCCGAAAGTGCAGCGCCCGAGAACCTGTACACGACCGTGCATCAGGCGAGGAGTAAGTGGCAGCAGGCGCCCGAGCTGCCGCGGGCGCTGCAACAGGATCTTGCCGCTCGCTATCACCAGGCCGTCGGCCGCCTCGTCGCGGTCTGGCCCGGTGCCTTTGCCGGGACCGATCTCGATCCCGAAATGACCCGCAAGCGCATGGAGAAGCTCCTCTCCCGGGTCGAGGAGATCGTGTCGGCGCAGCCGGCGAAGCCGGTCAATCTCTCGCCAACCGAGCTGCTGGCGCAGCAGTTGCGCGAACGTCTGGCCGCCAACACGATGTCCGGCGGAAATCGCGCGTCCGACAACGAGGAATCGCGCTGGCGTGCGTCCGAGCAGGAAGTGCGCAGCGCGCAGGCTCAGTGGATGCGCCTCGGACCGGTACCGCCGAACATCGCCGGACCGCTCAACGAGCGCTTCCAGCGCGCGTGCCGCAAGTTCTTCGATTCGCGCAAGCGCGCGTCGTAGAGGCGGGGTCTTTTGACCCGGGTGTTCGCCTTCGATACAAGCAAACTCAAGGTGCCTGACGTGACCTTCTGGACCACATGGCGCGGAGACGTGCGGGTCGAGCTCCCTTGAAGCGCGTCATCGAGGTGGCTCGAGCGCTGGGTTCAATCGATGTGGGCCCTTCGGGTCATACCGTGAGAATGGAAACAGCGTCTTCATGTCGCTGTCCCTTACAACGTGATGCGTGGCGTCGCGAGTGAGCTTCGCAGCTCGGGAGATGTGTCGATGCGTCGTTTCACCTTCGGTATCCTTGTTGTTCTGTGTAGCGCGCTGGCGCTCGCGCAGGGTGACGGACCGACACTGACACCAATCTGGGATCTGAAGGGCGACTTTGCCGCGCCCGAGAGCGCCTACTACCACGCCGCATCGAATTCGGTGTTCGTGTCCTCGATCAACGGACAGATCCTCGACAAAGACGGCAACGGATACATCTCGCGCCTGTCACCTGACGGGAAGGTCGTCAGCGCGAAGTGGGTGACTGGCCTCAATGGGCCCAAGGGGCTTCGCAGCGTCGGCAACACCCTGTGGGTGGCCGACATCGACGAAGTGGTCGGCATCGACATCGGCAGCGGCAAGATCACGTCGCGTGTGAAGGTCGATGGTGCGGCGTTCCTCAACGATCTGGCGACTGCGCCCGACGGCACGATCTACACCTCGGACTCGAGCCGGCTGCGGATTTACGCGGTGAAGGACGGCACGTCGTCGGTGTTCGTCGAGGGCGCGGATGTCGTCGAGCAGCCGAATGGCCTGCTCGTGGACGGGTCGCGGCTGATTCTCGGCAGCATTGGTCCGGCGCCGCAGCCTGGCGCGGCGCCCGGTGGGCGAGGACAGGGACCGGCTGCCGGCGGGCATCTCTTCGCCTTCGACCTGAAGACGAAGCAGCGCACGCCGCTCACCACCGAGGCGGTCGGCGGGATCGACGGCATCGAGCCGGACGGCAGCGGCGGCGTGCTCGTCACCGACGTCCTCGGTCAGCGTCTGCTGCACGTAGCGAAGGCAGGGCAGGTGCGCGTGCTGGCGAAGTTCTCGGCCGGCGGCGCCGACTTCGGCTACATCGGTGCGACGCGAATCGCGATCGTGCCGTTCCTGTTCGAAAACCGTGTCGCCGCGTACGATCTGACCAATGCCCTCAAGTGAGGCGGTCGATCTCGTCGTCCTCCACGAGCACCCGGAGTGGCAGAAGCCGCTGTTTGCCGCGCTCGAGCGTCGTGGTGTTGCCTATGCCGCCTGCAATCTGACGCGCGCTGCGTTCAGCAATGTGGACGCGCCGCGTGCGCGCCTCTACTTCAATCAAGCAAGTCCGAGCGCGTATGTTCGTGGCAACACTCGTGCGGTGCCTCTAGCCCTGGCCTACATGCGGACGCTCGAGCGGCTCGGGGCACGCGTGCTCAACGGCGCCGATGTGTTTGCGCTCGAGTTGAGCAAGAGCGCGCAGGCCACGCTACTGCGCACGCTGGACATCGACACGCCGTGGTCGGTCACGTTCAATGAAGTGAGCGCGCTGCGCCCCTACGACGATCGGATCACATGGCCGGCGATTCTCAAGCCCGATCAGGGCGGCAGCGGTGCGCGCATTCATGTCGTCGACTCGCTGGCGCACGTCGAAGCGATCCTCACTGCCGATCCAGGACTGTGGCTGCCTGAGAATCTGCTGCTGCTCCAGGAGTATCTGCCGCACGATCCCGAGCAGGGCATCGTCCGCCTCGAGTTCCTCGGTGGAGAACTGCTCTACGCGATGCGCGTAGTCACGCACGGCCGCTTCAATCTGTGCCCGTCGCCAGTCTGCAATCCTGATGAGGGCGAGGGCGTGTGTGAGGTGCCAGCCGCACAGCCGGCACCGCCCGTCGAGTTTTATCCGTACCCCGAGGTCCCGCGCGAGGCGGTCGAGACCGCGACGAGGATCGTCAAGGCTGCGGGACTGGATGTCGGCGGAATCGAGTATCTGGAAACGCCGGACCGCCGGCGGGTGTTCTACGACGTCAACGCCAACTCCAACCTTCGCCCCTCGGTGGCCGTCTCCTTCGGGTTCGACCCGTTCGACCGGGTCGTGGACTTTCTCGAGCGCGAGGTGGAGCGGTGTCGGGTTCGCGGACAGGAGGCCGTGTAGCTGACACAGCTTCGACGGGGGCTCGATGCGCTCCTAGCGAAATCTGGCCATTTTCAGCGAGCCCGCAGTCGGTCCTTCCTTTGCAGATCCCTTTCCCGTACCCATGAGCAATCAACCGTTCGCCCTTGAGGCTTTTCAAGGTCTGGACGAGGTTCCAGTCGAGCTGGATACCGAGTCGGATAGCGAAAGTGTCGAATCTCTCAGTGCCAGCCGCGGCATCCTGCTCGCAGTTGCGGTCTGCGTGCCGTTCTGGACCTGGGTGTACTCGATTCTGTTCTGACAGACCCGGACTATCAGCCTTCGAGGTAGGTGTAGCCGTGCAGGCCGTCTTCGTAGAAACGAAGCAGCCGGCCGGCGCCCTCGTAATCTACCCGGCCTTCCCGCACCGCGGTTTCGACGTCGGTCCGTAGCTTCCCCAGCAACATCTCGGGATCGAACTCCACGTAGTCAAGGACTTCGCGCACCGTATCGCCCTTGATCAAGGCGTCGAGACGGGCGCCGCCGTTCTCATCCAGGCTGACATGGACGGCGTGCGTGTCCCCGAACAGGTTGTGCAGGTCGCCGAGGATTTCCTGATAGGCGCCGACGAGGAACACACCGAGGTAATAGGAGTCGCCATTGACCGTGTGCAGCGGCAGCGTCTTCTTCACGTCGCGGCGATCGACGAAGCGATCGAGCTTGCCGTCCGAGTCGCAGGTGATGTCGCCCAGCACCGCGTGTTTGACCGGCTTCTCGTTGAGCCGATGGATCGGCATGACGGGGAAGAGCTGCTTGATCGCCCAGCTGTCGGGAATCGACTGGAACAGCGAGAAGTTGCAGAAATACGTATCTGACAGCTGCTCGTCCAGGTTCTGCAGGTCTTCGGGCACTTCGGCCATCGTCTGGGCGATGCGCTGAAGCTTGATGCAGATCGCCCAGAAGAGATTCTCAGCGAGGCTCCGCTGGTCGAGCGGCAGGTAGCCAGTATTGAACAGGCTGAGCGCCATGTCGAGCGCCTGCTGCGCGTCGTGGAAGGCTTCAGCCGCGTTTCGGGCGACAACGTTGTTGTACGTCTCGATCAGATCGTGCAGCGGTTGTTCCCACTCGGAGTTCGCAGTACTCGGAACTTTCTCGTCGCCGAAACCCGAGACGCCCAGTACGTTGAACACCAGAACGCTGTGATAGGCGACGACGGCCCGGCCGCTTTCCGACACGATGGTGGGATGCGGCACGTTGGCTTCGTCGCAGACGCTCTGGATGTGGTAGACGACGTCGTTGGCGTACTCGTCGAGCGTGTAGTTCATGCTCGACTCGAAGTTGGTCTGCGAGCCGTCGTAGTCCACGCCCAGGCCACCGCCCACGTCGATGTACTGGAGACCCGCGCCCAGCTTGGCCAGCTCCGTGTACACGCGCGCGGCCTCGTTCAGCGCGCCCTTCACGATGCGGATGTTGGTGATCTGGCTGCCGAGATGGAAGTGGAGCAGCTTGAGGCAGTCCTGCATGCCGCGGGCCTTCAGGTCCTCCAGGCCGCGCATGATTTCGGTGATGGTCAGGCCGAACTTCGAGCGGAACCCGCCCGAAGACTGCCATCGTCCGCTGCCGCGCGCAGCCAGCTTCACGCGCATACCGATCTGCGGCCGGACGCCAAGCTTCTCGGCGGCTTCGAGAATCAGCCCGAGCTCGGTGTATTTCTCGACGACGGGGATGATGTTGCGGCCGATCTTGTGGCCGAGCATCGCCGTCTCGATGTACTCGGCATCCTTGAAGCCATTGCAGATGATCGGCGTCGTGTTGTCGGCGATCGCCACCACCGCCAGCAGCTCGGGCTTCGAGCCGGCCTCGAGACCGAAGTGGTACGGCTTGCCGAAGTTGTGGACTTCCTCCACGACCTGCCGCTGCTGGTTCACCTTGATCGGGTACACGCAGCTGTAGCCGCCCTGGTATTGATGCTGGGTGATGGCATTCTGAAACGCGGCGTGGATGTCGCCGAGGCGGTGTTTCAGGATGTCAGTGAATCGGATGAGAACCGGGAGGCTGATGCCGCGGAGCTGGAGACGATCGACGAGCTCCTTCAGGTCGATGGCGCTGGCCGGGTCCTTGGTTGGATGGACCTGCATGTGGCCATTGTCATTGACCGAGAAGTATCCGTTACCCCAGCGCGCCACCTCGTAGAGCTCGCTGGCGTCGTGCACGCTCCAGGAGCGCGTCGATGACGTGGAGGTCGAAGGCGTGATCGGAACGGGTCTCCCGTTCGTCGCCGTGCTCATCTAGTGGTCCACCGACCCATGCGCATCCTCGCCACAAGCATCCTGCGAATCATGATAAAGCCTTTCGGTCGATGTGACGTTGAATTTTAGTCTTCGGTCTTCGGTCTTCCGTCTCCGGTGACCGTAGACCGTAGACCGTAGACCGTAGAGAATGAAGAGTTGATGTCCGACCGCATCCCTGCGATCCGTGTCCTGCTGCTGCCGAAGGACACCAATGCGTACGGCACCATCTTCGGCGGCGTGATTCTCTCGAACATCGATCTGGCCTCCGCGGTCGAAGCGCGGAAGCTCGCGCCGCACCGGTACGTTACAAAGGCGATGCACGAGGTCGAGTTCCATGAGCCGGTGTTCGTCGGCGATCTCGTGAGTTTCTATACGGAAACCGTGCGAGTTGGCCGGACATCGGTGACAGTGCGGGTCCTGGTCGAGGCCGAGCGGTGGGGCAGCGCAGCCTCGGAGCGCGGACCCATCCGCCGCGGCGAGCGGGTCAAGGTGACCGAGGCCGAGGTCGTCCTGGTTGCTGTCAACGACCTCGGGCGGCCGATTCCCATTCGTCCGGAGATTCCGACCGCATGAAGTGGGTCAGCACGCGCGGCGCCTCGCCGCCGATTTCGTTCGTCGACGCGCTGTTTGCCGGCACGGCGCCGGACGGCGGCCTCTACATGCCGGAACGGCTCGATCCGCTGCCGCCAGGCACGGTCGAGCGGCTCGCCGGCGCGGCGCGAGCGCGCGACATCGTGACGATCGGCACGACGATCGGCGCGCACCTGCTGAAGGACGAAATCACCGAACCGGCGATGCATGCGCTCGTGAAGGATGCGCTCGGGTTCCCGGTTCCGCTCGTCCAGGTCACGGATCGGTCCTGGGCTCTGGAGCTGTTTCACGGGCCGACTCTGGCGTTCAAGGATGTCGGCGCCCGCGTGCAGGCGCGGCTGCTGCACCACTTCACCGACGGCACCCCCTTGACGATTCTTGTCGCGACCTCGGGCGACACGGGCAGCGCTGTGGCCCAGGCCTTCCACCGCGTCCCCGACGCGCGCGTCGTCGTCCTCTATCCGGAAGGGAAGGTCAGCGACGTGCAGGAGGCGCAGATGGCGTCGCTGGGCGACAACATCACTGCGCTGGCCGTACAGGGGACGTTCGACGACTGCCAGGCCCTGGTGAAGCGCGCCTTTGCCGACGACGACCTCCGTCGTCACGTGTGGCTGACGCCGGCCAACTCAATCAATCTCGGCCGCCTTCTGCCGCAGGCGTTTTACTACTTCACTCTGGCCGGCAGCCCGGCCTGCGACGTTGTCTCCGTGCCGAGCGGAAATTTCGGCAACCTGACCGCGGGACTGATTGCCAAGCGGATCGGCCTGCCCATTCGGCATTTCGTGGCCGCCACGAACGTCAACGACTCGGTGCCCGTGTATCTGAAGTCCGGGCACTACGAACCTCGCCCGTCGATTACGACGGTGGCCAATGCCATGGACGTCGGCGCACCGAGCAACTTCGAGCGCGTCCAGGCGCTCTATCACTCGGACCTCGCGGCGCTTCGCAAGGACGTCGACGGCTATGCCTACGGCGACGCGAGGGTGGTCGCCGAGATTGCGAGCGTGCACCGGCGACACGGGTACGTGCTCGACCCGCACAGCGCGATCGCGTGGCTGGCCCTGCAGGATGCACTCGTCCAGGAACCCGATGCGCGCGGGGTCTTCCTGGCCACGGCGCACCCGGCGAAGTTCAGAGAGATCGTGGAGCCGGCGATCGGTCAGCCGGTGCCGCTGCCGCCCGAGCTCGCCGACGCGCTTCGCCGTCCGCGACAGTCCATTTCAATGCCGGCTGAGTATTCCGCGCTGGAGCGCTTCCTTCGGTCATGAGCACTGCCACCACGTTTCGACCAAGTTCCGGTTCCGTTCCCGACCGCGACGCCATTCCGGTGAAGTATCGATGGGACTTGCAGTCCATCTGTTCGAGCTGGGAAGAGTGGACGGCCAGCTACGCCAGGCTCGACGCCGCCATCAACGCGTTCAAGACGCGTCAGGGCACGCTGTCTCAAAGTCCGTCATCTCTCCTCGACGCATTCAAAGCGATGGACGAGATGGGCGCCCTCGCATACCAGGTGTGGTATTTCGCGGCGCTGCAGTACGACCAGGATCAGCGTAACAACGAGATCAACGGCCGTCGCCAGCAGGTCCAGATCCTTTTCGCCCGGCAACAGCAGGCGAGCTCGTGGTTCAACCCGGAGTTGCTGGCCGTCCCGCTCGACACCATTCGCGGCTGGATGGAGGGGAACGTCGAACTCGCCGTCTATCGGTTTGCGATCGAGAGCCTGTTTCACGAGCAGGAACACGTGCTCGACGAAAAAGGCGAGCGGCTGCTCTCGTTTGCCGGCCGCTTCGGCAGCGTGCCGCACGACAGCTATGCGGCGCTGACGACGGCGGACATGAAGTTTCCGTCGATCATGCTGGCCAGCGGCGACGAGGTCACGCTGACCTACGGTCAGTACCGGGCGCTGCTCGAGACGAATCGCCGCCAGGAAGATCGTGCCGCCGCCTATCGCGCGTTCCATCAGACCTACGCCAACAACCAGAACACCTACGCGTCGCTGTACAACGGCGTGCTGCAGCGCGACTGGTTTCACGCGCGCGCCAGGGGATATGAGTCCACGCTGCACGCCGCCCTTCATGGCAACAACATCCCGACGTCCGTCGTCGAGAATCTGATCACGGTCACGAAAGCCGGCGTGGAACCGCTCCGGCGGTATCACCGGCTACGCCGGAAGGTGCTCGGGCTGGAGTCGTATCGCCTCCACGATATCTTCGTGCCCCTGGTGCAGCACGACGTCCGTTACGCCTACGACGAGGTCGGCGACTGGATCGTCGATTCTGTCGAGCCACTCGGCGCCGAGTATCAACGGCGGGTGCGGTCGGCGTTCGACGGACGCTGGATCGACGTCTTCGAGAACGCGGGGAAGCGCAGCGGCGCGTATTCAGCGCCGGTGTACGGGGCGCATCCGTACATGCTGCTGAATTACAACGAGACGCTCGATGCGGTGTTCACGCTGGCGCACGAGATGGGTCACTCGATGCACACGATGCTGTCGCATCAGGCGCAGCCGTTCGTCTACGCGGGCTATACGATCTTCGTCGCCGAGGTGCCGTCCACATTGAGCGAGGCGCTGTTCCTGGAGCTCATGCTCGAGCGCGCCACCAGCCGCGAGCAGCGGGCGATGCTGCTGCAGCACGCGATCGACAGCATCGCCGGCACGTTCTACACGCAGGTGATGTTTGCGGATTTCGAGTTGCAGGCGCACCGGCTGGTCGAAAACGATCAACCGATCACGGCTGAGACGCTGGGAAAGATCTACGCGACGCTATTGCGCGAGTACTACGGCGACGTCATCGACGAGGAGCCCATCTCGAGCGTCACGTGGGCCCGTATCCCGCATTTCTTCAGCACGCCGTACTACGTCTACCAATACGCCACGTGCTTCGCGTCCACCGCGCGACTCATGCAGGGCATCCGCGCCGGTGATCCTGCGGACCGCCAGCAAGCCGTGGAGCAATATCTCGCGCTCTTATCCGCTGGCGGCAGCGCCTATCCGATGGAACTGCTCGCCCGTGCCGGGGTCGATCTGAGTCAGCCCGATACGGTGAAGGCGGTGGCGACCGAGCTGGATGCTTTGGTGTCGAAGCTCGAAGCCGAACTGATGTAAAACGTAACCGGAGGGCTGTATGCCGCGCTGCATCGCCGGTCTCGCGCTCGCCTTCGTTCTTGCCTTGCTGGCGTCCGTGCAGATCGAAGGACAGAAGTGGGTTGTTCCGCGAACGGCTGACGGCCGACCGGATCTCGAGGGTGTCTGGGAAAACAACAGCGCGACGCCTCTCGAGCGGCCGCGTCAGTTGGCGGATAAGCCTCGATTGTCGAACGAGGAATTGGCGTCGCTCGAACGGCGCGCGCGTACACTGTTTGGCCCTAACGCGGAAGCCACATTCGGGGACGCGCTGTATCTCACGCTGCTGGCCGACACCCGCCCCGCCGGACTTGGTGCGACTGGCTCGTACAGTCAGAACTGGCTGCCCGACCGGTACTTCGAAAATAGAACCTCGCTGATCGATGATCCGGCTGACGGAAAGCTGCCGCCGCCGACGCCGGCAGGCGCCAAGCTCCGTGCTTCGGCCGCGGGGCGGTTCGGACGGGTTGGTGCGTCGGCGCAAGACATGTCGCTCCAGGATCGCTGCATTCACTACGGGTTCCCGGATCTGTTCGCCGCATACATGGCGGTGTACCGCATCGTGCAGACGCCGCAGTACGTGGCGATTCAGCTGGAGAAGATCCACGACACCCGCATCATTCCGCTCGACGGTCGTCCGCATCTGTCGTCGGTCATGCGCAACTACCTCGGTGACTCGCGCGGCAAATGGGAAGGCGACACGCTCGTTGTCGAAACCACGAACTTCCATCCCAAGGGAAATCCGATGGGCGGGTACAACGTGCTCTCGGACGAAAATCTCCGACTGGTCGAACGCTTCCGCCGCACGGCCGACGACACGATCGAGTACACGTTCACCGTCGACAACCCGACGATGTGGACGAAGACGTGGACGGCAGTGATCAACTGGAAGCGCTCGCGCGGTGAGCTGCTCGAGTACGCCTGTCACGAGGGCAACTACAGCTTGCGCGGCATGTTGTCGGCGGCGAGGGCGGAGGAGGCCGCAGGCAAGCGATAGCTCTGATGGCGCTGACCCCCGGCACGCGCATCGGGCCATACGAGATCGTTGGATCGCTCGGAGCCGGCGGCATGGGCGAGGTGTATCGGGCCCGTGACTCAAAGCTCGGACGTGACGTCGCGCTGAAGCTGCTCCCGCCCGCATTCGCCAGTGATCCAGAACGGCTTGCCCGCTTCGACCGAGAGGCCCAGGTCCTCGCCAGCCTCAATCATCCCCACATCGCACACATCTACGGCTTCGAAGATTCCGGCGACACGCGCGCGCTGGTCATGGAGCTCGTGGATGGCCCGACGCTCGCAGATCTGATTGTCAGCGCTCCACTCGAACTGCCGGAAACGATGCGCATTGCTCGTCAGATTGCGCTGGCACTCCAGGCCGCACACGAGCGTGGGATCACGCATCGCGATCTGAAGCCGTCAAACGTGAAGATTGCCGCGGACGGTTCTGTGAAGGTGCTCGACTTCGGTCTTGCGAAGCTGTCCACGTCGTCCGACTCCTCAATGCGCTCGGCCGTCGACGTCACGGCATCGCCGACATTGATGAGCCCGACGCTCGCGACCGGTGTCGGCATGATCCTCGGAACAGCGGCGTACATGAGTCCCGAGCAGGCGCGCGGCAGGGCGGTGGACAAGCGCTCTGATATCTGGGCATTCGGGTGCGTGTTGTACGAGATGCTCACCGGCCGACGGGCATTCCAGGGCGAGGACGTCTCCGACACGCTCGCCGCTGTTCTCCGCGGCGAGCCGGACTGGTCGCTGATTCCCTCCAGCGTGTCGCCCACGGTTCGTCACTACCTGAAGCAATGTCTCGCCAAGGATCCGAATCAGCGCGTGCACGACATTGGAGACATGCGTCTCGCGCTCGAAGGTGCGTTCGACATTCCCGTCGACACCTTATCCGCCACAGCGAGTCGCGCGCCGCGTTCGTGGAAACGGACGCTGGCAATGGCCGGCGGCATTGCGGTCGCCACAATCATCGTGGCCGGGGTCGGAGCGTTGGTCGGACGTCGCGCCTGGCCGGATGCCCCACCGCGAGTCGTTCGGTTCGCGATCGTGCCACCGAGCGGCGCCGCCATCACACCGAGCCAAGTCGATCCTGACGTCGCCGTGTCGCCTGACGGATCGCGGGTGGTCTTCTTGAGCCTCGAACAGGGAGGGCGCGTGATGTATGTGCGGGCCCTCGACCGGATTGAAAGCGTGCGCATCGAAGGTGGGAGTCTCCTACGCATGCCTTTCTTCTCCCCGGATGGCGAGTCGATCGGTTTCTTCGACGGCGCAGCGCTCAAACGCGTTTCGGCCAACGGCGGCCCAATCGTCACGATCGCGCCGATTACCGGAGTCGGCCTGGGGGCTACGTGGGGCGAGGACGGCTCGATTGTGTACAAGGACAACGGCGGGAAGGGCCTCATGCGCATTTCAGAGACGGGCGGGGAGGCCGTCCAGGTCACGACTGAGATGAACGGCGAGAATCACGTGCTTCCAGAGTTTCTGCCTGGCGCGCGGGCCGTGCTGTTCACTCGCCAACCGGCGGGACTGCGCGGCTCGGACGGCCAGATCGCTGTGCTTGATCTCAAGTCTGGCGCAGTGAAGACGTTGGCGTCGGGTGGGGGCCAGGCGCGATATGCCTCGTCCGGCCACCTCGTGTACAGTTTTTCGGGAACGCTACGGGCGGTTCGCTTCGACGTGAATACGTTGACGGCTCAGGGCAATCCGGTACCGGTGATCGACCGGGTGATCACCAAGGCGAGCGGTGCAGCCAATTTCGCGCTTTCGGCGACTGGGTCGCTTGTCTACGAAGTGGGTGACGCGGTTAGAGGCGAACGGACTCTGGTGTGGGTCGATCGCAACGGCGTCGAAGAAGTGTTTGCGCCGGAGAAGAGGGCCTATGTGTACCCTCGCATCTCCCCGGATGGAAGCCGGCTCGCACTGGACATTCGCGACGCGGAGAACGATATCTGGGTCTGGGATTTCGGTCGCCGGAATCTCCAGCGTCTCACGTTTGATACGGGGCTGAACCGGGGCGCCGTCTGGACACACGACAGCCGTCGTCTCGTTTTTTCTGCGGAGATAGAGGGAGTAGAGAGCCTGTTCTGGCAGGCCGCGGATGGTTCTGGTAAACCCGAGCGGCTGACGACCGCGCGGCCCGGTCGCCCTCAAGTTCCCTATTCGATGGCGCCGGATGGGAGCCACCTGCTGTTTGGAGAACCCGGTCAGCCGCCATTTGATCTCTTCTCGCTTCAACTTGGCGGGGACCGCACACGCGCGACCCTGTTGAATGCACCTTACAGCGAACAGAACGCCGAGATCTCACCGAATGGTCAGTGGCTCGCATATCAATCCGACGAGTCAGGCACCAACGAAATCTACGTCCGCCGGTATCCGGCACTCGACAGCCGCGCACAGATATCAAGCGGCGGAGGCACTCGCCCGTTGTGGGCCCGGAACGGCCGCGAACTGTTTTATCTGAAGCTGGATGGACAGCTGGTCGTCGTCCCCGTCGAGCGCAGCGACGGGGGCAGCCTCGTCGTGGGCGCAGCGAAGCCGCTGTTCCAGGGCCCGTACTACGGCCTCACGGCGGGGCGGAGCTATGACATCGCTCCGGACGGAAAGCGGTTCGTCATGATCAAGGAAGCGACTCCTACAAGCTCCGCCCCCGTGCAGCTTGTGGTGGTGCAGAACTGGTTCGAGGAACTGAAACGCCAGGTTCCCGTCAGGTAGAGCTCCTCGAATATTGCTCGATTTTCCGCGATTTGACGGGCCAGCCCGATTAATGTAACCTTATATCCGGATTTACGGATAGATGGTGGCCCCAATCCTCGACCACATGACGGCGCTCGCCGATCCGACGCGGTGCCGGATGCTCATGATGCTCGAGAAACAAGAGCTGACGGTCTCGGAGCTGTGTGCCGTGCTGCAGATGCCGCAGTCCACAGTCAGCCGCCATCTCAAGACGCTCTCGGACGATGACTGGGTCACGTCGCGGCGTGACGGCACGAGCCGGTTTTACAGCATGCCGGTGGACGACCTCGACTCCGGTGCCAAGCGTCTGTGGCCGATCATCCGCGAGCAGGTCGCCTCGACGACTGGTGCCGGTCAGGACGATCGGCGTCTTCGCGGCGTGCTCACGCGTCGCCGCGCGAAGTCACAGGAGTTCTTCGCGACCGCTGCCGGTGGGTGGGATCACCTGCGCGGTGAGCTCTTCGGCGATGAATTCTTTCTCTGGGCTGTGCTCGGGCTTATCGACCCGACCTTGGTCGTCGGCGACCTCGGCTGCGGGACGGGACAGCTCTCGGAAACAGTGGCGCCGTACGTTCGCCGCGTGATATCGGTGGACGGTTCTACCGACATGCTCGAAGCCGCACGTCATCGGCTCGGCGGCGCGAAGAACGTGGAGCTGAGGCAGGGCGAGCTGGAGAGCTTGCCGATCGACAGCAGCGAGCTGGACGTCGCGATGCTGTCGCTGGTGCTGCACTACTCACCATCGCCGCCACGCGCGTTGTCGGAAGTGGGGCGAGTGGTACGCACGGGCGGACGAGTGCTGGTCGTCGACATGCTGCCGCACGACCGCGAGGAATATCAGCAGCAGATGGGCCACGTGTGGCTCGGGTTTTCGGAGAAACAGATTTCGCGCTTCCTGACCGGAGCAGGGTTTGGCGAGGTGCGCGTCCGGATGCTGCCGGCCGATCCGGATGCCAAAGGGCCGGCGCTATTCGCCGCAATGGCAGCCAAGCAATAACAAGATCGACAGCGTAGGGCGGGTCCTGGTCTTTGGACCCGTCGGGCAATTAACGAGGAGAACGCAATGGCAACAGCAGTGATCGGAGCGCACGCATACGAGCTCGCCAAGCAGGCGGGCCGTGTTCCCTACAAGGTGGCTGACCTCAATCTGGCGGAGTTCGGTCGGAAAGAGCTGCGCCTGGCCGAAGGCGAAATGCCCGGCTTGATGGCGATCCGCAAGCGCTACGAAGGTCAGAAGCCGCTCGCCGGCGCCCGCATCATGGGCAGCTTGCACATGACGATTCAGACGGGTGTGCTGATCGAGACGCTCGCGCTGCTCGGAGCGGATGTGCGCTGGGTGTCGTGCAACATCTTCTCGACGCAGGACCACGCGGCGGCGGCAGTCGTCGTCGGCCGTCCGGAGAGTGGCGGCACGGTGGGGAACCCCAAGGGTGTGCCGGTGTTCGCGTGGAAGGGCGAGACGCTCGACGAGTACTGGTGGTGCACGGTCGAGGCGCTGACGTGGCCCGACGGCAAAGGCCCCTCGCTCATCGTGGACGACGGCGGCGACTCGACGCTGTGGGTGCACAAGGCCGCCGAGTTCGAGAAGGCCGGCAAGGTGCCCGCGTTCAACCCGGACAAGGATCCCGAGGAGTGGGGCGTCATCCTCAAGTTCCTCAATGAGGAGCTGAGCCAGAGCCCGGGCAAGTGGACGGCGATCGCCAAGGGCATCCGCGGCGTCAGCGAGGAGACGACTACCGGCGTGCATCGTCTGTATGAGATGCAGAAGAAGGGCACGTTGATGTTCCCGGCGATCAACGTCAACGACTCGGTGACCAAGAGCAAGTTCGACAACATCTACGGCTGCCGTCACTCGGTGATCGATGGTCTGAACCGCGCCACCGACGTCATGCTCGGCGGCAAGGTCGCCGTGGTGTTTGGCTTCGGCGAAGTGGGTAAGGGCTGCGCTGAGGCGCTGCGTGGTCAGGGCTGCCGCGTGATCGTCACCGAGATCGATCCGATCTGCGCGCTGCAGGCGGCGATGCAGGG
>Ga0111539_10004534_pt1 | contig 18164 bp, 16 predicted proteins | sample RhiMethybrSRZTD1_FD_79667 | JGI IMG/M metagenome (GOLD analysis project Ga0111539, IMG submission 79667) | Populus rhizosphere microbial communities from Tennessee, USA - Rhizosphere MetaG P. TD hybrid SRZTD1 (version 2) (version 2) | ecosystem: Host-associated > Plants > Roots > Rhizosphere >... | reverse complement strand
TCGCCGTTTTCGAGAGCGCCGTTCGCGCCGTGGCCCTTCGACAAGCTCAGGACCATCCCGAGCAAGGTCGAGGGATGGCTGCACGATGACCCGCCGCACTGCCATCACCCTGGCGTTGCTCCTGACGATCGGTTCGGCGTCGCCTCATGCCTATTTGAAGCTTGGCGCGGTTGTCAATGGCCGCGTCATCGCCGCGACCTGGAAGCAGCAGCCGATCGGATACTTCATTTCGGAGCGACCGGGGAACGGCGTGACGCCCATGGATCTGCTTGCCGCGACACAGCGCGCGACGGCAACGTGGTCGGGCGTGCCGTCCGCCAATGTGCGATTCGCGTTCCAGTCCATGACGTCTGCGCCTGCCGAAGGGATCGATGGCAAGACCGTGCTTGGTTTCATCGATCGCCCGGACCTCGATCGCGTGCTTGGCGCCACGAGCTTCATGATCGACACCGCCACCGGGGAGATTGCCGAGGCGGACATTTTTTTCAACAGCCGATTCGCGTTCTCGGTCGCGCCGAACGGACAGGCCGATCGGGTCGATCTCGAGTCGGTGGTGCTGCACGAGCTCGGGCACCTGCTCGGCCTCGGGCACTCGGCGATTGGCGAAACCGAGCGGAACAGCAGCGGCAGCCGCCAGGTGATCGGCAGTGGCTCGGTGATGTTTCCGATCGCGATGATGGCGGGCGCCACCGCCGATCGCGCCCTGCAGCCTGACGACATTGCCGGCATCTCGGATCTGTATCCCGCGGGACAAATCCTCGACGCCGGCGGCATCGTCGGCCGCGTGACCAAGAACGGCCAGGGCGTCATGGGCGCGCACGTGGTGGCGTTCAATCCGGAAACCGGGATCCTCGTCGGCAACTTCACGCTCGATACCGATGGCGCGTTTGTGATCGCCCGGCTGCCGTCGGGCCCTTACATCCTGCGCGTGGAGCCGCTCGATGATGCCGAGCCCGATAGTTTCTTTCCCGGCGCGATCGACACCGATTTCCGCGTCACCTACGCGCCGCGGATGATCGTGGCGCCGAGCGGCGGCTCGTCGCCGACGATCGAGATCCAGGTCCGGCCCAAGTGAAGTCGATCCTTGCGGCCGCGCTGATTGCGGCAGCCCCGATGGCGGCGTTCGCGCAGGAGGCGCCGTCACTGAGCCTGCATCGCTTCACGATTGGCGGCGGAGTGGTGTGGTCGGGCGGCTACGACATCGGCGACCAGACGGCGCAGCTGCGGGGCAATGGCCCCGGTCCATCGGCGCAGCCGTTCACGCTGTTTACGTCGGAGTCGCGCCTGACCTCGGCGATCTCGCCGGACGTGCGCGTCGTGTTCGCGATGACGCGGCAACTGACGCTCGAATTCGGCACGTCGGTGAGGCAGCCGCACATCAGTGTCGCGATTGACGGCGACGCCGAAGCGCCGTCACAGGAGCTGCCGGGAGAGAAGCTCGAACAATACCTCTTCGAGGGCGGCGCGACGTGGCAGGTGCCGTTGAGCATCGGCGACAAGCGGGCGCCGGCCAGCATCAGCGAGCGACTGGCGCCATTCGTGTCGGGCGGCATCACCTTCCTGCGGCAACTGCACGAAGATCGCACGCTTGCGGAGACCGGCCAGATCTACCACGCCGGCGGCGGCGCGAGGTACTTCCTGAAAGGCGGCCACGGGAGCGGCCGCGCGCTCGGTGTTCGCGGCGAAGCGCGCGTGAACTTCCGCCGCAAGGGCATCGACTTCGAGAACAAGACGCGGATCTACCCGACGCTCACGCTTTCCGTGTTCGTTGGCCTCTGAGGGCGGCAAACAGCTAAACTAAGAAGGTTCTACTTGGAGCCTTCATGCCTACCCTAGATAGTTTCAAAACCCGCACATCATTAACCGTCGGCGGCGACACGGTCAGCATTTTCAGTCTGCGCGCGCTCGAGCGAGAGTTTCCGGGCGTTGCCAGGCTGCCGTACTCGCTGAAAATCCTCCTGGAAAACCTGCTGCGCCGCGAAGACGACGCGTTCGTGAAGGCCGCGGACATCCGCGCGCTCGCCTCATGGAATCCGAAGACGACCGTCCAGACGGAAATGTCGTTCATGCCGGCGCGGGTGCTGTTGCAGGACTTCACCGGCGTGCCTTGCGTCGTCGATCTCGCCGCGATGCGCGACGGCATCGTCGCCCTCGGCGGCGATCCGCAGAAGGTCAACCCGCTGCAGCCGGTCGAGCTCGTCATCGATCACTCGGTGCAGGTCGATCACTTCGCGACGCCGAACGCGCTGGGGCTGAATGCCGATCTCGAGTACCACCGCAACCGCGAGCGCTATGTGTTCCTGCGCTGGGGCCAGACGGCGTTCCGCAACTTCCGCGTCGTGCCGCCCGAGACCGGCATCGTGCACCAGGTCAACATCGAGTACCTCGCCCGCGTGGTCTGCCGCGAGGATACCGATGGCGGGGCGATTGCCTATCCCGACACCGTGTTCGGCACCGATTCGCACACCACGATGGTCAACGGCCTCGGCGTGGTGGGATGGGGCGTCGGCGGCATCGAAGCGGAGGCCGCGATGCTTGGCCAGCCGAGCTCGATGCTGATTCCGCCGGTGCTCGGGTATCGCCTGACGGGCCGGTTGCCGGAAGGCGCAACGGCGACGGATCTCGTCCTGACGATCACTGAAGCAATTCGCAAGAGAGGCGTGGTCGGCAAGTTCGTCGAATTCTTTGGACCGGGCCTGGCGCATCTGACGATCGCCGATCGCGTCACGCTCGGCAACATGTGCCCCGAGTACGGCTCCACGGTCGCGATCTTCCCGATCGACGACATGACGCTCGAATATCTGCGGCTCACCGGCCGCGAGGCGAAACAGATCGCGCTCGTCGAGGCCTACGCGAAGGCGCAAGGCCTGTTCAGGACCGCCGACACGCCGGATGCGTTCTACAGCGAGACGATGGATCTCGATCTCGGTTCGGTCGAGCCGAGCCTGGCGGGCCCGCGCCGTCCGCAGGATCGCGTGCCGCTCTCGAAGGCCAAGCCGTCGTTTGCCGGAGCGCTCGAGGATTTGAAGAAGGGCGTGAAGGTGCAGGCAAGCGGCGGCGGCGCCGCCGTCGCGACGGCCACCAAGCTCGAACACGGTTCTGTCGTGATCGCCGCGATCACGAGCTGCACGAACACCTCGAATCCGAGCGTGATGATCGGCGCAGGGCTGGTTGCGAGGAAGGCGGTCGAGAAGGGCCTGTCGCGCAAGCCGTGGGTCAAGACCAGCCTTGCTCCGGGATCAAAGGTCGTCACCGACTACCTGAAGAAGTCCGGCCTCGATCAGTACCTCGATCATCTTGGCTTCAACCTGGTCGGATACGGATGCACGACGTGCATCGGCAACAGCGGCCCGCTGCCCGAAGACATTTCCGCGGAAATCAACGAGCGCGGCCTCGTGGTTGCGTCGGTGTTGAGCGGCAATCGCAACTTCGAGGGCCGCATCCAGCAGGACGTTCGCGCCAATTACCTGGCCTCGCCTCCACTCGTCGTCGCCTACGCGCTGGTCGGATCGATGAACGTCGACATCACGCGAGAGCCGCTCGGCACGGGATCGGATGGCAAGCCGGTTTACCTGAAAGACATCTGGCCAACCGAAAAGGAAATCCAGCAGACGATGCTGGCCAGCGTGACGTCCGAGGCGTTCCGCCAGCAGTATGCGAGCGTCTTCGAAGGCGACCAGCGGTGGCGGACGCTGCCCGTGCCGACGGGCAGCCAGTTCCAGTGGGAAGGCTCGTCGACCTACGTCCGCAAGCCGCCGTTCCTCGAGGGGCTGTCGATGACGCCGCCGCCGCCCGCGAACCTGCACGATGCGCGCGCGCTGGCCGTGCTCGGCGACAGCATCACCACCGATCACATTTCGCCGGCCGGCAGCATCAAGGCGAACAGCCCGGCGGGCAAGTATCTGATCGCGCACGGCGTCGAGCCGAAGGACTTCAATTCCTACGGCGCGCGGCGCGGCAATCACGAGGTGATGATGCGAGGCACATTCGCGAACACGCGCATCAAGAACCTGATGGTGCCCGGCATCGAAGGCGGCGTCACGGCGTATCTGCCCGGTGGGGAAGTGCTGCCGATCTACGACGCGGCGATGAGATACCAGGAAGCCGGCGTGCCGCTCGTGGTGATCGCGGGCAAGGAATACGGATCCGGATCGTCGCGCGACTGGGCGGCGAAGGGCACGATGCTGCTCGGCGTGAAGGCGGTGATCGCGGAAAGCTACGAGCGCATTCATCGCAGCAACCTCGTGAACATGGGCGTGCTGCCGCTGCAGTTCAAGGCGGGCGAAAACGCCGCCACGCTCGGCATCACCGGCCGCGAAGTGTTTGCCTTCGCCGGCGCCGGCGCGGCACTGAAGCCGCGCGGCGAGATCACGGTGACCGCGCGCGCCGAGGACGGATCGACGAAGACGTTCGCGGTGGTGGCGCGCATCGACACGCCGGAGGAGCTGATCGCGTTCTCGCACGGCGGCATCCTGCCGTATGTGCTGCGTCAGCTCGTCAAAAAGAGCTCGTAACGTGCTGAGCTCGGCAGCGATCAAGCAACACGCCGCCGAGCTCGGTTTCGACCTGTGCGGCATCGCGCCAGCCGCCGCATTCCCTGAATTACGGTTTCTCTCCGATTGGATCGCCCGCGGCTATGCCGGCGAGATGGACTACATGGAGAAATCGGCGCACGTCCGCGCCGACATCCGTCACTTCCTTCCATCCGCACGTTCAGTGATCGTAATGGGAACCGTGTACAACACGGAACCGGGAACCGGGAACTGGGAACTGGGAGCCGCGAGCGATAGCGTCAAGATTGCTCGGTACGCTCGCGGCCAGGACTATCACAAGGTCATCGAGGACCGGCTGCTGGCGTTCGTCGAATGGATGAGGGCGGCGAGCGATCAGCCATTCGAGGCCGCGCACTTCGTCGACAAGCACCAGGTGCAGGAGCGCGTTTTCGCGCATCACGCGGGCGTCGGGTGGATCGGCAAGAATTCCTGCGTGATCAATCCGGAGCTCGGCTCGTGGATGTTCCTGTCCGGCATCGCCACGAGCCTCGCCCTCGACGCCGACGCGCCGGCGCTCGATCAATGCGGCGCGTGCACCCTGTGCATCGACGCGTGTCCAACCGGCGCGATCGTCGACGCGCGCGAGGTCGATGCGACGAAGTGCATCTCGTACCTGACGATCGAAACGGAAGGGGAGATTCCGGACGCGCAACGCGCGCAGATCGGCAACCACGCCTGGGGATGCGACATCTGCCAGGACGTGTGCCCGTGGAATCTTGCGGCGCCGGTGACGGCGGATCCTGTCTGGCACGGGCCGCAACGGCACGGGATGCCGGCTGCCGCGTTGTGGGAGCGATCGGATGACGAGTTGCACGCGATGATCAAGGGCAGCGCGATGACGTACGTGCCGCTGTCGCGGTTGCGGCGGAATCTGGCAACGATTATCGGGAATAGCGGTGACCCGTCGTTGAGCGCCGTCCTCGATCGACCCGGGCGCGGCATCAAGAACGCCGCTCGCTCGGCGTTGACCCCGGCCGTCGAGGATGCCGTCTCTTGGGCGAGACAGCGTTTGGCCGGTTTATCAGGATAGTTATGAATCCAAAGTCTTCTATACGCCGAAACCGCTTTCATCAGCTGCATGAGTCAGGTTGTTTCGTGATTCCGAATCCCTGGGACATCGGCAGCGCGCGTCTGCTGGCTCAGCTCGGGTTTCCGGCCCTGGCGACGACGAGCTCAGGATTCGCGTGGTCGATGGGGCGGCACGATAACGGCGTCACGCTCGACGAGGCGCTCGATCATTTCCGCGCCATCGCGGCGAGCGTTGATATTCCGGTGAACGGCGATTTCGAAGGTGGTTTCGCGGTCGACGCGGCCGGAGTGGCGGCGAATGTCGCCCGCGCGGCGACGACCGGGATCGCGGGCGTATCCATCGAGGATTCAACCGGCGACCCGACGCATCCGCTATTCGACTTCGATCTTTCGGTTGAACGCATTCGTGCCGCCCGGAAGGCGATCGATCAGAGCGGGACGCGTGTGCTTCTTACCGGCCGCTCTGAAGGCTTCATCGTCGGCCGTCCCGATCTGAAGGAAACGATTCGCCGCCTCGTCGCATACGCAGAAGCCGGCGCCGAGTGCTTGTATGCGCCAGGCATCCGTAATCATGACGACATTGCGGCAGTGGTGAAGGCGGTTGCGCCAAAACCGGTGAACGTGCTGGTTGGCGCCGACTTCGCCACCGTCGGCGATCTGACGAAGCTTGGCGTACGGCGCATCAGCGTCGGCGGCGCGCTGGCGCGCGCGGCGTGGACGGGTTTCCTGACGGCTGCGACCGAGATCGCGAAGCACGGCACCTTCAAGACTCTCGGCGACGCGGTGCCGTTCACCGAGATCGATCGGCGCTTCTGACGACGGCGATCAATCCTTTCTCGACGAGCGTCGGCGGCTTGCGAAGATGGGTCGCCTGCTCCCACGCATACGCGATCGACAGCAGATCGCCGTCGGTCCACGGACGCGCGGAGAATTCGAGGCCGAACGGCAGGCCGCTCGCGTAGAAACCTGCGGGCACCACGACCGCCGGCACGCCGATCATGTTCACCCAGCTGGTCGCCGAATGCGGCCCCTCGCTGACGCGGCCATCTTGCGGCATCGTCTCGTCGGGCGGCGGCATCTGGATGGCCGGATACACGTAGCCATCGAGTTTCAGGCGATCCATCGTCTCGAGGTACGCCGCGAGCATCGCGCGCCGCGGCGCGTGATACGTCCGCTCGGCGTCCGGATCTTGATCGAGCACGCGTTGCACGATGCGGACTCCGCCGAGGTTGTTGAAGAAATCTTCCGTGCCGATCGATGACGTGAAGAGCGGCGCGCCAACGGCCTTGAGATAGTCGGCCGCGGAGTGATACTCCGCCGGACCGAACGTGGCGAGAAAGCGATTCGTGCCGTCCTGCATGTACGCGTAGGTCGACACCCGCGCTGCCAACTGCGCGAACGTCAGCGGCAGGATGCCGTCGTCAAGGATCACTTCGGCGCCGGCAGCACGAAGCGCCGCGACGCTCTTCATGAACATCTCGCGCGTCTCCGGCCTGAGCGGCATGTTGGCCGCCGTGCGCAGCTTCTCGAAGGCCGGTTGCGGCACCGTCGACGGAATGCCATGAAACGGAATGCCGTCACCGGCGAGAACAAACGCCGGCACACCGAAACGCTTGCCCTTGAGCGCATCGGTTTTGAGCTGCGGCGCATAGGGAGGACGCTGCGCGTAGGCGGGCGATCCCATCGTCCGAGGATCGAGCGGATCTTCTCCGGCCATCACCCCGAGCGCGATTGCGGCGTCGGTGGCGTTGCGGGCGATCGGTCCGGTGTTGTCGAGCAACCAGTCGAGCGGCGCAATACCAGCGATGCTGACGAGGCCGCGCGTCGGAAAGACGCCGACCAGCGCGCTCGTGGCCGCGGGCATTCGAATCGAGTTGCCCGTGTCGGTGCCGTTCCCGAGTACGGCAAAGTTCGCGGCCACCGCCGTCACCGTGCCGCCGGACGATCCACCCGGGGAAAACCGCACATCGTAGGCGTTTCCGGTGCGGCCGAAGGAGCTGCTGCGATTCGTATCGCTGTTCGCCAGGTCGGGCATGTTGGTGTGCCCGACGATAATCGCGCCGGCGGCCCTGAACTTCGCGACGATGGTCGCATCCTGCGGCGCGACGAGCTCGTGACCATTGCGAGTGAAGCCTTCCCATCCGGCCGACGTGATGTGGTCTTTGATACTGGTATTGGCTTTGATGACGATCGGCACGCCCCACAGCGGACCGCGTGTGCCTTGCGCCATCGCGTCCTGGCGCGCGGCCTCCGCGAGCGCCTCCTTGCGGAACACCGTTTCGATCGCGCCGTAGACGCCGTTGTATCGATCGATGCGATCGAGATGCCACTCCACCACCTGGGTGACGGTGTATTTCTTCTCGTCGTAGAGCCGATGCAGGTTCACGACCGTGACGTCGAGCAGGTCGCTGTCGTTGACGCTGCCTTGTGGCGCGGAGTTGGTCGGCGGGGGAACGCCACGGCAGGCGAACAGAGCGAGCAGGACGATCGCCGGGCAAACGGCGCGGGGCAAGCGGTTTCGCATCGGGGTAGCATAGCGTTCGAGGTGGGAAAACTGCTGTTTCTCTGCGGAAAGATGGCCGCAGGCAAGTCGACGCTGGCCCGTGAGCTCGCCGCTCGCGAAGATGCCGTGCTGTTCGTGCAGGACGAATGGCTGGACACGCTCTACCCGAACGCCGTGATCAACGTGGCGACTTATCTCGAGTACTCGGGGAGAATCAACAAGGCGCTGGCGCCGTACATCGTCGCCCTGCTGTCGCGCGGTATTTCAGTGGTGATCGATTTTCCGGGCAACACGCGCAACCAGCGCGCGTGGTTCCGCGAGATTATCGAGCGTGCCGGCGCCGCGCACGAGCTGCACTATCTCGACACCCCGGACGCGATCTGCAAGGCGCAGCTCAAGGCGCGCAGCGCGCATCTGCCGCCGGGCACGCCGTGGACGAGCGAAGCGGACTTCGATCTGATTTCATCGCACTTTCGCGCGCCGGCAGAGGATGAAGGATTCAACGTCGTCGTTCACCGGCGCGGTTAGCGGCGCATCGAAAGGAAACGCGTGACCTGGCATGAATTGACGCGCGGCATCGTGATGCCTGCGCACTGTGATGCGTACGGACACATGAACGTACGGCACTACGCGGCCTTTTTCGACGACGCCGGGTGGCACATGTTTGCGAAGGCGGGAGTGTCGCTGAACGAGCTGCGCGCGAAGGGGCTGGGCAGCGTCGTCGCGTCGCTGACGATCGATTTTCACCACGAGCTGACCGCCGGTCAGCTGGTGCTCGTCCAGGGCGCCTTCACGCGCGTCGGCGGGAAGAGCGTTCACTACGAGCTGCGTCTCTACGAGGCCGAGTCGATGATGCATTGTGCGACGCAGAAGACCGTAGAAGTATGTTTCGACACCCGCGCCCGCGCGTCGACGGCGTTGCCGGACGACGTCCGCACGAAGATTCAGCGGGCTGTCGAAGCTTGATAGTATCGAAGCATGGCGAACGCCTCTCTCGCCCCCGTTCTGCTGGTCTCAATGCCGCAGATGCTGGATCCCAACTTCTCGAAGACGGTCGTGCTGCTCGCGGAATACGGCGCGCATGGCGCGTTCGGCCTGGTCGTCAACCGGCGCATGGACGAGCCGGCGATCCAGATCGTGACCGCCGACGATCCGCTCGACATTCACCCCAAGATGTATCTCTATACCGGCGGCCCGGTCGAGCCGACGCGCGCGTGGATCCTGACCGCGAAGCAGGATCTCGACCCGGAAGCGCTCGAAGTGATGAAAGGCGTTTACCTCTCGGCGTCGCCGACGATCGTGCGGCGGACGCTCGAGTCGGCGCCGGATCCGGGTGTGCGCATGGTGGTGGGCTACGCCGGCTGGGGCTCGGGCCAGCTCGATGTCGAGCTCGCGCAGGGCGCGTGGCTGCTCGCGCCCGTGCAGCCCGATCTGATTTTCGAGACCGCGGCCGAGACGATGTGGGAAGCGGCGATCAGGCGATTGGGGGCTGAACCCTCGATGTTGCATGGCTCCTCGGGCGTGCATTGAACGGGGCCTGGGACTTGGGGCTTGGGACTTGGGGTACGAAGATTTGACGGGACATCATTCATGCAGAGAGTTTTCATGGCGGTAGCGTCGGCGTCGTTAATCGCAACCCTGGCCGCATGCAAGGCGCAGGCGCCTTCGACGCCGCCGGCCGCGCCGGCGCCCGCGGTCGACAAGGCGGTGTCCGAGTTGCAGTCCAAGTCGGCGCGGTTCGCGCCAACGGATCTGACGGCGGACATCACGGCGCTGCCGGCCAACGAGCGTGAAGCGCTCGCGCACATGGTCCGCGCCGCGCAGGTGATGGACGCGCTCTTCCTCGAGCAGGTCTGGGCCGGCAACGAGTCGATGCTCTACGCGTTGCTCAAGGACGAATCGCCGGTCGGCAAGGCGCGGCTCCACGAATTCCTGATCAACAAGGGACCCTGGGGCCGCCTCGATCACAATGCCATCTTCATTCCCGGCGCGCCGGAGAAGCTGCCGTCGGCGAATTTCTATCCCGAAGGCGCCACCAAGGCGGAAGTGGAGAAGTGGATCAACTCGCTGAGCGGAGCGGAGAAGGCCAGGGCAACCGGCTTCTTCACCACGATCCGGCGCGGGCCGGATGGCCGCTTCATCGCCGTGCCTTACAGCACTGAGTATCAAGGAGAGCTCGCGATCGCCGCGCAGCACTTGCGCGCCGCTGCCGCGGCCACCGCGCAGCCGACGCTGAAGGCCTTCCTCGAGTCGAGAGCCGCCGCATTCGCGTCCAACGATTACTACGACAGCGACGTGAAGTGGATGGAGCTCGACGCGACCATCGAGCCGACGATCGGGCCGTACGAGGTTTACGAAGACGAGTGGTTCAACTACAAGGCCGCCTTCGAAGCGTTCATCACGGTGAAGGATCGCACCGAGTCCGACAAGCTCCAGCGCTTTGCCGGATCGCTGCAGGAGATCGAGAACAACCTGCCGATCGATCCGAAGTATCGCAATCCCAAGCTTGGGGCGCTCGCGCCGATCGCCGTCGTCAACACGGTGTTCTCGGCCGGCGACGGCAATCGCGGCGTCCAGACCGCGGCCTTCAACCTGCCCAACGACGAGCGGGTGATCCGCGAAAAGGGCAGCAAGCGCATCATGCTGAAGAACAACCAGCAGGCGAAGTTCGACAAGGTGCTGATGCCGATCTCGAAGGTCGCGCTCGCCTCCGGCGACCAGGGCAACGTCGCGTTCGACGCGTTCTTCACGCACATCCTGATGCACGAGCTGATGCACGGCCTCGGCCCGCACGACATCAACGTCGGCGGCCGGACGACGACGGTGCGGCAGGAGCTGAAAGACACCTACAGCACGATCGAAGAGGCGAAGGCCGACATCTCGGGATTGTTCGCGCTGCAGTTCCTCGTCGACAAGGGTCAGCTCGACAAGACCTTCGAGAAGACGATGTACACGACGTTCCTCGCCTCGGCGTTTCGATCGCTGCGCTTTGGCGTGAACGAGGCGCACGGCCGCGGCCAGGCGATTCAACTCAACTACCTGCTGGACAAGGGCGCCTTCAAGGTGAACGGTGACGGCACCTTCAGCGTGGACACCGCGAAGATCCGCGACGGCGTGATCGCGCTGACGCGCGAGATCATGACGCTGCAGGCGGAAGGCAGTTATGCGAAGGCGAAGCAGATGATCGAGACGCTCGGGGTGCTCCGCCCGCAAGCCAAGGCCGTGCTCGACAAGCTGACGTCGGTGCCGGTCGACATCGAGCCGCGATTCGTGACCGCGATCGACCTGCTCAAGTAGAGGCGGGTCTTCAAACAGCCTATCGGCTTATCGACGTAATCAGCTCGAGCAGCTCGTCGTAGGTGCGGTCGGCTTCAGCCGGACCTTTCTTGATCGCCGTCGTGGCGCAATGCTTCAAGTGATTGCGCAGCAACTGGCGGCCGACGCCGCGCAGCGCTTCCTGCACCGAGGCGATCTGGGTGATGACGTCGGGGCAGTAGCGATCCTCTTCCACCATCTTCTGAAGGCCGCGAACCTGGCCCTCGATGCGGCGCAGCCGCTTCAGGTTCGCGTTCTTGATGTCGGGATCGACGGCTTCGGCATGCTTGTGGTTCAAGACAGCTTCACTCCTCTCAATCGCAGGCTGTTGGTCACGACACTCACCGAGCTGAAGGCCATGGCGGCGCTGGCGAGGATCGGGCTGAGCAGGATCCCGAACGCCGGGTAGAGCACGCCGGCCGCGACCGGAATGCCGACCACGTTGTAGACGAAGGCCCAGAACAGGTTCTGTTTCATCGTCCGCATGGTCTTGCGCGCGAGCACGATCGCCTGTTCGACGCCGGCCAGGTCGTTCCGCATCAGCGTGACCGACGCGGCTTCGGCGGCGATGTCCGTGCCCGATGCCATCGCGATGCCGATATCGGCCTGCGCCAGCGCCGGGGCATCGTTCAGGCCGTCGCCAACCATCGCGACATGACGCCCGCCGCTTTGCAGCGATTTGATCGCCTCGACCTTGCCGGCGGGCAGCACTTCCGCGATCACTTCGTCGACCCCGGCCTGCCGCGCAATCGCCTCGGCGGTGGCCTTGCGATCGCCGCTCAGCATCACGATCCGCAACCCGCGCTGTTTCAGTGACTGGACGATCGTGCCGGCATTGGCGCGCAGCGTATCCGCGATCGCAAATGCGGCGGCGGCCTTCCCGTCGATCGCGGCGAAGACCACCGTGCGGCCATCCGCAGCCCACTTTGTTGCGGCGGCATCAACAGGCGACGTGTCGATGCCGGATTCTTTCAGCAGCGATTGCGTGCCGGCGATGACGTGATGGCCGTCAACGGTTGCGAAGACGCCGCGGCCCGCGACCGCCATGAAATTCTCGACGGTGGAGCGTCCGCCTTGAGGCGGACTGTTCGAGACATTGTCAGCGGCAAAGGCGACGACGGCCTTCGCCAGCGGATGCTCCGATTTCGCCTCGACGGCAGCGATCAGCGCAAGGGTGTCGCCACGATCGCCGTGAATCAGCGAATCAACGACGCTGGGCCGTCCTTCGGTCAGCGTTCCCGTCTTGTCGAAGACGATCGTGTCGACACCAGCCAATCGTTCGAGTGGCTCGCCGCCCTTGATCAACACGCCGGCGCTCGCGCCGCGGCCGCTCGCCACCATCACCGCCGTCGGCACGGCGAGCCCCATCGCGCACGGGCAGGCGATGATCAGTACCGCGACAGCGGCCGTCAACGCGGACGCGATCGACGCTTCCGCCGGCACGATCATCCACAGGGCGAAGGTGGTAATCGCGATCGACACCACGACCGGCACGAAGATCGCCGAGATGCGATCGGCGAGCCGCTGGATCGGCGCCTGCGAGCCCTGCGCTTCCTTCATCAGCGTGACAATGCGCGCGAGCACGCTCGACGCGCCCAGGCTGGTGGCCTCGATCTCGAGCGCCCCGGCGGTGTTGATGGTCGCGCCGATCACGCGGTCGCCCGGCTGCTTCTCGACCGGTATCGATTCACCCGTGAGCATCGACTCGTCCACGGCGCCGCTGCCGAGGCGGATCACGCCGTCGACCGGGATGCGCTCGCCGGGACGCACGACCACCAGGTCGCCGCTTCGCACGTCCGCAATCGCCACGTCGACGTCCTGGGCGCCGCGGCGCACTCTCGCGGTGGATGGCTGGAGCTTCGCGAGCTGGCGCAAGGCGCGCGTCGTATTGCGCTTGGCGCGCGCTTCCATCGCGTTGCCGAGCAGCACCAGCGCGATGATGATCATCACCGCTTCGTAGTAAACATCCGCGCGCGCGCCGTTCACGGCGAAGAGATCCGGGGCAAGCGTGGCCGCGACCGAATAGACGAAAGCTGCGCCGGTGCCGACCGCGATGAGCGTGTTCATGTCGGCGGTGCGATGCCGCAGGCCCTTCCAGGCGCGCACGTAGAAATGACGCCCGGCCCACGCCATCACGAACGTGGTGGCGGCGAGCAGCACGAACAGGAGCGTGGTGGGATCGATCGCGTAAAGCCCGGGCAAGGCGCGCCTGATCGGCGGATCGAGCACGCGCATCGTCCACGCGATCAGCGGATCGCCCGAATGTTCACCATGTCCGCCGCCGCTCATCAGCGGCATCGACGCGATCATCGCGAGCGCGCCGAGGATGACGCTGACGACCGACTTGGTGAGGAGCGTCGAGTATTCGCGCGCCTGTGCCTGTTCGCGCGCGTCGTCCTCCGCGACTGTTGACGTGTCCGCGGCAGGCAGGTGCGAGACGTAGCCCGTGTCGTTGATCGCGGCGACCAGCTTTTCAGGATCGGTGGCGGCCGGATCGTAGAGAACAGTGGCCTCGTGCGTCATCAGGTTCACCGCGGCTTTCGTGACACCGGGAGTAGCAGTCAGCGCGCGCTGCACGTTGGCCTGGCACGCCGCGCAGGTCATGCCGTCGACAGGGAGCGTGATCTTCAGCGGCTCCGTTCGTGATTCGGTGGCGGGGTTCATGGCACGCCTACTTTCCGATGATGGCGCCGTGCAGCATGCCCATGCCGCAGGAGAATTCATGGCGGCCGGGCGTCACGGTCAATTCGATCGTCGTCTTCCCGTGCGCCGGCAGCTCGCGCCGGATGCCGAAGTCGGCAATGACGAGCTCATCGGAGCACGGGTTGTCTTCGCGGCGATCGAACGTCAGGCGCACCTTCGAGCCCGCAGGGACCTCAATGGTCGAGGGCGAGTAGCCTCCCTCGACGCGCACGGTGACGTCCACTGAGCCTTCGGTGGCGCTGATGGCGACCCGGTCATGTTTCGGACCGAGGAAGTACCAGTTCACAAGCGCGATCAGCGCGACGGCTCCGATCGCGATGGCGAGATCAACGGGGGACATGGCTACGCCTCCGCGATCACCTTGAAACCGGCGCGATCGACCGCGTCCCTCACGGTCTGCGACGTCGCGCGCTCGTCGAGACGCAGGTGCGCCTTGCCGACCTCGATCTTGATGGGCTCGATGCCGGGCACCGACTTGAGCACGCGGGTCAGGCTGTTGACGCAGCCGCCGCAGGACATGCCGTCGATCGTGTAGGTCTTTTCGTGCGCCATCTTGATATCCTCGCCGTCCAGTATATACCCCACCCCCCTATATGGCAAGGCGCGGGTCTGGAGGAAGGGCAACCTCGTCGGTTGCCTTCCTGGCCTAAGGTTCGATGAGCGTGTGGATTGAACGGTTCCGGATCAGCCCGGACGTGCCGTTGATGTCGTTGACGCCGAAATTGCCGCGCAGCGTGGCGCCGATCGAGTTCGCGAAGCCGCCGGACGCGTCGAGCTCGATCACCACCGAGAACTCGCTGCCGCGGCCATCGTTGTTCACGATCACGGCGTTCTGCGAATTCCCGAAGCTGGCCGGTAAGCCGCAGCAGTGATCCGTGATCACGATCGCCTGCCCGACCCCATCGGCGAGCGGGTTGTCTGGAATCGAGATGCGGTTGTTGCGAATGATGGCGCCATCTTGCGTAATCGCCAGGATCCCGACCATCTCGAACTCGTGCAGCGTATCCGGAATCTGCCCGGTAATCAGGTTGAACGTCGCCGCGTTGCCAAGACCGCGCTTGCCGGCGCCGGGCCGTTCCTGGAAGACGATCGCATCGCCCCCGCCGCAGAAGCCATCGCAGGTGAAGACCGTCAGGCCGTCGATCGTGTTGTGGCTCACGTCCCAGCCGTCGCCCCTGGCGTTGGTGATGGCCTGCACCGTGCCGAGCACCAGGTTCTGCTCGACGCGAACGGCGTCGGCATCCCTCGCAAACACCGCGAACGCCAGCGGCGTCAGGTTCGTGTTCGAGACCCCACGGCCATCGAAGGCGAAGTGGCTGAATGACGAGCCCGATGCCGCGCCCGTGGGCAGGAAGAATCCCATCCTCAGCACGCCGTTGAGCACGGGCGCCGGACAGCCGACGATGACCGGCAGGCCTTCGCCGACGAGAGTGAGACGCTTGGTGATGGTCGCGCCGCACCAGCTTCCGGGTCCGACGCGAATGGTGTCGCCATCCGCCGCGTTGTCGGCCGCGGCCTGAATGGTGGGGAAATCAGCGGGAACACGAAGGGTCGCCGCGTGCGCCTGCGAAACGGCGCCTGCGGCGATGCCGAGAGCGACGAACGACGTGAGCAGGGGGCGGTTCATAGAAGGGGGACAGTGCCACGCTTCGAAGACGCCGTCAATGGCGCCTCAAAACCACGTGCGCAACCCCGCCACCAGATGCCATCCGCCGGGATCGCCGCCGCCCTCACGGGCGTAGTCACCAGTGCCGAAGACCTTCTTGTGCCACACCACACCGCCGTACGGCGCGAACTCTCGTTTGATCTGGTAGCGGACGCGAAATCCGACCTCACCGGTGCTCAGCCCTGGACCGACGCCGCGATCCGGATCGTCCTTGCCTGAAAAACTGAGCTCGACGAGGGACTGCAAGGTCAGGCGTTGCGTGAGCAGCAGATCGTGTTCGACTTCGACGCGCGCCGCGGTATGGCCCGACGGGCCGATGAACGCGGTCGCCTGCACATCGAGAAACTGTGGCGCGAGTCCCTGCACGCCGATCGCCAGCCACGTGTGTGCCGGTGACGGCCGTGGATCGTGGCGCACGCCGGCGACGACGTCCCACCATCGGCTGAAGGCGCGCCCATACAACACCTGCGCTTCAGCGGTATCGAGCACACCGTCGACCGCATCGCCTTCGCTGCGGATCCACAGCCGGTTGATGTCGCCGCCAACCCACGACTTCGCATCCCATCGCGATCCCGGCTCACCATGCACGAACTGCATCTCGAGCTGATCGAAGAGCACTTGATAGTTGATCGCGCGATCGTGCACGGCGTGTCCGCCATGATCGACGTCCTGGGCGAACACAGGGAATGGTGCCAACACCAGCAGGAAGGTGAGGAGCATGGCCTGTTGGCCTGTTGGCCCGTTGGCCTGTTGGCCTGTCATCACGACTGCACCCGCACTTCGCGAAACATCCCCGCTTCCATGTGGAAGAGCAGGTGGCAGTGATACGCCCAGCGGCCCAGCGCGTCCGCCTTCACTCGATACGTGCGCCGCGTGCCGGGCGGCATGTCGATGGTGTGCTTGCGCACGTGGAAAGCGCCGCCCCCATCTTCGAGATCGCTCCACATCCCGTGCAGGTGAATCGGGTGCGTCATCATCGTGTCGTTGACGAGGACGATGCGGAGGCGCTCGCCGTAGGTGAAGAGCAGCGGAGCGGCATCGGAGAACTTGATGCCGTCGAACGACCACGCGAACTTCTCCATATGGCCGGTGAGGTGCAGCTCGATCTCGCGCGACGGATCGCGGCCGTCAGGATCCGCGAACGTGCTCTTCAGGTCGGCGTAGGCAAGCACGCGCCGGCCGTTGTCGCGCAGGCCGAGTCCCGGGTCGTCGAGCTTTGGCGCCGGCATCATCGTCTGCATGTCTACCAGCGGATTGTTCTCGCTGGACGGATGCTTCGGCATTCCGGGCATCTCGTGGCCGGCGTGCGCCGACATGTCCTGCCCATGCCCCATGTCGTTCATCGTCAGGATCACGCGCGGGTCGAGCGACGGCACTGGCGCGCGCAGGCCGTCGCGCACCGCAAGCGTGCCCGCGGCATAGGCCGTGCGATCCATCGCCTGCGCGAAGATCGTAAAGGCGTCCTGGCCGGATGGCTCGACGATCACGTCAAACGTTTCCGCCGTCGCGATGCGGAACTCGTCCACGGTCACCGGGTGCACGTGCTGCCCATCAGCCGCCACCACCGTCATCTTCAAGCCGGGGATGCGGACGTCGAAGTAAGTCATCGACGATCCGTTGATGAACCGGAGTCGCACGCGCTCGCCGCTCGTGAAGAGCCCGGTCCAGTTGCCGTTCGGCGCGACGCCGTTCATCAAGTGGGTGTAGGTCGAGCCGCCGACGTCGGCGAGGTCGGTCGGATTCATGCGCATCGCGCCCCACGCCGATCGATCGGCGATGGTGGATCCGAGTCCGTTCTTCCGCGCGTCCGTGAAGAAGTCGCCGAGCGTGCGTTTGTGGAAGTTGTAATAGTCGGATTGCTTCTTCAGTTTCCTGAAGACGCGCTCTGGATTCTCATCGGTCCAGTCCGACAGCAGGATCACGTGCTCGCGATCGAAGGCGATCGGATCCGGCTCGCGCGGCTCGATGACGAGCGGCCCATACACGCCACGCTGCTCCTGGAAGGCCGAGTGGCTGTGATACCAGTAGGTGCCCGACTGCTTCACCTGGAACCGGTAGGTGTAGGTCTCGCGCGGGCGGATGCCGTGAAAGCTGAGACCGGGCACGCCGTCCATGTCGGCCGGCAGGACGATGCCGTGCCAGTGGATCGAGGTGTCTTCGTCGAGCGAATTGGCGACACGAAGCGTGACCATGTCGCCTTCGCGCCAGCGCAGAACCGGACCCGGAATCGATCCGTTGATCGTTTGTGCGATCTTCGTCGAGCCGGTGAAGTTCATTGGTGCTTCACCAATCGACAAATCGAACGACGTGCCGCGCAACACTTCTTGCGGGCGTCGCGTGCCTTGCGCGAGTGCGCGCAGATCGAGCGCGCCGGCACCGACCAGCGCGCCGCCGG
>Ga0111539_10004533_pt1 | contig 18165 bp, 14 predicted proteins | sample RhiMethybrSRZTD1_FD_79667 | JGI IMG/M metagenome (GOLD analysis project Ga0111539, IMG submission 79667) | Populus rhizosphere microbial communities from Tennessee, USA - Rhizosphere MetaG P. TD hybrid SRZTD1 (version 2) (version 2) | ecosystem: Host-associated > Plants > Roots > Rhizosphere >... | reverse complement strand
GTCCTCGCGTCGGCTGAGCTCGACGAGGGCCTCCCGATGCATGTCCCCTGGCGAAGGTGACGAAGCATTGCGCTGCTCCGGCTGCGGGCTCTTTGCATCCTGCGGTGAAGCTTGCTGCGGAGGCTCCTTTCCCAGGAGCTCAAGAACCGCTCGGGCATCGGGCAGGCCTTTCCGCTCCGCCTCCTTCGCGAGCTCGTCCAGCTTCGCGTCGAGCTCTTTCTTGGCGACGTCGAGCTGCTTCGAGGCGTGAGTTGACGCCTCGCTGCGAGCGTTTTGGCCGAGGAAATCGAAAGACGGTAGCCATAACGCTAGAGCCAGCGTGGCGGCGGCCGGCACGAGGACCCAGGCGGCGCGACGCGGCAACTGCACGGGGAAAAACTCTTTCGCGGAGCGGCCCTTGAGCGACCGTGCGGCGTCGCGCGCGATGAGCGTTTGGATCTCGCTTCCCGCGGGGAGCGCCGTCTCGAGGTGCACGGCGCTCGCCAGCCGCTCTCGGGTCTGGAGGCGCTGGTCGGCGGCCAGGGCCGCGTCCATCCGCACGACGCGCTGCCCCAGAGCGACGCGCAACGCGCTCACGGCAAGCGAAACTCCCAGCACCGCCGCCACGACTTTCCACCCCACCAGGCCCGGGAAAAAGCACCGATCCAGGGCCAAGAGGCCGGCGAGCATCGAGACGCTTACGATCAGGTCGACGGATGCAGCGCGCAGGAAGCGGTCCGCGAAAAGACGGCGGGAAACACTTCGCAGGAAGCGGTGGACGCTCCCGCGGGCTCCATCGGCGCTCTCGGTTTCAGGAAGTTCCATCGGGGCCGTCGTTACCGGATCAACCTTCAGAGAAGGCAGTACCGAAAGAGTTTACGTGGCGCAGGTCGTCGCAACAAGCTTCGACAGCCCTGCGGCCACCAACGATCCTCACGAGCCACCAGCCTCCTGGGGGCCAGCGCGCTGCTCAGACCGGACGCGCCCGGAGGACGTAGTCCTCGCCGAATCGCAGCCCCCGCTCGGCCTCGCACTGGGCCAGGGCCCGGCCCTGGAGCGATTCGATCGCGGCCTCAAGCTCGCGCGCGAGGCTCGGGGAGGCTATGCAAGGGAGCTTTTTCCGGCACACGTCCATTTGCTCTTTCACGAAGCGGGGCCCACGGTGGATCGGAAACATCTTGGCGTCGTCCACGACGTAGCCCGACGTTTCGAGGTTGCGGAGCACCCAGTCGAGCGGATATTCGCGGAACATGCGGTGCCCCGCGAGCAGGATGCAGGCATTCACGAGGCGAGAGATCTCGAGGACGAGGCGCCCCGCGGCCGTGTCGGACTCGTCCGGGTAGGGCTCGAGGCCGACCACGTAGAGCACGCCGGCAACGTGCGGCCGGAGCCTCGTGAACATACGGTCTTGAAAATAGGGTGCGAAGCCGTCGATGGCTCCAAGGAGGTAGTCGGCCAGAACGACGTCGTGCGACTCTCCGTGGAGCAGCAACGGGTCCGTCCAGTTGCCGACCAGGATCCTGTCGCGCTCTCGGATCGAAGACTTGAATTCGCGCTCGAGGCTCTTCGCTCGCCCGGCTTCGCCGGTGACGGCGGTCCAGCGGTCCGTGGGCAGGCTAACCACCCAGCGCAGCGAGTGAGCCCCGGTCCCAGCGTCGAGCAAAGCCCCCCAGTGGGATGGCCCCTGCAGCTTCTCGATGTGCGCGAAGAGGGCGTCCGAGGCCAAGCCGTTACCTACTTCGGCAGGATCACGAAGCTCGCGAAATTGTCCGGATCGAGCAACGTCCGCACTCTCTCCTCGAGCGTCTCTTTCGTGATGCGGGAAAGCACGTCGACGCTGCGGAAGAGGTCGAAATCGTGGAACTTGAAGTACGTGTAATGCCCCGCGATGAACTCGAGGGAGTTGAAACTCCGGATGAACGCGCCGAGGAACTTTCGCTTCTCCCGCTCGAAGTCCTCCTCAGCAATGCCTCGATCCCGCAGCGTTCGAGCCCGGTCGAGGAGAGTTTGCCGCAACTCGTCCGGACGGGGGGTGTCGCCGCCGACAACGGCGAACCCAACTCCCGCGCCCATGCCGTACGACGCGCCGAAGTCGTCGAGGGCCATCTGCGACTCGTAGAGATCTCGAAACGTGTCGCTCGACCGTCCGAAGAGGAGCTCGAGAGCAAACTCGCTCGCCAGGTCGTGCAGCACGAAATCTTCGCCTTTCTCCGGCACGCCGACCTCCTTGAACCCGAGGAGCAGCTTCGGCAGCGCGACCTCCATCTCCTTGCGCGTCTCCGCGCGATGGACCGCCTTGGGCTCGTCGGGGTAGATGCGACGCATCGTTTCGGGGCCCGCCGCTGCCGCCGACCCGCTGGTATGGCGCGAGCGTGCCGCGATGAAATCGAGAAGCTCGTTCGATTCCAGGTCGCCCACGACGAACAGCACCATGTTGGACGGATGGTAGAAAGCGCGATAGCAGCGGTGCAGCGTGTCGGAGTCAATGTTCCGGATCGTATCGGGCGTGCCGGCGATGTCGATCCGCATGGGGTGGCGCTCGAAAAGGTTCTCGAGCAGACCCATGTAGCTGACCCAGCCGGGGCTGTCGTCGTAGCCTTTGATCTCCTGCTCGATGATCCCTTTCTCTTTTTCGACCTTGTCCGGCCGGAACACGGGGTTCTCGACGAACCGGATGAGGAGCTCCAGGTTCTCGAGGAATCGCTCGGACGACGCGCAGAGGTATGTCGTCGTCGTGAACGATGTCGCCGCGTTGTTGTAGGCTCCGCGCTTGGCGAACAGGTCGGAGACGTTGCCGTCTTCGGTCTCGAACAGCGTGTGCTCGAGGAAGTGCGCGATCCCGTCGGGGACTTTCAGCCGGGAGCCGGCCGGCTCGATGAACTCACTGTCGACCGAGCCGTAGAACGTGGAATAGCAGGCGTATTTCTTTCGGAAGGTCTGCTTCGGGCAGAAAAACACTCGCAGGCCGCTCGGAAAAGAGGCCTCGAGCACTTCCTCGTCGAGAGTCGCGCTGTAGCTGCGTTTTGTGGGGATCGACATCGGGCTCACCGGGTCAGGAGATAGGTCGTGTCGTGTTGCAAGAGCCGGGCGGCAGCGACGATCTCGTCGCGCTGGACGTTCGTCAGCCTCCTGCGGAACTCGAGCAGGTCGAAAGGCCGGTCATGCAGCCTCCACGCGAGGTCGACGTCCGCCAGCGCGCCGAAGTTGTCCTCGAGCATCTCGTTGGCGTTGAGGATTGTCAGGATAGTCGCCTGGATCTCCTCATCCGTGATCTGCCCCGCTTTCATGGATTCCACGTTCTTCAGGATGATGTCCACCGCCTTGCGATAGTTTTCGGGGGCGATTCCACTCGAGATGAAGAGGAGGCCTTTCACCCGCTCGAGGCTCGAATGGATGCTGTAGCAGAGGCTCTCTTTCTCGCGCACGTTCTGGAATAGCTTCGAGTGCGAGTACCCGCCCAGGATGCCGTTCATGAGGAGGAGCGCCTCGTAGGAGGGATGCGAGTACGTCACGCCGTGGCGGAATCCGAGCACGAGCTTGGCCTGATTGACGTCCATGCGCTCTTCGACTTCCCGAGGAGCCGCCACGCGGATCGTGGAAGGCGGCCCGCTCAACGCGTAACCGCCTTCACGCTCTGCGGCGCCGCCTGCAAAGACGGAAGTCGCCAGGTCGCGCGCCGCGGCGGGGTCAACGTCGCCGGCCAGATACGCGTGCACCGGGTATCGCCGACTCCAGCGGCGATGCAGTTCACGGAGCTCTTTCGCGTCGATCGCTTCGATGTCCTCCACCCTGCCGAGCTCGAAAAGGTGGAACGGCTCCTTCGAGCACATCTCCTCGATGCAGCGGTTCTCCGCGTAGGCGGCCTTGTTGTCGAGCAGACTTTCGATGGCCCGGCGTTGGTTGGCTTTCTCCTGCTCGAGGTACTGCGGGTGAAAGCCGCCCTCCACCACCAGCGGGTCGCGCATCAGCTCGCTCAGAAACTCGAGGGCATTTCCGAGCAAGCCGTTCACGCCGGGGACGAAGCGCTCGTTGACGACATCCAGCCGGAATCGCAGCAAGTGCCACTCGCCAAGCTTGAAGACCTGACTCGAAAGCGACGCGCCGTAGAGCCCGTCGAGGTAGCGGCTGATCGCTTGCAGGTCGGGATGGCGCCGGGTGCCGCGGCGCAGGATGGACGGAAGAATCGCCATGCGCGTCACGGTCTCGTTGAGGTTTCCGATCACGGAAACCGACACGAGCACGGTCTTCATCTTCTTGTTCGAATTGACGGCGATGTCCAGGTCGCCCGGTAGCTGGAAGTGGGTGTAGCCTGGGGGCGCAGGGGCGCTTTGCATGGGTGTCCTGAGCGCGGCGTGCGCGCACGCCGCAGTTACTTTCTGTCGAATTGCCTCTCGATGTCCCGACGAGTGTACACGACCGAGGTCGGCCTTCCGTGCGGGCAGTGGCGCGGGTCGCGTGCGAGGTCCGCCCGCCGCAGGAGGTGCTCGATCTCCGCCGCGGAGAGCGCCATACCGGCTTTCACGGCGCGCTTGCACGCCAGAGTTGCAGCGAGCCGGTAGACGCGGTCCTCCACCGGGCTCGCACCGCCGCCCGCGCTCGCCTCCGATCGGATGTCCTCGAGAGCGGCGAGGATGAGCGGCGTCATGCTGGCCCGACCCGGCCCGCGGTCGAAAAGGCCTGGGAACCCGTGGACCGCAGCCGACCGCGGCCCGAACGGCTCGAGCTCGAAGCCGAGGGGTCGCAGCGCTTCGGCGGCAGCCTCCACGAGAGGCGCCAGGTCCGGCGGGAGATCGATCACTTCCGGCAGGAGAAGCCTCTGTGTCTCGACGCGACCCTCCTGCAGGCGCAGATGGATCTCCTCGAAAAGGATTTTTTCGTGCAGGGCGTGCTGGTCGATCAGCGTGATGCCTTCGTCGTTTTCGAGGAGGAGGTAGCTGTCGAGCACCTGGATCGGCCGCGGCGCATCGACGGGGAGCGCGCCGAGGTCGAGCTCGACCGCGTGAGCCGGCACGTCCGCCGCCCGCCCGCGAGACGAAGGCGATGCAGCAGCCCGAGGAACGCGCTCCGGTGCCGTTGCGCGCGGCGAGGAAAAAAACTGCCGCGCAGCGGAGTCGACGCGCTGGCGAGTGTCATCGAGGTCCGGCGGGCCCTGCTCCGCGTCCCGGGAGGACGTGCGATCCGCAGGTGCGGCTTCCAGGGGCGGCAGCGCGCGCTGCACGCTCTCCGAGCCGCCTCCATCCGCACCCTCCCCGAGGGCCGCGGCGACGGTGCGCTCCACGAGACGGTGCACTTCCGAAGAGTCGCGGAACCTGACTTCGATCTTCGTCGGGTGGACGTTCACGTCGACGTCGCCGGGAGGAACGTCCAGGTAGAGGTACGCGACGGGCTGGTACCCCGGAATGAGGTAGCCCTTGTACGCCGCGCGCAGCGCGTGCGAAAGGACGCGGTCGCGGACCCATCGGCCGTTGACGAAGAAATGCTGCCCCTGCGCATCTTTCCGGTGAAACTTCGGGCTTCCCACGAACCCTCCGATCGCCGAGAGCCCCGGCTGCGGCGGCACGCGCTGCACTTCGAGGAGGCCGCCGGCGGCTTCCTTCCCCAGGAGCTGAGCCAGGCGCTCGCGCACGTCGTCGACGGCCGGCAGCTCGAGAATGGGCTTCCTTCGCTGCGTCAGCCGGAAATGGATGCCGGGGAAGCCCAGCGCCGTCCTCGAGAGCTGCTGCACGATGTGCGAGAGCTCGGTCGCTGCGGTCCGGAGGAATTTTCTTCGCGCGGGCACACTGTGGAAGAGGTCGCGAACTTCGACAGTCGTCCCCGGCTCTCCGGCGCTCGGCTCGAGACTTTCCGGCCGGCTCGCGCCGGCCGCGCGATAGCGGTACGCGTGCGGGGCGCCGCGCGTCCGCGAGACCATCTCGACCGTCGCTACGGCAGCGATGCTCGCGAGCGCCTCTCCCCGAAATCCGAGGGTGGCGACTCCCATCAAGCTGCGCTCGAGGTCCTCATCCGACAGCTTGCTCGTCGCATGGCTCTGGAACGCGAGGGACATTTCCTCGGGCAGAACGCCGCGCCCGTTGTCGCGCACGCGCAGGAGCCGGATCCCCCCATCCTCCACCTCGATGAGGATCTGCGTCGCCTCGGCGTCGATGGAGTTCTCCACGAGCTCTTTCAGGACGCTCGCGGGCCGTTCCACTACTTCTCCTGCCGCGATGCGGTTGACGACCTCCGGCGGCAGGACGCGAATCGACGCCATCGCTCAATTCCCCGGTCCGGCCTCGGCAGGAGGCGGCTTCGGGGCCGTCGACACGCCATCTGCGGGTGACCCAAGCACGCCGGGCGGGTTTGTCACCGTGATTTTGTGACGCCGGACGAGCTGGAGATTGCGGACGTACACGATGCTGTTGGGAACGCTCGAAAGGATGCCGACGGGCTCGCGCTGGATGAGGAAATAGGTCCCCTGCACCAGGCTTCCGATGATGCTGAGCCACCAGAAAGATACCGGGATCACACTCTGACGCTTCCGCTCGGATGCGATCCACTGCACGAGGAACCTGCACCCGAAAATCAGGTTTCCGGCGAACCCGAGGAGGTAGAGCGGATCCCACTGGAAGCCCCACCAACCAGTTGCTGCTACGGTGGCTTGCATCTTCACTCCTTGCTTGACAAAGTTGCGGCGCCGGTGCTTCTATCCGCTCGCCCGACGCAACGGCCCCCATCTTCCATGGAACGCCCCGCGCCGCAACTCATCGACGGAAGGATGGTCGCCGAGCGGATCCACGACGAGGTCCGCTCGGGCGCCGGCGCGCTGCGGGCCAAAGGGTTGGAGCCCCACCTGGTGGCGGTCCAGGTGGGCGCGGACCCGGCCACCGGGATCTACGTTCGGCGGCAGCGCGATCAGTTCGAGCGGCTCGGCATTCGCTACTCCCTCGCGGAGCTTCCCGCGGAGGCGGACATCGCAACGGTCGAACAGCGCGTCGACGAGCTCAACCGAGACGCCGGCGTGACGGGGATCCTGGTTCTGCAGCCGCTTCCGAAGCACCTGCCGGTGGAGCGCATCGAGGAGCGGATCTCGCCCGGGAAGGACGTCGAGGGGCTTCATCCCGCCAATTTGGGCCTGCTCGCGCTCGGGCGGCCTCGGGTGGCTCCCTGCACTGCCCTCGCGGCGATGGCTGCCATCGAGGCGACCGGCATCCCCGTCGCCGGCAAGCGGGTAGTGATCATCGGCCGGAGCAACGTCGTCGGGAAGCCGCTGGGCCTCCTGCTCATCCAGGCACGGGCCACGGTCACGACGTGCCACACGGCGACCGTCGACCTCGCGGGCGAGGCGAAACGCGCCGACATCCTGGTCGCCGCCGCGGGCCGTCCGGGGCTGGTCACGCGCAACATGGTCACGCCCGGCACGATCGTGATCGACGTGGGAATCCACCGCCTTCCCGGCCCGCCGCCCCGCACGATCGGCGATGTCGCCTACGAGGAGGTCGCGCCGATCTGCGGCTGGATCACTCCCGTGCCGGGAGGAGTGGGGCCGATCACCGTGGCCATGCTCGCGCGGAACACGCTGGCCTGCGCCCAGGCGGCGCGGGACAGCCGCTGAAAGCCGCCCCGCGCCCCATCGTCACAGACTCCGCCGCGTAACCTCTGCTGCTCCGCCCCGCGGGCGGCGCGGCGCGTGGAAATCGCTCTTCCCGCCGGACTTTTCGAGGAGGCGGATGCCCTCGATCGCCATCTCGGGGTCGACCGCCTTCGCCATGTCGTAGACGGTCAGCGCGGCGATCGCCACGGCCGCCAGAGCCTCCATCTCCACACCGGTTTTCGCCGTGACGATCACCTCGGCCTCGATGCGGAGGAGGACGCTCTTTTTTCTTTGGCCTTCGCGAGGCCAGGAGAAGTCGACGCGCACTTTCTCGAGCGGCAGCGGGTGGCAGAGCGGCACGAGGTGCGAGGTCTGCTTGGCGCCCTGGATCCCCGCCACGCGGGCCACACCGAGGACGCTTCCTTTCGGGTTTTTGCCCGCGACGATCGCGCGGCGCGTCTTGGGCCGCATCCGCACGAAGCCCTCGGCGAGCGCACGCCGGGCCGTGGAGGCCTTCGGGCTGACATCCACCATCCGGGCCTCTCCCTTTGCGCCCACATGGGACCAGCGGCCGCGCGGCATACAGGAAAGCTCAGCGCTGTCGGCGGACCATGTAGTCTGCGACTTGGTCGAGACTTTCACGGACGCTCCGCACGACCGGATCTCCGTTCACGACTTCGGCCAGAATGGCCTTGGCCGAGTGGACGAAGGAGCGGGCTTTCGAGAAAGCCTCCGCCACGACGCCGTGCCGATTCACGAGCGCCGCGATCCGCGCTTCGTCGTCGGCAGCGAGCGGCTTCGAGAGGACCTCGCGCACCCAGCGCCGCTCCGCCTGCGACAGGGCCTCGAGGAGATAGATCAGGGGGAGCGTGACTTTGCCTTGGTGCAGGTCCGTGCCGAGGCTTTTTCCCGCGAGCGTTTCGACGCCGGCGTAGTCGAGGCAGTCATCGGCGATCTGGAACGCCATGCCCAGGTCCATGCCGAGGGCGTGGAGGCGCTGGCAGCGCTCTGGGTCGAGTCCGCCGAGCGTCCCCCCCAGCTCGCAAGACACGGCGTACAGAATCGCCGTCTTTTTCCGAATGATCTCGAGATAAAGCGCCTCGTCGAGGTCCGGGCGGAACCTGTTCCCGATCTGCAGCAGCTCTCCTTCACAGATCGTGTGGGTCGTGTCCGAGAGGATGCCGGCCATGCCCGGCACCTGGGTCGAGAGGTGGAACGCTCGAGAATAGATGTAGTCCCCGATGAGGATCGCTGCGCGCTCGCCCCACCGCAGGTGGACTGTTTCCACGTTCCTGCGGAGGCAGGCATCGTCGAGGACATCGTCGTGGACGAGGGTCGCGGTGTGGATCAGCTCGATCACGGCCGCGATTTTCACCTGGTCCTCACTCGTCTCCCCGAGGCCGAGCTTGCCCGTCAGGAAAACGAGCGCAGGGCGGATCTGCTTTCCGCGGAAGCGGGCGATGTGCTGGAGGATCTGCCACAAAAAGGGCTCGGGCGAGGCGAATTCGCCCTCGAGGAAGGCGCTCAGCTTCGCGAGCTCCGGCTCGATCGGAGCGTAAAGAAGCTGGAGGTCGGAAGGAGCCTCGATGTCCATCAGTTCAACGCCTCCGAAAGCCTCGAAGACTGCCACCCGAAGGCCCCTGCCACGCCTTCATGGAAAATACGGCCCTTGTGGATGTTGACTCCCAGAGCCACCCCTTCGCCCAGCGCGGCAAATGCTTTCACCCCGCCCCCTGCGAGCGCGACGAGGTAGGGCAGCGTCGCGTTCGTGAGGGCGAACGTCGACGTCCGCGCCACGGCCCCTGGCATGTTCGCGACGCAATAGTGCAAGACGCCCTCCTCGACGAAAGTCGGGTCGGAGTGCGTCGTGGGGCGGCAAGTCTCGATGCACCCCCCCTGATCCACGGCGACGTCGATGATGACCGAGCCGTCTTTCATGTGCTTTACGTCCTCGCGTCGCACGAGGATGGGAGCTTTCGCCCCGGGAACGAGCACCGCCCCGATCACGAGGTCGGCCTGCTGCACTTTCTTCCGGATCACGAAAGGGTTCGAGTAGAGGGTGGTCACATTCGCTGGCAGCACGTCGTGCAAGTAGCGGAGCCGCTCCGAGTTGACGTCGAAGATGGAGACCTGCGCTCCGACGCCGGCCGCGATCTGCGCGGCGTTCAGCCCCACGACCCCGCCGCCGAGGATGACCACTTTGGCAGGCTCGACGCCCGGCACGCCGGAGATGAGCACCCCTCGACCGCCGAACGGGCGTTCGAGGTACTTCGCGCCCTCGAGGACCGACATCCTCCCCGCCACCTCGCTCATGGGCGTGAGGAGGGGAAGCTTACCCTGGGCGTCCCGGAGGGTCTCGTAGGCCACGCAGGTGGCCCCGCTCTGGATCATGGCTTCCGTCAATTCTCTCGACGCTGCAAAGTGGAAAAACGTGAAGATGATCTGCCCGGCGCGTATCCGCGGATACTCCTCCACCAGAGGCTCTTTGACCTTGGCCACCACCTGAGCGGACTCGTAGATTTCGCTCGGGCCGTCCACGATCTCGGCCCCGGCGTGGCGGAACTCACCGTCGGTAATGCCGCTGCCGGCGCCGGCGCCCTTTTCGATCAGTACCGTGTGGCCCCCCTCCACGAGGGTATGAACGCCGGAAGGCGCGATCGCGACACGGTCTTCGTCCTGCTTGATCTCCTTGGGGACGCCAACAATCGAGGGCATGAGAAGCCTCGCAGATGGGCTCGAAATTTGTGACTCTTTAGTACATGGCACGGTTCGTTGCAAGAGCTTTCCTGATCGAGCCTTCCCGAAAGAAACCGCAGCGCGGCGCTCCGCGCAACGAAGAACTCAGTGAATTCGCGGCAGCCTCGAGCGGGCCGCCAGGCAGCGTCAAACGGGACGGTAGAGGCCGGACTTCTGCACGTAATCCGCGACTCCCGGGGGTACGAGCGCTTCGATCGATTCGCCGCGCGCCACGGCGTCGCGAATGGCTCGCGACTCGACGGCCACAGGCGGCATCGTGACGCGGTCCGATTCGAGCCGCTCGAAAACGGCTTCAGGGACGCCGGGGAAGTCCTCCTTGCGGAATTTTGCGCGCGAGCCCGGCCGATTCACGGCGACGATCCTCGCCAGGTCGAGGATCCGCCGCGCCTCGTGCCAGCCCGGCAGCTCGGGAATGGAATCCTCCCCGAGGATGAAGAAGAGCTCGGCGCCGGGGTGGAGCCGCGCCAGAGCCTCGAGAGTGTCCACGGTGTAGCTCGTGCCGGGGCGGTCGAGCTCGATCGACGACGCTTCGAGGCCGGGGCGGCCGCGCACGGCGATGCGGACCATCTCCAGGCGGTTTTCCGGGGGCGCCAGATCGTCGCGTTTGTGCGGGGGACGCGCCGAAGGGACCAGGAGGACGCGGTCGAGACCGTGAGCGCGCCGCGCGGCCTCGGCCATCGCGATGTGGCCGATGTGCACGGGGTTGAAAGTGCCGCCGAGGATGCCGAGTCGCACGCGACGCTCCTCAGGGGTAGATCCGGTAGAGCATCCTCGGGAAGGGGATGCACTCCCTCACGTGCTCCGTGCCGCAGATCCAGGCGACCGTTCGCTCGATGCCCAGCCCGAACCCGGCGTGCGGCACTGAACCGTAACGCCGCAAGTCGAGGTACCACTCGAATGGCTCCCGCGGCAGCCCGTGCTCCGCGATTCGGGCTTCGAGGACCTCCAGGTCATCTTCCCTCTGCCCTCCACCGATGATCTCGCCGACTCCTTCCGGGGCCAACACGTCGACGCACAGGGCCCGGCTGGCGTCGTTCGGGTCGCGCTTCATGTAAAACGCCTTCACGGCGGAGGGGTACCGATGGATGAGCACGGGGCGGTCGAACGATTCGGAGATCGCGGTTTCGTCGGGCCCGCCGAAGTCGTTGCCTTCCTGGAAAGGAAGACCCTTCTCTCGAAGCATGCGCACGGCATCCACGTACGCCATGCGCGGAAACGGCTTCTGAATGCATTCAAGCTTGGCTCGATCGCGCTCGAGTACCGCTAGCTCGGGTCCTCGATGCTCGAGGACGTGACGCACCACCGCGACTAGCATGTCCTCGGCGAGGTCCATGATGTCATCGAGCGTCGCGTAGGCGACTTCCGGCTCCACCATCCAGAACTCGGTGAGGTGCCGCCGGGTCTTCGACTTCTCGGCGCGGAACGTCGGGCCGAAGCAGTACACCTTGCCGAACGCCATGGCGCCAGCCTCCATGTAGAGCTGGCCGCTCTGCGTCAGATAGCACTTCTCGTCGAAATACTGGACCTCGAATAGGTTCGTGGTGCCTTCGCAGACGCTGGGAGTGAAAATGGGAGCGTCCAGGCAGATGAAGCCGCGTTCGTCGAAGAATTGACGGATCGCGGTGATCACGGCGTCGCGAATGCGCAGGATCGCGTGCGGCTTCCGCGAACGGAGCCAGAGGTGGCGATGGCTTAGCAGGAAGTCCGGCCCGTGTTCTTGCTTCGAGATGGGGTACTCCTGCGCGGGTGCGTGATGGACGATCACGTCCTTCACCAGCAGCTCGACCCCGCCGGGGGAGCGCGCGTCGGCGCGGACGGTGCCTTCCACCGTCAACGATGCCTCGTACGGCAGCGTGTCGCACTGCGCGAAGAGGGATTCGGGCACGTCGTTCTTCCCCAGCACGGCCTGGACGATGCCGGTGCCGTCCCGGATCTGGAGGAACTGAATTTTGCCCTTCGAGCGGCGGTTGTATAGCCAACCCGCCACGCGCACGGCCTCTCCGACGTGGCTGGGAAGTTCCTGAACGGAGGTTTGTGACATGTTGTGGTGGATCCTGTGGCGCCGTGGCGCGGACATTCCGCCGCGGCCACGCAACGGGAGGAACTTATAATTCGCAAGCCCGATGTTGGGTAGCGGGATTCCCCGGTCGTAATTTCTCCCTGCCGGGGTGAGCTTTTTGGTTGGTCCGGGTCCTGCGCCATCTATATAATCGGCCTCGCTGTTATGGCTTCCTGGCGCGCTCCCTGGCACGGGTCTTAGCCGGACCGCGCTGAGTGGCTCCCCCCTGCGGCCTTCCGGTCGGCGATCCAGAAGGCTGCGCATCCGGCCGTCGAGTCCCGGAAGGGGGTCCCGCCGAGTAGTCCCGGAAGTCAAGACAGCACCTTCCCGTCGCTTGCGACATCCGGCAGATGGCCCGACGGAGGCCCGTTATTCCTGAAGGGGTCTTCGTCGTGTCCGCGTATTTCAAGGTCTCGAGGAGAAAACCATGATAAAGAGCTGGCCCAACTCTTCCCGCATCAGCGCAGGCGCGCTCGAGGGGTGCCTCCTGGCGTGGCTCCTGATCGGGGCAGGCAGCCCCACCGCCGTCCTTCACGCGGGCAACGGCGACGTGCTCGCCGTGTCGACCGTCCTCCAGGGTAAGGACCTTTCCGACATCGCGTTCGACAGTGCGGGCACGCCGGCCGGCGGGTCCTTCTGGGTGCTCGGGAAGAACACCGGCAAGATCTACCACCTGAGCCTGGACCTCAACACGATCCTCGGCGAGATCCCCAACCCCCACGGCGTGGGCAATTTCCCCACGGTCATCCTGAGCTGGGGGATAGCGTATCGATCCTTGACGAAGACTCTCTTCGTCCTGGCGCAGGACGGCCCGGACTGGAAAGTCCGCGAGGTCAAGACGGACGGCACCGAAGTCGCGGCGGGCGCGTTCAAAGTGACGCCTCCCGACGGAGCCGGCAATGCCGCGCTCCGTGGCCTGAGCTACGACAACATCGCCCGAGAGTTCTGGTACCTCGATGCAAACAACGACAAGCTCGTGCGCACCGGGACGGACGGCGTGGCGACCCGGGTCTGCTCGCTGCCTCTCGACGATCCTCCGGAGATCACGCTGCGAGGGGAAGGCCTCTGCTTCGAGCTTCACGAGACCTCGCCCGGCAACTTCGAGCAGCGCGTCTACGTTGCCTACGGCGATATTTTCCGCGACAACCCCTCGCGCATCGTGCAGATCTCCGACGCCTGCGTGGAGAGCGGCGTCGAGATCCCTCTGTCGAAGATCAATTTCTCGAGCTCGCTTCAGGGATTCCAGACTTTCCGCGCCGGGCAGCAGAGGAGGGTCGCGGTCGTGACGAGCGAAGGCAAAATCGCTCAAGTGGAGCAGGTGCTGCCGGGAACCGTCCCACCATCCATGCTCCAGTGCTCCCTCACGCTGACGAACAAGGTCTCCCTCACGTGGGAAAACCACGGGCACGGGGCCGAAGGGGCTTACGGAGGGCAGATCGCCGTCCTTCGGAACGGCTCTCCGATATCGACTCTCGCGGGCAGCGCGAAGGCGTTCGTCGACGAGACGCCGCCGGAAGGCACTTCGAGCTACTCGCTCCGCGCGAGCGACACCGCCCAGGGCGCCCTCAGCTCCGAAAGCTTTCCTTGCAGGTCCACCGTCGGGCCCGGCGGCATCGTGCGGTGGGCCCCCTTCCCAGGAGCGCAGCCTTTCGACGTGGCGCGCAATCCCAGCACGGGCGCCATCTACGTGACAGACAATATTGGGCCCGCGGGTAGCGGCAAGATTTACGAGCTCAGCCCCACGCTCGAGCCCGTTGGCGAAGTGCCGAGCCCCTGGTCCCGCCCGGGCGCGATCGCCTTCCTGCCGGCCATCGCCATCTCGGGGCAGAACCTTACGGATATCCTCGCCGTCGGCCGCACCGACGGGATGCTCGTTCGGCTCATGGCGGAGTCGGGCGCCGAGAAGACCACTCTGGTCTTCGAAAGCGGTCCGAACGGCTGCACGTCCATCTCAGCGATCACGTACATCCCGGCGAAGCAGGAGTTCGCGTACCTCTGCCAGAGCTCCTCGCCCCACAAGATCGTCTTCCTGGACGCGACGGGCCGTTACCGCAGGGAGTGCGTGCCGAAAGGGCCGCTGCAGGTGCTGCCGGAGACCGACCTCGGCGTCACGTACGATCCTCTCCAGGACACGTTCCTTAGCACTTTCCAGGACGGAATCATCCGCGAGCTCTACAACAGCGCCAGCTGCAATCCGAGCGGATTCGAGATCTCGCTCGAGAGCCTCGGCGAGGGCTACCAGCGGCCAGGGTTCTTCGGCGGGATCCAGATCGCCGACAACACCCTGCTCGTGTGCTGCAAGGCCTCGAGAGCCGTGGTTCAGGTCCTGATTTTCCCGGCAGGCCCGACTTTCCGGCGAGGGGACTTCGACCGCAACAACGACGTCAACCTGACCGACGTCGTCGCCTGCGCGAACTACTTGTTCCGGTCCGGCCCTTCCACGAATTGCCTCGACGCCGCCGACGTGAATGACGATGGCGAGATCGACGTCTCGGACCCCGTGTACCTGCTCTTCTATCTGTTCCTGGAGGGTACGCCACCCCCAGCGCCATTCCCCGACGCGGGCAGCGATCCGACGTTCCGGGACAACATTGGCTGCGAGTGAGCTCGACGAGGAGAAACAACATGAGAAACTCACTGAAACTCGGAATCCTCGGCTGCTTGGTCGCGGCCGGCGCCGCGCGCGGCGAAAACGTCATCACCATGGGCTACGGTGAGGGTGGACCCGGAGAGCGGGACGTCCAGGTCATTGTGACGGCCACGAACGATGAACCCATCCACGGGTACTCGCTCGCATTCACGTATCCGAGCGACGCGCTGACCTGCACCGACTTCAGCGCGGTGGGGACTCACATCCAGGCCCTCGTGGAGCCCGACTTCGTCGAGAGCAACCTGAAACAGCCCGGCGTGGGCGTGCTGGGAGTCATTTTTTCATTCGACACGCCGATCAGCACGGCCAAGACGCTCGAGCCCTCCGATCCGAGCGGGTATCCGCGGATCATCGCCCGGATCACTTTCGCCGTGAAATCGGACGCCGAGGGCGGCGCCTACGCGCTGAAGCTGAAAGACGGCGTCGGCACGCCAGTGGGCTTCAACCGCTTCACGAACGCGGGGAAATCGATCCGTCCCCGCCTCGTCGACGGCAGTTTCACGGTGTACGGCGGCAACGTTCTCCTCCTCGAGACGAAGCCGGCGATCGCTGGAGGCACCCCCAGCCTTCCGATTTTCGCATACATCCAGCACCCGCAGCCCCTGGCCGGTTTCCAAATCGCGATCACTTACGAGAAGTTCTCGCTGTCGCTGCCGGACCTGGATCCCAACCTGCCCGACATCCAGAACGCGACCTTCCTGCCGACGAGCCTCGGCTTCGAGCTCGGATCCGAAAAAGTGGAGCTCTTCAATTTCGAGGTGAACACCAACTACAGCCCGACGCACGCCTGGGCCGCTTGCGCGGTCCTCTTCGACTACCTCATGCCCTTTGACCTGCAGACGCTATCGCCCTCGACAACTTCGCCCCCGAACCAAAGCGTCATGAAGATGACGTTCCGGGTCGAAGCGACCGCCGACGACGCCAAGCAGTGGCAGGACATTACGCTGTTCAACGCCAACACGCCCGGGCTCATCGACAACCGGTTTATCATCGAGGACCGTGGCGTCGACCCGCGGCTTATCCACGGCAAGATCTACTTCTCGCAGGGCAATTTGCTCGGGCGGATCATCGACTCCACGACGACTCTCGGTGTGCAGGGCGCCAAAGTCGTCACCGAGCCCGGCAGCCTCGAAACCGTCACCGACGTCGGCGGCAATTTCCGGTTCAACGGCATCCCGCCGGGCCCCTACACGCTGCTCGTCTCAAAGACCACGAATCCACAGACGTATTACAAGATCCGCCACTTCAAGACCGCCGCGGGGGCCGAGATCCTCGTGCCAGGTCTCAATCAGGACGTGAACGTCGGAGCGTTGCCGCTCTACCCGATTCCGGAAGGGGAAGTCGATCCGGGCCCGCCGAAGCCGTTCCTCCGAGCGCACGTGAACGAGGACGCGAAAGTGGACCTGTCGGACGCCATCTTTATTCTGGGCTACCTTTTCCGCGGCGGCGCCCAGCCGACGTGCCAGCTGTCGGCCGACACCAACGACGACAACAAGGTCGACATCTCCGACGCGATCTTCATGCTGCAGTACCTCTTCGGCGGCGGAACGAGACCAGCGGACCCGTTCTCGCTGAACAGCGCCGAGGGCTGCAGCGACGATCCCACGCCGGGGAGCCGACTGAGCTGCAGGGAATCGCCTTGCGGCGAGTGACCGTCAGACGCCAGCGTCCCCCCGCAAGGCGCTGACCTTGTCGGTCTTCTCCCAGGTATAGGCCGGGTTGTTCAGGCCGAAGTGGCCGAAACGCGCCGTCTCCTTGTAGATGGGGCGCCGGAGATTCAGCGTCTCGATGATCCCTTTGGGCTTGAGCGGGAAGTGCTTGCGGATGAGCTTCGCGATCTTGTCCTCGGGAATCTTCGCGGTGCCTTCGGTATCCACGCGGACGGAGACGGGCTCCGCCACGCCGATCGCGTAGGAGATCTGCACTTCGCAGATGCTGGCCAGGCCGGCAGCGACTACATTCTTCGCGATGTAGCGGCCCATGTACGCCGCGCTCCGGTCGACTTTGCTCGGATCTTTCCCCGAGAACGCCCCGCCTCCGTGACGCCCCCGGCCCCCGTAGGTGTCGGCGATGATCTTTCTGCCCGTGAGCCCCGTGTCGCCCCGGGGTCCCCCGGTGACGAAGCGGCCCGTCGGGTTGATGAAGTATTTCGTCTGCGAGTCGAGCAGCTCCGCCGGAATGATGCGCTTGACGACGCGGTTGAGGACTTCCTTGTAGATCGTGTCGTGGTCCACTTCCGGCGTGTGCTGCGTCGACACGACGACGGCCTCGACGCGGACGGGCTGCGCTCCGTCGTACTCGACGGTCACCTGGGACTTGCCGTCAGGCCTCAAGAAATGGATGTCTCCGGAGGAGCGCGCCCTGCCCAGCTCGTTGGCGATCTGCCGCGCCAGCGTGATCGGGAGCGGCATGAGTTCGGCGGTCTCGTTGCAGGCGAAGCCGAACATCATGCCCTGGTCACCGGCGCCCATCTCCTTGAAGAGGCCCTGCCCCTCCGTCACGCCGATCGAGATGTCCTCCGACTGCTGCTGGATGCTCGACAGGACCGCGCAGGTCTCGTAGTCGAAGCCCATGGCCGCATCGGTGTAGCCGATCTCGCGGATCGTCTCCCGCACGACCACGGGGATATCGACGTAGGTCGTCGTGGTGATCTCGCCGGAGACGAAAGTCACGCCCGTCGTCACGAGGCACTCGCAGGCGACACGCGCCTGAGGGTCATTCGAAAGGATGGCGTCCAGGATGGAGTCCGAGATCTGGTCGGCGACCTTATCGGGATGGCCCATCGTGACGCATTCGGATGTGAAGAGCCTACGTTCGGACATGGACGTCGGTTCCTTTCAGCGCTTTCCTGGCTTACCGTGAGAAACCCGGGATTTTATCCAGCCCCCGAAGGCAAATAAAGGCGCAATCGCCTGCCGAGCCACTCGATGTGTCGGTCGACCGCTCCACCGAGCCTTTGTGAGACCTCGAGGGCCTTTCGCCCCATGTTGGTGCGCTCCCCGCCGTCGTCGAGGAGCCGAGCGGCCTCGGCTTCGAGGGCGGGCGCGTCCGCCGCAACGAAGGCTCCCCCTCCTTTCGTGAGGGCCTCGACCTCCTCCCGAAAGTTCTGGTAATGAGGGCCCAAAAGGATCGGACGCGCGAGGCGGGCTG